>ERZ781399.60-NODE-60-length-294035-cov-82.576090_pt1 | contig 294035 bp, 276 predicted proteins | sample MGYA00511014_ERZ781399 | MGnify/ENA primary metagenome ERZ781399 (study PRJEB29847, sample SAMN06458254) | wastewater metagenome | isolation source: Wastewater bioreactor | place: South Africa: Cape Town | study: EMG produced TPA metagenomics assembly of the...
TCACCAAGAGCGCGCAGTTCCCGTTCCACTTCTGGCTGCCGCGCGCGATGGCCGCGCCCACGCCGGTGTCGGCCTACCTGCACTCGGCCACCATGGTGAAGCTGGGCGTGTTCCTCATGGCGCGGCTGTGGCCGGTGCTCTCGGGCACCGAGCAATGGTTCTGGCTGGTGGGCGGCGCGGGCGCCATCACGCTGCTGCTGGGCGGCTTCATCGCCATGTTCCAGCGCGACCTGAAAGCGCTGCTCGCCTACTCGACCATCTCGCACCTCGGGCTCATCACGCTGCTGCTGGGCCTGAACAGCCCGCTCGCCGCCGTGGCCGCCGTCTTCCACGTGATGAACCACGCGACCTTCAAGGCGTCGCTGTTCATGGCGGCCGGCATCATCGACCACGAGACCGGCACGCGCGACATCCGCAAGCTCAGCGGCCTGATGCGGCTCATGCCCATCACGGGCACGCTGGCCATCATCGCCAGCGCCTCGATGGCCGGCGTGCCGCTGCTCAACGGCTTCCTCTCGAAGGAAATGTTCTTCGCCGAGACGGTGTTCATCCAGGCCACGCCGTGGGTCGACTTCAGCCTGCCGGTCATCGCGACCATCGCCGGCATCTTCAGCGTGGCGTATTCGGCGCGCTTCGTGTTCGACGTGTTCTTCGGGCCGCCCTGCGGCGACGAGGTGCCCAAGCATCCGCACGAGCCGCCGCACTGGATGCGCGTGCCGGTCGAGTTGCTGGTGCTGCTGTGCCTGGTGGTGGGCGTGGCGCCGGCATGGTCCGTCGGGCCGATGCTCGCCGCCGCCGCCACGCCCGTGGTCGGCGGCACGCTGCCCGAATACAGCCTGGCCGTCTGGCACGGCTTCAACCTGCCGCTGCTGATGAGCTTCGTGGCGCTGGCGGGCGGCGCCGCGCTCTACCTGCTGCAGCGCCGCCGGCGCGCGAGAGGCGGCCTCGAGAACACGCCGCTGCTGCACCGCTTCGACGGCCAGGTCATCTTCGAGCACCTGATCGCGCTGCTGAGCGAAGCCGGCCGGCGCAGCCGCCGCCTGTTCGGCACGAAGCGCATGCAGTGGCAGTTGCTGCTGCTGGTGGTGGTGGCCGTCGCGGGCGCGACCGCCGCGCTCTCGCTCACGCCCGCCGCGCCCGGCACGCGCGAGCTGCTGCCCTTCTCGCCGATGTTCGCCATGACCTGGCTCATCGGCGGCACCTGCGCGGTGGCCGCCGCGTGGCAGGCCAAGTTCCACCGGCTGGCGGCACTGATGCTGGCAGCAGGAGCGGGCCTGGTCTCGTGCGTTACCTACATCTGGTTCTCGGCCCCCGACCTCGCGCTGACCCAGCTGGTGGTCGAGGCCGTCACCACGGTGCTGATCCTGCTGGGCCTGCGCTGGCTGCCGATGCGCAGCAAGGACGTCGTGCAGCCCGCGCGGGCGCGGCTCAGGCCCTGGGGCCGCCGCGGCCGCGACTTGCTGATCGCCGCCATCGCGGGCAGCGGCATGGCCGCGCTGGCCTGGGCCATGATGACGCGCGAATTCCCGCAGAGCATTTCGCCCTTCTTCCTCGAACGCGCGCTCACCGAGGGCGGTGGCACGAACGTGGTCAACGTGATGCTGGTCGACTTCCGCGGCTTCGACACCTTCGGCGAGATCACCGTGCTGGGCATCGTGGCGCTCACGGTGTATGCGCTGCTGCGGCGCTTCCGCCCCGCCATCGAGTCGATGGCGCTGCCGATCCAGCAGCGGCTGCAGGCCGACGACGGCAGCAGCGACCTGCTGAACCCGCGCCGCGCCAAGGACACCGCCGTCGGCTACCTGATGGTGCCGGCCGTGCTGGTGCGACTGCTGCTGCCCATCTCGGTGCTGGTGTCGGTCTACTTCTTCATGCGCGGCCACAACGCGCCGGGTGGCGGCTTCGTCGCCGGGCTGGTGATGTCGGTCGCGCTGGTGCTGCAGTTCATCGTGTCGGGCACCGAATGGGTGGAAGAGCACCTGCGCATCTACCCGCGCCGCTGGATCGCCATCGGCCTGCTGCTGGCGCTGGCCACCGGCGGCGGCGCGGTGTTCTTCGGCTACCCCTTCCTGACCACGCACACCGCGCACCTGCACCTGCCGGTGCTGGGCGAAGTGCACGTGCCCAGCGCCCTCTTCTTCGACATCGGCGTGTTCGCGCTGGTGCTCGGCGCCACCATGCTGATCCTGACCGCGCTGGCCCACCAGTCGATCCGTAGCCACCGCTGGGCCGACGAGCAAAAAGAAAAAGAATCCGAGGCGTCCGCCGTCGCCGCGGCCGAGGGAGGAGCCGGCTGATGGAAATCGTGCTCGCACTCGCCATCGGCGTGCTCACCGGCTCGGGCGTCTACATGCTGCTGCGCCCGCGCACCTTCCAGGTCATCATGGGCCTGACGCTGATCTCGTACGCGGTCAACCTGTTCATCTTCAGCATGGGCCGGCTCAAGGTCGACAGCGAGCCGGTGCTCATCAAGGGCTTCCAGGCCACGCTGGCCAACACGGCCGACCCGATGCCGCAGGCGCTGGTGCTCACCGCCATCGTGATCGGCTTCGCGATGACGGCGCTCTTCCTGGTCGTGATGCTCACCTCGCGCGGCCTCACCGGCACCGACCACGTGGACGGTGAAGAACGGCAGGAGGCGGAATGAGCGCCGCACGGCCGCCCGAAGGCGCGGGCCCCCGTGAGGGGGTTGGCGCAGCACACGCAGTGGCAAGCCTGGGGGCTAGCCAATGACAGAAATCTTCCACCTTCTCGACCAGCTGCTCGAGTTCAGCATGCCGCACCTGGTGGCGGTGCCGATCCTCGTGCCAATGCTCACGGCCGCGCTCATGCTGCTGCTGGGCGAGAACCGCCGGCGCACCAAGTCTTTCCTGAGCGTGGTCTCGGGCCTCGTCGGCCTGCTGGCGGCGCTGGCGCTGCTGCGCTGGGTGAACGCGCCCGAAACCGGCGGCGGACCCGGCTCCATTGGCGTGTACCTGCCGGGCAACTGGCGCGCGCCCTTCGGCATCGTGCTGGTGGCCGACCGGCTCTCGACCATGATGGTGGCGCTCACCGGCGTGGTGGCCTTCGCGGCGTCGATCTATTCCACCTCGCGCTGGGACCGCGCGGGCGTGCACTTCCATCCGCTGCTGCAGCTGCAGCTCATGGGCCTGAACGGCGCCTTCCTCACGGGCGACCTGTTCAACCTGTTCGTGTTCTTCGAGGTGATGCTGGCGGCCTCCTACGGCCTGCTGCTGCACGGCTCCGGCCGGCTGCGCGTGCAGGCGGGGCTGCACTACATCGCGATCAACCTCGCGGCGTCCTCGCTGTTCCTGATCGGCGCCGCCATCCTCTACGGCGTGACCGGTACGCTGAACATGGCCGACCTGGGCATGCGCATCGCCGAACTCGCGCCGGGCGACCGCGGCCTGGTGCACGCGGCCACGGCCATTCTCTTCACCGCCTTCTTCGCCAAGGCAGGGGCGTGGCCGCTCAACTTCTGGCTGGTGCCGGCCTACAGCTCGGCGGTGTCGCCGGTGGGCGCGGTGTTCGCGCTGCTCACCAAGCTGGGCGTCTACACCGTGCTGCGGCTGTGGACGGTGCTGTTCGCGCCCGACACCGGCGCATCGGCCGCCTTCGGCCAGCCGGTGCTGGTGGGCGCGGGCATCGCGACGCTGTTCGTGGCGGCCTTCGGCATCGTCGGCACGCAGCGGCTGTCGAACCTCGCGGGCTTCAGCGTGCTGATCTCGGCGGGCACGCTGCTCGCCGCGGTGGGACTGGGGCAGCCGGCCGTGTGGGCCGGGGCGCTCTTCTACATGCTGAGCTCCACCCTCGCGGTGAGCGCCTTCTTCCTGCTGATCGACATGATCGAGCGCTGGCGCAATGCCGGCATGAGCGTCGCGCCGCACGAGGCCGCGGGCACCGCCCCTTTCCTGGCCGAAGACCTGAGCGCGCTGAGCGACGTGAACCTGGACGACGACGCGCAGGCGCTCTACGGCCGCGCGATTCCGGCCGGTGTCGCCTTCCTGGGCCTGAGCTTCCTGATCTGCACGCTGCTGCTGACCGGCCTGCCGCCGCTGTCGGGCTTCGTCGGCAAGTTCGCGATGCTCACGGGGCTGATGGGCGTCAACGGCGCGATCGGCGCCGCCGGCTGGACTTTCCTGGTGCTACTGATCGCCTCCGGCTTCCTGGCGTTGATCGCGCTGACCCGCACCGGCATCCGGCATTTCTGGACCCAGCCGCACGGCAACCTGCCCTCGCTGCCGGCGCTCGAGGTGCTGCCCGTGGCCGGGCTGATCGCGACCTGCATCGCGCTCACGGTCTGGGCCGAACCGGTGCTGCGCCACGCGATGGCCACCGCCGAGGGCCTGCGCACGCCCACGGCCTATCGCGCGGCGGTGATGCAGGCGCGGCAGGTGCCCAATCCAGTACCGGCCGCCAAAGCGGAAGCAAAGGGCGCCACGCCATGAGACGCCTGATTCCCTCCCCGCCGCTGTCCCTGGCGCTGTTCGTCATCTGGCTGCTGCTGAACCAGTCGCTCGAGGCAAGCACGCTGCTGTCGGGCGTGCTGCTCGCCATCGCCGTGCCGCTGCTGACCCAGGGCCTGCGGCCCGCCACGGTGCGCATGCGCCGGCCCGGCGTGGCGCTTCGGCTGTCGGCCATCGTGCTCTACGACATGTCGGTGTCGGTCTTCGCGGTGGCGCGCGCGCTGCTCACGCGCCGCAGCGAACACATCCAGGCGAGCTTCCTGCGCATACCGCTGGACATGCGCGACCCCAACGGCCTCGCGGTGCTCGCGATGATCATGTGCCTCACGCCCGGAACCGCCTGGGGCGAGGTGGCCTTCGACCGCAGCACCCTGCTGATCCACGTGTTCGACCTCGAGGACGAGGCGGCCTTCATCGCTCAGATCAAGAGCCGCTACGAACGTCCGCTGATGGAGATCTTCGAATCATGACGCCCATCCTTTTCTGGTCGCTCAAGTTCGCGCTGTTCCTGCTGGCGGTGGCCATGCTCTGCGCCGTCGCGCGCCTGCTCATCGGCCCTTCCGCACAAGACCGCGTGATGGCGCTGGACTGCCTCTACATCAACGGCATGCTGATGATGCTGGTGCTGGGCATCGTCTACTCGAGCGACGTGTACTTCGCGGCCGCGATGCTGATCGCGCTCTTCGGCTTCGTCAGCTCGACGGCGATGGCCAAGTTCCTGCTGCGCGGGGAGGTGATCGAATGAACGACTCGCTGCCGCTGTGGGCCGAGATCGTCACCGCCGTCTTCGTGGTGCTTGGCGCGGCTTTCGCGGCCATCGGCTCCTTCGGCCTGGTGCGGCTGCCGAGCTTCTTTCGCCGCATCCACGCGCCCACGCTGGGTGCCACCGGCGGCGTGTGGTCGATGACGGTCGCCACCATCGTGTATTTCTCGGCGCAGGACCACGGCTTCTCGCTGCACGGCGTGCTGATCGTGCTGTTCGTGGCGCTCACCACGCCAGTCACCACCATCTTCCTGATGCGCGCCGCGCTGTTCCGCGAGCGGCAAAAGAACGGCGACGTGCCGCCGCCCTCGCCTTCCGACCAGGGACCGATCCCGCCCTACGAGGGCTGACGGGGCCGGTCCGGCGCCATCCTTAGTTGGGCGTCATGCGCACGCCCTTGTCGAGGAACTCGTTGGTGAAGAGCGTCGCGGGGTCGTAGGGCTTGTCGATGCCGATCAGCGAAGACACCAGCTCGTAGTCGGTCTTCACGCGCTGGCCATCGAAGGCGCCGAGCGCCACCTTGGTGGTGGTGTCGTCGCGCATCAGCTGCTTGATGCGGTTCCACTGGTCGCGCTGGTTGTCGGGGGAAAGGCCGCTCACGCTGGCCGTGAGCGCCTGCAGGCAGGGCTCGAAGTCTTTCACGCAAGCCTCGTAGGCGCGCTGCGTCACCGCCACGAACTTCTTCACCTGCGCCGGGTTCTTCGCCAGGTAGGGGCCGTTCACGATCAGCGAATTGCCGTACACGTTCACGCCCGCGTCGCGCCACGCCTGGAAGCCCAGGTCGGCACCGAACTCGCGCGCCTTCAGGTCGTGCTCGTTGTAGAAGTCGCTGATGATGTCGACCGACTTGCTCTTCAGCGCCGCCACCTTGGCCTGCGGGCTCACGTTCACGAAGGTGACGCTGGCCGGGTCGAGCCCCGCTTTCTTGGCGAAGGCCGGCCACATGAGGCGCGCGGCATCGCCGGGCGGGTTGCCGATCTTGCGGCCCGCGAAGTCCTTCGGCCCGTTGATGCCCGACGACTTCAGCCAGTAGAAGCCCTGCGGGCTGTTCGCGTAGATGACCATCACCGCCTTCACGTCGGCGCCCTTGCCCTTGGCCTGGATGGTGGTCGGCAGATCGGAAATGCCCAGGGTGCTGCCGCCGGTGCCCACGCGCTGCGCCGACACCGCCGAGCCCTTGCCGGCCTCGATGCTCAGGTCGATGCCCGCTTCGCTGTACCAGCCCTTGGCCTTGGCGTAGTAGAGCGGCGCATGGTCGGCCGTGGGCGTCCAGTTGAGCATCAGGCTCATGGCGTCGGCCGCGAACGCGGTGGAAACGCCGGTGGCCGAGGCCATCAGCAATGCGGTGGCGCCGGCGGCCGACAACAGCTTTTTCATGCGGATCACTCCAAAAGAGGGTAAAAACAGAGGCTGAAAATCATATTACCAACTGTTTGGTTGACAGGCAATCGATGCTGTCCCTGCAACAAGCCAGAATCCATTCACCATGCCCGAAACCTCTTCCAGCACCACCGCAGCCCCGGCCACGAAGCGCGAGCGCGACCCCGCCGCCGCCAAGCAGGCCCTCATCGCCGCCGCCGTGGCGGAGTTCGCCAGCAAGGGATTCGCGGGCGCGCGGGTCGACGTGATCGCCTCCGAGGCGGGCGTCAACAAGCAGCTCGTCTATCACTACTTCGACAGCAAGCAGGGCCTGTACCTGGTGGCGCTCGAATCGGTCTACGCCGAGATCCGCGAGAAGGAACAGAAGCTCACGCTCGGCGCGCTGGAGCCGCTGGAGGCGATGTCGCAGCTGGTCGCTTTCTCCTTCGACTACCTGGCCGAGCACCCCGAATTCATCGCGCTGCTGGCCGACGAGAACCGCAACCACGGCTCGCACCTGCGCGAGTCGGAGCGGCTGCAGAAGATGCACTCGCCCTTCATCGAGATGCTCGAGGCCACGCTGGAGCGCGGCGTGGCCGCCGGCGTGTTCCGGCCCGACTTCGACGCGATCAACCTCTACATCTCGATCGCCGGCATCTCGTACTTCTTCTTCTCCAACAACCACACGCTGTCGGCCATCTTCGGCAAGGCGCTGGACTCGCGCGGCGCGCTGCTCAAGCGCCGGCGGCACGTCATCGAATTCGCGCTGAACGCCCTGCGACCCTGACTCCAGAAAAATATCAACCAGTTGGTTGACTCGAGCCGACTCGGCTCCTATGATCCGCCGCATTGCTTCCTACGACCCGGGAATTGAAATGACGGCACCTGAAGGCGCGCTGGCGCCCCCTGCAATCGCGACGCCAGGCAAGACGACGGCCAGCGGCGAACGCCCCGAATGGCACCGCTGGGCCATCGTGGTCGCGGTGCACATCGCGGGCATCGCACTGTGGGAACTGGTGGTGCGGGTCTTCGCGATCCAGCCCTTCATCCTGCCGGCGCCGTCGAAGGTGCTGGCCACGCTCTTCAACCCCAACTACAGCTGGCTGAAGAACACCGGCGTCACCGCCGTCGAGGTGTTCGGCGGCTACGCGCTGGGCCTGGTGCTGGGCATTCTTTGCGCCCTGCTCTTCATCACCAGCCGCCGGCTGATGCTGCTGGCGTTCCCGCTGCTGGTCACGCTCAACATGATTCCGAAGGTGGCGATGGGCCCGCTGGTGATCGTGTGGTTCAGCTACGGCATCGGGCCGAACATCCTCATCACCTTCAGTCTCTGCTTCTTCCCGATCCTGCTGACCACCATCCGCGGCCTGAACGAGACCGAGCCCGAGCTGCTCGACCTGGTGCGCGCGCTCAAGGGCTCGCGCTGGCAGCTGTTCCGCTACATCCAGCTGCCGGGCTCGCTGCCCTACGTGTTCTCGGGCATGAAGGTCGCGACCATCCTCGCCGTGGCGGGCGCGGTGGTCGGCGAGTTCATCGCCTCGGAACGGGGCCTGGGCTATCTGATGATCCAGGTGCAGGCCTCCCTCGACACGCCCGCGGTCTTCATGGCCGTGCTGCTCATCACGGGCCTGGGCGTTCTGCTCTACCTGCTGGTGCTCCTGCTGGAGCGCCTTTTCATCACCCAGGACGCAAGAATCCAATGAACACCACTCCTGTCCTCGACGACCTTCCCTTTCCCGAGCGCTTCGAGACCGAAGCCGCGCTCGAAGACTACCTGGCCACCCCCTCGCGCGACCTGGTGCGCGACATGGCGCGCATCGACGGCGACCTGATGATCCTCGGCGTGGGCGGCAAGATGGGCCCGACGCTCGCCCGCCTCGCGAAGAACGCGATGCCCGGCCGCCGCGTGATCGCGGTGGCCCGCTTCAGCGAGGCCGGCGTGCGCGAATCGCTGGAAGCGCACGGCATCGAGACCATCGCCTGCGACCTGCTCGACCGCGCCGCCATCGCGCAGCTGCCGCAGTGCGCCAACGTGGTGTTCATGGCTGGGCGCAAGTTCGGCGCGGACGCGAACAACCCGCTGACCTGGGCCATGAACGCGCACGTGCCGGCGCTGGTGGCGGAGCACTTTCGGGCGTCGCGCATCGTGGCCTTCTCGACCGCCTGCGTGTACCCCTTCGTGCCGGTGACCAGCCAGGGCGCCAGCGAGAGCGACGCGCCCAACCCGCCCGGCGAATACGCCAACTCCTGCGTGGGCCGCGAGCGCATGTTCGAGTACTTCTCGCAGCAGCACGGCACGCCCGGGCGCCTGTTCCGCCTGAGCTACGCCATCGACCTGCGCTACGGCGTGCTGGCCGACGTGGCGCTGAAGGTGTGGCGCGGCGAGCCGGTCGACGTGACCATGGGGCACGTCAACGTGATCTGGCAGGGCGACGCGAACGCGCAGGCGCTGCGCTGCCTGGCCGCCGCCACCGTGCCGACCTCGCCGCTCAACGTGAGCGGCCCGGAGACCACTTCGATCCGCTGGCTGGCCGAGGCTTTCGGCCACTACTTCGGCAAGCCCGTGACCATCAGCGGGCAAGAAGCCTCCACCGCCTGGCTCATGAACACCGGCGAGGCCGAGCGCCTCTTCGGCTATCCGCGCGTGCCGCTGGCGCAGCAGATCCGCTGGGTCGCCGACTGGATCTCGCGCGAGCAGCGCCAGTACGGCAAGCCGACCAAGTTCGAATCGCGCGACGGAAAGTACTGACGCCGTGACAACCCCCGCCGTCGAAACGCTCGCCTCCATCACGCCGGACATCGCGCCGATGCTCGACGCGCTGGTCGCGGCCAGCGGCTGGAACCAGACCGCGCGCGACTGGCGGCTGTTCGCACGGCTGGGCACGGTGCACATGGTGCGCGACGGCAAGGGCAGCATCGTCGCCAGCGGCGCGGTGCTGCCGATGGAGGGCGCGGCCTGGATCAGCATGATCCTGGTGACGCCCGAAGCGCGCGGGCAAGGCCTGGGCCAGGCGGTGTTCGCGCGCTGCCTCGAGCAGGTGAAGGAGAACGGCCTCGTCGCGATGCTCGACGCCACGCCGCAAGGCGAGCCCATCTACACCAGCGCCGGCTTCACGCCGCTGTGGCGGCTCACGCGCTGGCAGCGCGAGACCACCGACACGGGCCATGCCGCCCCGCCGCCGCCGACCGCCAAGCCCTCGATCGACGGCCTGGCCGCCCTCTGCGCGCTCGACGCGCAAGCGCTGGGCATCGCCCGCCCCGCCGTGCTGACCGACCTGCTCGACCGCGAGGACAGCCGCTGCGTGCGCAACGGCCTGGGCTTCGGCCTGGTGCGCGCGGGCCGCACCGCCCACCAGATCGGCCCTCTGCTGGCCGCCAGCGAGCGCACGGCCGCCACCTTGCTGCAGGCCGCGGTGCGCGGCATTGCCGGTCGCATCTTCATCGACGTGCCCGACCACCGCAAAGCCATGACGCAGGCGCTGCGCGACGCGGGCTTCACGCCGCAGCGCGGCTTCGCGCGCATGGCCCGCGCCACGCGCCCCGGCACCGCCGCACCCACCGGACAACCCGCCTTCATCCACGCCATCGCCGGCCCCGAGTTCGGCTGAGGAATCCGCACATGCCACTGAACCGCTCCAACCTCCCCGCCGACGTTCTTGCGCTGCTGTCGCAAGGCACGGTGATTCCCGCGCATCCGCTCGCGCTCGACGCGTCGCGCCAGCTCGACCGCCGGCGCCAGCGCGCACTGACCCGCTACTACGTCGATGCCGGCGCGGGCGGCCTGGCGGTGGGCGTGCACACCACGCAGTTCGCCATCCGCGAACGCGGCCTGTACGCCACCGTGCTCGAGGCCGCGATGCAGGACCGCCTGGCCTGGAGCGACCGGCCGATGGCGATGATCGCCGGCCTCTGCGGCCCCACCGCCCAGGCGCAGGCCGAAGCCCGCACGGCCGTTTCGCTCGGCTACCACGCGGGCCTGCTGAGCCTCGCGGCGCTCGCGGGCTCGTCGGAAGACGAACTCATCGCCCATTGCGAGGCCGTGGCACAGGAGATTCCGCTGATCGGCTTCTACCTGCAGACCGTGGTGGGCGGGCCGATCCTGTCGAGCGACTTCTGGCGCCGCTTCGCGCTCATTCCCAACGCGCTGGCCATCAAGGTCGCGCCCTTCAACCGCTACCGCACCATCGACGTGGTGCGCGGACTGGTCGATGCGCGTGCCGAGGAGCGCGTGTTCCTCTACACCGGCAACGACGACCACATCGTGCTCGACCTCGCGCTGCCCTTTGCCGCCATGCGCGACGGCGCGCCGGTGCAGGTACGCTTTCGCGGCGGGCTGCTCGGCCACTGGTCGGTGTGGACCTCGAGCGCGGTGAAGCAGTTGCGGCAGATCAAGGCCGAGCTCGCCGAGAACGGCGGCACGCTGAGCCCCGCCCTGCTCGCGCTCGACTCGCGCGTGACCGACTGCAACGCCGCCTTCTTCGACGTGGCCAACAACTTCCACGGCTGCATCGCGGGCTGCCACGAGGTGCTGCGGCGCCAGGGCCTGCTCGAAGGCATCTGGTGCCTGGACCCTGAAGAAGGCCTGGGCAAGGGTCAATCGGCCGAGATCGACCGCGTATACCGCCAGCACGGCGACCTGGCCGACGACGCCTTCGTGCGCGACAACCTGGCGCGGTGGCTGGCATGAGCGCGGTGCTGCAACCCCGCATGGATGCGCAGCAGCAGGTGCCGCTGATCCGCATGCGGCAACTGCGCAAGGTCTACCGCAAGCGCAACGAGGAATTCCTGGCGGTCTCCGACGTGACGATGGACGTCGACGCGGGCGACATGATTTCGCTGGTCGGACCTTCGGGCTGCGGCAAGTCGACGCTGCTGAAGATCCTTTCGGGCCTGCACGGCCACGACGGCGGCACGCTGGAAATCGGCGGTCCCGACGGCCACGGCTTCAACGCCGGGCGCGACGTGGGGATGGTGTTTCAGCAGCCGCTGCTGCTGAAGTGGCGCACCATCCTCGACAACGTGCTGCTGCCCGCCGACATCCTCGGGCTGGAGCGCCGCGCCGCCACGCAGCGCGCGCACGAGCTGCTTGAAATGGTCGGCCTCGCCGGCTTCGCCGACAAGCTGCCCTACGAGCTGTCGGGCGGCATGCAGCAGCGCGCCGCCATCGCCCGCGCGCTGATCCACGACCCGAAGCTGGTGCTGATGGACGAGCCCTTCGGCGCGCTCGACGCCCTGACCCGCGAGAAGATGAACCTGGAGATGCTGCGCATCTGGGAGCAGAGCCGCAAGACCTTCATCGTGGTGACGCACAGCATCCAGGAAGCGGTGTTCCTGGGCTCGCATTGCGCGGTGCTGACGGCGGGCCCCGCGCGCATGGCCGACTTCTTCCGCATCGACCTGCCGGAACCGCGCAAGCTGCACGTGAAGACCAGCCCGGAGTTCGGCGCCTACGTGCGCCGGATCTACGACCTGCTCGGCGTCGACTGAACCGGGAACGGCTGCCACCTCAGCTCGGCTGCAACTGCTGCATCTCCTTGGCGCGCGCCACCTCCACCTCGCGCGGCAGCGTCACCGCGTTCTTCACCGCGAGGATCTCGGCCATCACGCTCACCGCGATCTCCGGCGGCGTCTTGCTGCCGATGTAGATGCCGATCGGCCCCCGCAGCCGCGCGAGCGACTCGTCGGTCTGGTCGAAGTGCTCGATCATGCGGTCGCGCCGCGCGTCGGCATTGCGGCGCGAGCCGATGGCGCCGACGTAGAAGGCCTCGCTCTGCAGCGCCTCGAGCAGCGCCAGGTCGTCGAGCTTGGGGTCGTGCGTGAGCGCCACCACGCAGCTGCGGCGGTCGGGCCTGAAGGCCAGCACCGCGTCGTCGGGCATCTCTGTCGTGATGTGCACGCCGGGCAGCGACCAGGCGGTGCGGTACTCGGCGCGCGGGTCGCACAGCGTGACCGCGAAGCCGCTGAACTTGGCCATGGTCGCCAGGTACTCGGCGAGCTGGCCGGCACCGATCAGCAGCATGCGGTACTCGGGGCCGAAGGTGTTGGTCAGCTCGGTGTCGTTCACCGTGAGTTCGTCGGGCGCCCTGGCTTCCGCCAGCCGCACCGCGCCGGTGGCCAGCACGACGGTGCGGCGCATGAGCCGGCCCTGCTCCAGCTGCGCGACCAGCAGGTCGAGCGAATCGGCATCGGGCGCGTATTCGAGCAGCAGCTCCAGCGTGCCGCCGCAGGGCAGGCCGAAGCGGTGCGCCTCGTCGGCGGTGATGCCGTACTTGACGAGCGCGGGCGGCGCGCCCAGCGGCACGTCTTCGCCCTTGCCGTGGGCATGGCTGTAGCGCGCGATCAGGTCGTCCTCGATGCAGCCGCCCGAGACCGAACCGACCACCGCGCCGTCTTCGGCCAGGGCCATGATCGAGCCCACCGGCCGCGGCGACGAGCCCCAGGTGCGCACCACGGTGGCGAGCAGCGCGCGCTTGCCGGCACGCCGCCAGTCGCGCAGCGTGCGCAGCACCATGACGTCGAGGTTTTCCATGGCGCGCTCCGTCGGCTCCTCAGGCGGCGTCGCCGGGCGGGACGGCGTCGTCCTTCTTGCCCAGGCCGATCTTCTTCATGAGGCCGGACATCACGCCGGCCTTTTCGGCGGGCGCCTCGGCGGTCTCCGCGGCGACGGCGGCCGGCGGCGGGCCGTAGCGGCTCTGCATCTCGGCCTCGAAGCGCTTGAAGAAATCGTCGGCGGTCGACTTGGCCGCGCCGTCGATCAGCCGCTGGCCGAGCTGGGCGATCTTGCCGCCGACCTGGGCCTGCACGGTGTAGTCGAGCTCGCAGCCGGGGCCTGGCGCGACAGGCTCTTCAACCGGAGCGACGGTAGCTGCGGCATCGCCCGCCACCGGCTTGAGCGTGACGCTCGACGAGCCCTTGGCAAAACCCGCCACGCCGCCCTGCCCCTCGAAGCTCAGCTTGTAGCCGTCGGGCGCCACGATGTCCGACAGCACCACCTTGCCGTTGAACTTGGCCGAGACGGGGCCGATCTTCACCGCGAGCGCGACGCTGTAGGTGTTGTCGCCCGTCAGCTCGAACTTGTCGCAGCCGGGAATGCACTTCTTCAGCGTCTCGGGGTCGTTGAGCGCTTCCCAGGCCTGTTGTTGGGTGATGCCGAGGTGGCGGTTTCCGAGCATTTCCATGGTGGGCTTCCTTTTTTCGGCGATGCCGGGCGCTTCAACGCCCGGCTCGCATCAGGGCGGCGAGGCTGGCGGCCAGCTGCTCGAGCGCGTTGAGATTGTGAACCGCCAGCATCGCGTCCGCATGGCGGTGCAGCACGCTGGCCCCACGGGCCAGAGGGGCGTAGCCGGCAAAGCGCAGCAGCGGGTTGAGCCACAGCAGCCGGCGCGAATGGCGCTTGAGCCAAAGCAGTTCCTGTTCCAGCACGGCGGGCTCGCCGGTGTCCAGGCCGTCGCTGATCACCAGCACCAGCGTGCGGCGGCCGGTCAGCCGGCGGGCATGGGCGCGGCGCAGTTCGGCCAGCGAGGCGCCGAGCCGCGTGCCGCCCGCGAAATCGTCGATGGCAGCGCCGGCGGCGCCCAGCATGGCGTCGGTGTCGGCCAGCCGGAAGGCCGGCGTCAGGTCGGTCAGGCCGGTGCCGAAGGCGAACACGTCGCGCCGGCCGGCACGCCGGGTCGAAGCATGCAGAAAGGCCAGCAGGAGGCGCGCGTAGCGCTCCATCGAGCCCGAGACATCGACCAGCACCAGCAGCGGCAAGGGTTGCTCGCGGCGCGCCAGCCGGGGCAGTCGCAGTATCTCGCCGCCGGTGCGCGCCGCTTCGTGCAGCACGCCGGGCCAGTGCATGCGCGCATGCTGCTGGCCGGCATCGCCCGCCGCGCGAAGACGCCGCGACGGCAGCGACGGAACCGGCAACGCGATGTCTCGCGCCAGCCGTTCGACCAGCTGGTACTCGGAAGCGCCAAGCGCGTTGAAGTCGGCATGCTGCAAGCGCTGGCGGTCGCTCGCGGTCATGGCGGCGTCGAACTCGATCTCGCGGTCGGGCTTGGCCAGCTCGGCCGGCCTGGCGGCATGGCGCGGCGCGCTGAGCGCCTCCCGCACGCGCGGCCGGCGCTTCGACGGCTCGGCCTTGCCTTCGGCGCTGGGCAGCATCTGCGCGAGCAGCTTGTTGGCCAGTTCCGGGTCGCGGAACCAGGCGTCGAACAGCTCGCGGAACACCATGCGGTCTTGTTCGCGGCTGACCATCACGGCTTCCATCGCGGCGCCCAGGTCGAGCTTGTCTTCCACGCCCACCAGCGTGGCTGCCTCGGCCGCCAGCGCGATGCGGGCAGCGTCGGTGCGCACGCCGGCACGGCGCAGCGCGCGGCCGAAGGCACTGATGTTGCCCGCGAGCTTGCCGCTGCGGACGTCGCCGAGTTGCTGGATGCCGGCCATGCGTTTTTCCGGGTGCTCAGCGCGCGGCCGGCTCCTCGGGACGCAGCAGGTCGGACGCCAGCTCCTGTGTGAGCGCGGCCACGTCGTCGCGCTGCTTGAACAGGATGCCGGCGGTGTCGACCACCACCTCGGGGTCGAGCTCGACGGTGTCGAGCGCGATCAGCGCGCGCGCCCACTCCACGCTTTCGGCAATGCCGGGGGCACGCTGGAAGGCATCGGCGAACGGCGCCTGGCGCAGCCGCGCGACGAAGGCCGACACCTGCGCCGACAGCTTCTCGCCCGCCTGCGGCACCTGCGCCCGCACGATGGCCAGCTCGCGTTCGCGCTCGGGATAGTCGAGCCAGTGATAGAGGCAACGCCGCTTGACTGCGTCGTTGAGCTCGCGCGTGCGGTTGCTCGTGAGAATGGTCACGGGCGGCACGACGGCACGCACCGTGCCCAGCTCCGGAATGCTCACCTGGTACTCGCCCAGGTATTCGAGCAGGAAGGCTTCGAAGGGCTCGTCGGCGCGGTCCACTTCGTCGATCAGCAGCACCGCGCCCGGCAGTGGCGTCTGCAGCGCCTGCAGCAGCGGGCGGCGGATCAGGTAGTGCGGCTGGTAGACCTCGGCTTCCACGTCACGCGCGGCGCCCGTGGCTTCGGCCGCGCGCATGTGCAGCAGTTGTGCCGCGTAGTTCCATTCGTAGAGCGCCTCGCGCTGCTCAAGCCCGTCGTAGCACTGCAGCCGCAGCAGCTCGCGACTCAGCGCTTTCGACAGGGCCTTGGCCAGCTCGGTCTTGCCCACGCCGGGCTCGCCTTCAAGCAGCAGCGGTCGCTGCAGCTTGAGCGCAAGGAACACGGCCGTCGCCAGGCGCCGGTCGGCGAAATAGCCGGCCTGCATCAAACCGTCGCTGAGGGAATCGATGGTCGGAAAGATCATGGCGAAGCGTAGCGGAAGCTCAAAGCAAGCCGGCATGCGCTGTGCGCCTTTTCGCGAACACCGCGGAACCGGCTTTGCCGGGCCGCAGGTGTTGCCCCCTGCAAGGGGGTTGGCGAAGCGACACGCAGTGCGCGAAGCCTGGGGGTGAGCCTAGTTCAGCGCCTTGGTCACCGCGCGCTGGGTCAACACGCTGATCAGGTTCGCGCGGTAGGCGGCCGAAGCATGCAGGTCGCTGTTCAGGTCGCTCGCATCGATCTTCACGGCGGAGGCAGCCGCGGCGGTGAAGCTCTGGTTCAGCGCGTCTTCCAGCCCGGCGTGGCGGAACACGCCGTTGCCCGCGCCGGTGACGGCCACGCGCACCGCACCGCTGTCGGACTGCGAAAGGAAGATGCCGACGAGCGGAAAGTGCGAGGCCTTCTGGCGCAGCTTCTCGTACACGGCGCGCTTGGGAATCGGAAAGCGGATCGCGGTGATCAGCTCGTCTTCTTCCAGCGCGGTGGTGAACAAGCCCACGAAGAAATCGTCGGCGGCAATTTCGCGCTTCGAGGTAATGACGGTGGCGCCCGAGCCCAGCACCGCGCTCGGGTAGCACGCCGCCGGGTCGTTGTTGGCCACCGAGCCGCCGATGGTGCCCATCGCGCGCACCTGCCGGTCGCCGATGCGCGAGGCCAGGTCGGCCAGCGCCGGGAAGGCGGCTTTCACGTCGGCGTTGTTGGCCACGTCGAGGTGGCGCGACATGGCGCCGACGGTGAGCGTGTTGCCGTCCTTGCGGATGCCCGTGAGCTCCTTGATGCCGCTCAGGTCCACCAGCTGTTCGGGGGCGGAGAGCCGCAGCTTCATGGAAGCCAGCAGGGTCTGGCCGCCCGCCAGCGGCTTGGCGCCGGCTGCGACGAGTCGGGCCGCGTCGGCCAGAGTGGCCGGCCGTTCGAGTGTGAAGGCATACATGGTGTGATTCCTTCTTTGTTGTTCGTGTTCGATCTGTCGATCAATGGTTGGCACCGGATGCCGCCTGCATCGCTTCCCAGACGCGGCTGGACGAGGCGGGCATGTCGAAGTCCTTGACGCCCAGCGGCGCCAGTGCGTCGAGCACGGCGTTGATCACCGCCGGCGGCGAGCCGATGGCGCCCGCTTCGCCGCAGCCCTTGGTGCCCAGCGGATTGTGGGTGCACGGCGTGCACACGGTGTCCAGCTTGAACTGCGGGAACTCGGCCGCGCGCGGCATGGCGTAGTCCATGAAGCTGCCGGTGAGCAGTTGGCCGGTTTCCCTGTCGTACACGCAGTTCTCGAGCAGCGCCTGACCAATGCCCTGCACCAGCCCGCCGTGCACCTGGCCCTCGACGATCATCGGGTTGATGATGGTGCCGAAGTCGTCCACCGCGGTGAAGCGGTCGACGCGCACCTCGCCGGTCTGGCGGTCGATCTCGACCTCGCAGATGTAGGTGCCGCCCGGGAAGGTGAAGTTGGTCGGGTCGTAGAAGGCGGTTTCGTTCAGGCCCGGCTCCAGCTTGTCGAGCGGATAGTTGTGCGGCACGTAGGCCGTGAGCGCCACCTGGCCGAACGGAATCTTCTTGTCGGTGCCCTTGACGGTGAACTCGCCGTTGGCGAACTCGATGTCGGCGTCGCTCGCCTCCATCAGGTGCGCGGCGATCTTCTTGGCCTTGGTCTCGATCTTGTCGAGCGCCTTCATGATGGCCGCGCCGCCCACCGAGATGGAGCGCGAGCCGTAGGTGCCCATGCCGAAGGGCACGCGGCCGGTGTCGCCGTGCACCACGTCGACGTTCTCCACCGGAATGCCCAGCCGCGCCGCCACCACCTGCGCGAAGGTGGTTTCATGGCCTTGCCCGTGGCTGTGCGAGCCGGTGAACACCGTCACGCTGCCGGTCGGGTGCACGCGGATCTCGCCGCACTCGAACAGGCCGGCCCGCGCGCCCAGCGCGCCGGCGATGTTCGACGGCGCGATGCCGCAGGCCTCGATGTAGCTCGAGTAGCCCATGCCGCGCAGCTTGCCGCCGGCCTCGCTGGCCGCCTTGCGCGCCGCGTAGCCGTCGACCTCGGCCAGCACCCGCGCCTTGTCCATGCATGCGTGGAAGTCGCCGGTGTCGTACTGCAGCGCCACCGGCGTCTGGTACGGGAAGGTGCTGATGAAGTTGCGCTTGCGGATCTCGTCCTGCCCCAGGTTCATTTCCCAGGCGCAGCGCGACACCAGCCGCTCCAGCAGGTAGGTGGCCTCGGGCCGGCCCGCGCCGCGGTAGGCGTCGACCGGCGCGGTGTTGGTGAACCAGGCATCGACCTCGACGTAGATCTGCGGCGTGGTGTACTGCCCCGCGAGCAGGGTGGCGTAGAGGATGGTCGGCACCGCCGTCGCGAAGGTCGAGAGGTAGGCGCCGAGATTGGCGTCGGTGTGCACCCGCATGGCCAGGAACTTGCCGTCCTTGTCCATCGCCATTTCGGCGTGGCTCACATGGTCGCGGCCGTGGGCGTCCGACAGGAAGCACTCCGAGCGCTCGGCGGTCCACTTGATGTTGCGGTTGAGCTGCTTGGCCGCCCAGGTGAGGCACACGTCTTCGGCATACAGGAAGATCTTGGAACCGAAGCCGCCGCCCACGTCGGGCGCGATCACGCGCACCTTGTGCTCGGGCAGGCCGAGCACGAAGGCGGTCATCAAGAGCCGCTCGACGTGCGGGTTCTGGTTCGACACATAGAGCGTGTAGTCGTCCGTGCCACGGCTGTAGCTGCCGATGGCCACCCGCGGCTCGATGGGGTTGGGCACCAGCCGGTTGTTGACGAGGTCCAGCTTGGTCACGTGCGCGGCATTCGCGAAGGCCGCGTCGACCGCCGCCTTGTCGCCCAGCGCCCACTTGTAGCACTGGTTATCGGGCGCCTCGTCGTGCAGGGTGACGCCGCCGGCCTTCTTCGCCGCGTCGGCCACGCTCACGAGCGCGGGGAGCACGTCGTAGTCGACCACCACCGCCTCGGCGGCGTTGCGGGCCTGCTCGACCGTCTCGGCCACCACCATGGCCACGTGGTCGCCCACGTAGCGCACCTTGTTGATCGCCAGGATCGGGTGCATCGGCTCCTTCATGGGGGTGCCGTCGGGGTTGTTGATGAGCCAGCCGCAGGGCAGCCCGCCCATTTTTCCCTCGATGTCCTTGCCGCTGAAGATGCCGACCACGCCGGGCATCTTCATCGCCTCGGCGATGTCGACCGACTTGACGGTGGCGTGGGCGTGCGGCGAGCGCACGAAGACCGCATGGCTCTGGTTGGCCAGCGTGATGTCGTCGGTGTAGTTGCCGGCGCCGGTCAGGAACCGGTAGTCTTCCTTGCGCCGCAGCGCCTCGCCGATGTGCGGCAGGTTGGAGAAGTCGGATGCGCCCATGTCGCTCTCCTCAGGCCGAGGCCGTTGCCTTGGCGGTGTTGCCCGAGGCCATGGCCTCGCCGCCCATCTTCACCGCCTTCACGATGTTCTGGTAACCCGTGCAGCGGCACAGGTTGCCGTCGAGCAGCTCGCGGATCTCGGACTCGCTCGACTTGGGGTGGTGGGTGCACAGGTCGATGGCGCTCATGACCATGCCCGGGGTGCAGAAACCGCACTGCAGGCCGTGGCACTCCTTGAAGGCCGCCTGCATCGGGTGCATGGCGCCGTCGGCCTCGGCAATGCCCTCGATGGTGGTGATGTCGGCGCCGGCCGCCTGGGCGACCAGCATGTTGCATGACTTGACGGCACGGCCGTTCACGTGGACGGTGCAGGCGCCGCACTGTGCGGTGTCGCAGCCGACGTGGGTACCGGTGAGATGGAGGTGCTCCCGGATGGCGTGGACAAGGAAGGTGTTGGGAGGAGCGTCGACCGTGGCCTGACGGCCGTTGATCTTGAAATCGACCTGCATTTGGCTGTCTCCGTGAATGGTGAGATGGCTGATTCAGCAAAAAGCATCTTGGATGCCGACCCCTCGCACTATCCTAGGCAAAACCCTTGACACTTGCACAGACGGCGCGAAATTCTCAAAATGAAACAGCTTGCCATTCGGTGAGCCGGGAAAAGCCCCCCACACACCGCGCGAACACCCACGATGCCTGTCGCCTCAACCGCTTCGCCAGCGCCCGAGCGCTCCCTGGCCATCGCCCAGGCCCGCCGCGAACTGATCCACGGCGAATCCCCGCGAACGCGCACGACGGCCTGCATCGACTCATGGATCAGCCGCTCCTGGCAGCGCTGCATCGAGGCCGGCCGGCGCCCGCAGCAGAGAGTGAGTTTCGACCCGGTGAGCCAGTCGGCGGGCCTGGATGTCGCGGAGCGCAACCGGGTGCTGGTCGAGGCCGCGCGGCCGGTGATCGAGCGGCTCTCGCGCGCGATTGCCGACACCCGCTATTTCGCGATCCTGACCGACGCCGACGGCATCGTGGTCGACGTCGGCAACCTGCCCGACGGCACCGACGCCGCCAGCCGCTATGCGCGCGACATCGGGCGCGTCGGGGTCGACCTGTCGGAGTCGGCCATCGGCACCAGCGCCATCGGCACCGCGCTGGCCGAGCATGAATCGGTATGGCTGCACCGCGGCGAGCATTTCTTCGACGACACCAGCGTCTACAGCTGCGCCGGCGCGCCGCTGTTCGGTCCCCGAGGCGACTGCATCGGCATGCTCGACCTGACCGGCGTGCAGGTGGTGGAGCGGCCGGAGCTGCGGCACCTGGCCACCCTGTCGGCGCGCAGCATCGAGAACATGCTGGTGCTGCGCGAGCCCTGCGAACTGCTGCTGCGCCTGGCCTGGCCCGGCAGCACCGCGAGCGAAGCCACCGAGGGGCTGCTGTGCATCGACGGCGAAGGCTATGTCACCGGCGCCAACGCGGCGGCCCGGCAGATGCTGCACCAGCCGCTGGCGCGCAACGAGCACGCGCTGCATTTCAACGACCTGTTCGCCCTGCCCCTGCACATGATGTTCGACGCCGCCCGGCGCGGCGACGCCATGCTCGAGGTGCCGCTGTGGTCCGGCCTGCGGGTGCAGGTGCAGCCCCAGCGCGGCGGGCGCGGCACGCCAGGGCTGCCGGCGGCGGACGTCCGGCCCCGGCTGCGCGACGTGGAAACCGCGCTGATCCGCAAGGCCGTGGCCGACGCCCGCGGCAATGTCGCGGAGGCCGCGCGGGCGCTGGGCATCAGCCGGGCGACCGTGTATCGCAAGCTGTGGCGCGGCCGGCCGGCCGGCGCGCCGGATTGATGCCTAGGCTCAGGCGCCGACCGGCACCTTGTCGAGGAAGCCGGTCACCGCGCTGAGCTTGCCCGCTTCCAGTTGCGCGAAGTCTGTGCCCTGAATCAGGTCTTCCGCGCCGCTCGGGCCCAGCGTCCACGAAAAGCGCAGGTGGTCGCCGTGCGCGTCGGCCTTGCCCAGAAGGTTGAAGCGGAAGCCCGGAAAACGCTGGTGCACCGCGCCGACCAGCGCGCTGATCTGCTCGCGGCCGCTGGCTTGCGCCATCGGGTCGATGTAGCGGGCATCGGCGGTCCAGCCGGCTTCGATCAGCGCGGCGCGGCGGGCGGCGTCGGTTTCGTTCCAGACGGCGATGTAGCGTTGGGCGATCGTGGCGGCGTCGTTTGCGGCGGTGTTCATGATGACCATTCCTTTCGGGAGTTTCGACCCGCAACATCGCGGGGTGAATGAATGGTCGCGCCGCACGCGCACAGCGTCGATGACCTGGGAGGTCATGGCCGGTGGGCCTGCTCCAGGCACTGCTGGAACGCCAGCACCGCGCGCGAAGGCTCGGGCGAGCGGCGCAGCAGGCTGACGAACCGGCACGCATAGTTGAAGCGCGCCGGCAGCACCGGCTTCATGAGCCCGCGCTGTTCGAACACCTGCGCGTAATGGTCCGGCAGGAAACCCAGGAAGCGCCCCGAGAGAATCAGCGTGGCAATCGCCTCCTGGTCGAAGCCCGTCGCCTTGCGCGACAGCCGCGCGCGATGGCTCAGCTCCATGTTCGGCGAGTGGTAGCCCAGCCCCGCGAAGTGATGCTCCCCCAGCTTCGCCCAGGTGAGCTTCGCGTGGCTGCTGTCGAACAGCGGATGCCCTCTACCGCAATAGAGAAGCATGGTCTCGTCGAACAGGTCCGCATACACCAGGCTCTGCGAAGCCCGGTGCGCCGGGATGATGCCGATCTGGAAATTGCCCTCCAGCACCCCCTGCTCGATGGCGTTGATGGAGCCCACGTGCAGCGCCAGGCTCACCTCCGGCGCGATCTCGGTGAAGCGCGCGATGGCCTCGCCGATGCGCGCCTTCGGGTTGGTCGCGGTCTTGTCGAACACCGCCACCTCCAGCTGCCCTCCCATGCGGTTGTGGATGTCGTCGATGCTGCCGCGAAAGGCGTCGACCGACGCCAGCAGCCGTAGGGTCTCGTCGTACACCCGCTGGCCTTCGGCCGTGAGCGCGAAGCCGGCCCGGCCGCGCCGGCACAGCACCAGGCCCAGCCGGGTTTCCAGGTCCTTCACGTGCCGGCTCACGGTGGAGGTGCCGATGTTCAGCTCCAGCTCGGCGGCTGCCATGCCGCCGCAGTCGACCACGCTCTTGAACACCTTGAGCAGGCGCAGGTCCATGTCGCTGAGCTGCCCCAGGACGGCGCGGTTGCGAGCACTGTTTTGGGCACCGCTCCGGGCCTTGGCTTTTACTTGCATGAAGTGTCAAGTGAACATTGATATTGCGCCATTCTCCACACTGAAGGGTCTGCCAACAATCGGCGCATTCACAACCCTTTCCGGAGCCCGCCCGCGCGGAACGCCATGACCCTTGCAGCCCCCGCCATCGAACCCACGCCCGCACTGCGCACCGACGCCGCCTGGCTCGACGCGCACTGGATGCCCTACACCGGCAACCGCAACTTCAAGGCCGATCCGCGGATCATCGTGGAGGCCAAGGGCGCCTACTTCACCGATGCCGACGGCCGCAAGATCTTCGACGGCCTCTCCGGCCTGTGGTGCTCGGGCCTGGGCCACGGCCGCCCCGAGATCACCGAGGCGGTGAGCCGCCAGATCGCCAAGCTCGACTACTCGCCCGCCTTCCAGTTCGGCCACCCGCTGTCGTTCGAGCTGGCCAACAAGATCAAGGAACTGACGCCCGCGGGCCTGGACTATGTGTTCTTCACCGGCTCGGGCTCCGAAGCCGCGGACACCTCGCTGAAAATGGCGCGCGCCTACTGGCGCACCAAGGGCCAGGCCAGCAAGACCCGCCTGATCGGCCGCGAGAAGGGCTATCACGGCGTCAACTACGGCGGCATCTCGGTCGGCGGCATCGCGGCCAACCGCAAGCTCTTCGGCCAGGGCGTCGAGGCCGACCACCTGCCGCACACGCAACTGGCTTCCAACGCCTTCACGCGCGGCATGGCCGAGAACGGCGCCGAACTGGCCGACCGCCTGCTCGACCTGATCGCGCTGCACGACGCATCGAACATCGCCGCGGTGATCGTGGAGCCTTTCGCGGGCTCGGCCGGCGTGGTGATTCCGCCCAAGGGTTACCTGAAGCGCCTGCGCGACATCTGCACCGCCAACAACATCCTGCTGATTTTTGACGAAGTGATCACCGGTTTCGGCCGCTGCGGCGCGCTCACGGGCGCCGAAGCCTTCGGCGTGACGCCGGACATCATGAACATCGCCAAGCAGGTGACCAACGGCGCGCAGCCGCTGGGCGCCGTGGTCGCGAGCAAGGAGATCTACGACACCTTCATGGCCGCTGGCGGCCCCGACTACATGCTCGAGTTCCCGCACGGCTACACCTACGGCGCGCACCCCGTGGCCTGCGCCGCCGGCGTGGCCGCGCTCGACGTGCTGCAGAAGGAAGACATGATCGGCCGCGTGCAGACGTTGGCGCCGCACTTCGAGAACGCGGTGCACAGCCTGAAGGGCAGCAAGCACGTGAACGACATCCGCAATTTCGGCCTGGCCGCCGGCCTGACCATCGCCGCGGTGCCGGGCGAGCCCGCGCGCCGTCCTTACGAGATCGCCATGAACTGCTGGAAGAAGGGCTTCTACGTGCGCTACGGCGGCGACACCATCCAGCTGGCACCGCCCTTCATCGCGGAGAAGGCAGAGATCGACCGCATGGTCAACGCGCTGGCCGACGCCCTCGCCGAAACCAACTGAAGAAGAACCGCGCCCCGCGGGTCAGGCCTTGTCGGCCTTGCCCGCGGCGTTGGCCAGCTTGCTGAGCATTCGGTCCACCAGCCACGGCTGGCGGTTCTGGTCCTCGGCCAGCTCCTTGCGGCGGATCGCGTTGCGCACCACGATCGAGCCCACGTAGCGCACAGGCTCCGGCGGAAAGTACCCCAGCGGCCCCTGCGTGATCGGGCTGCGCGTCCATGCGTTGTCCTGGTCGAGCACCAGCGACGACAGGATCTGGCCGCCCATGTAGGTCGGCCCGACACCATTGCCCGAGTAGCCGAAGCCGTAATAGATGTGCGGCGCGCCGTCGAGCCTGCCGAAGAACGGAAAGCCCGTCACCGACCGGTCGGACGGGCCGTTCCAGCTTGCCGTGATCGGCGTGTCGCTCAATGCCGGAAAGAAGGAACGCAGGGCCTGCGTCAATTCGGCTTCATAGGGTGAGCGCTCGTCGAACACCTTGGCCATGCGGCCGCCCCAGGCGAAGGTGTTGCCGCCCTTGCCCAGCATGATGCGGCCGTCGACCGTGCTGCGGTAGTAGTAGACGAAGGTGCGCGAGTCGAGCACCGACACGCCGTCGGTCAGGCCGATCTCCCGCAGCAGCTCGGGGCACCGCTCGGTGATGACCATGTCGCTGGACACGATGGCGATGGTCCGCTCGAACTGCGGGAAGGTGCTGGCCATCCACGCGTTCATCGCGAGCACCAGTTTCTTCGCTCGTACGCTGCCGGTGGGCGTGCGCACCACGACGGGATGGTCGGTGCTGAAGTCCAGCATCGGCGTGCGCTCGTGGATGCGGATTCCCATGGCCAGCGCCACGCGCCGCAGCCCGCGCACCAGCTTGCCGGGATGCACCGTCGCGGCAATCGGCGAATACACGCCGGCCAGGTTGCGCGCGGAGCCCGAGCGCCGCGCCACCTCTTCCGGCGGCAGCGTGCGATAGGAATGGATGCCGCGCGCCTCCAGCGCCTGCATCATCGGATCGAGCGTGCCGATCTGCGCCTGCGAGGTCGCGGTGTAGAGCGTGCCGTCCTGCCGCAGTTCGGCGTCGATGCCGTGCGCGGCGCAGAAGTCGGCGATGTGCTGCACCGCGGCCTCGGACGCCTTGACGAGGCGCACCGCCTCGTCTTCGCCGAACAGCCGGCGCAGCGTGAGGAACTTGGCCGACCAGGTGAGCAGGCAGCCGCCGTTGCGTCCGCTCGCGCCGGCGCCGCAAAGATCGCTTTCGAGGATGACGACATCGAGCGCGGGCGACTGCAGCTTGGCCTGTATCGCCGTCCACAGGCCGGTGAAGCCGCCGCCGACGATGCACACATCGGCGCTCTGCTCGCCTTGCAGCGCGGGCGCGAGGCCGCCGTCGTTGAAGAGAGCCTGTTCGATCCAGAAGGGGCGCATGTCGGGCTCTCAGGTTGTTTGCTGCCGTGGCGCGGCGCTCATGCCGGTGCCGCGGCAGCCGTCTTCGACGCGATCGCTAGGTGGCGCGCGTAGTACGCCAGGTCGGGCGTCTTCGCATCGGCGCACTTGGCCGTGTCGTCCCAGCGCCGAAGGCGCACCGCATCCATCGCATAGGGCAAGGCCTCGAACGCGCTGGCCTGCGCCGAGTCGAACACGCCGCCCTGCAGGTGCAGGCTGCGTTTCGAATCGGGCGACAGCGCTTCGAGATAACCGGGCTCCCTGGCACAGAGGAAACGCTTGGCATCCACATGCAGGCGGATCGGCTCCAGCGTGGCCGGGCCGAACAGCGCGCGAAGAAACGGCAGGCAGCGGTACTGGTGCAGGTCGTCCAGGCCCTGCTGCGTCGGCGTGCCGCCGAAGTCGTGCAGCAGATGGCCCAGGTCGTGCAGCAGCGAGGCGGCGATCAGCTCGCTGCTGGCGCCCTCCTGCTCCGCCAGGTGCGCCGACTGCAGCGCATGCTCCAGTTGGGTGACCGGCTCGCCGTCGTACTGCGCACCGCCCTTGGTTTCGAAGAGGCCGACGATGTCGGGAATGCTCAGGCTCATCGTCGTCTACCAGGGCAGCGAATAGGTCTTGCAGTTGGTGAAGCTCTTCATGGCCTCGAGCACGCCTTCCTTGTAGCCCAGGCCCGAGTCCTTGATGCCGCCGAAGGGCGTGAGCTCCAGCCTGTAGCCCGGCACCTCGCGCACGTTGACGCTGCCCACGTTCAGCTCGCGAATGAAGCGCGTGATGTAGTCCATCCGATTGGTACACACCGCCGACGACAGGCCGTAGGCCGTGCCGTTGGAGATGCGGATCGCCTCCTCGATGTTCTTGAAGCGGATCACCGGCGACACCGGCCCGAAGGTCTCGTGCCTGGCCACGGTCATCTGCGGGTCCACATGGTCCAGCACCGTGGGCGAATAGAGTGCGCCGCGGCGCTCGTTGCCGTAGAGCAGCCTCGCTCCGGCCTTGATGGCCTCGTTGACCACCGATTCGAACTGGATCGCGGCGGCCTCGTCGATCACGGTGCCCATGTCGGTGGCCGGGTCCATCGGGTCGCCGTACTTCAAGGCCTTCGTCTTGGCCACCAGCAGCTCGACGAACCGGTCCGCCACCGACTCGTGCACCAGCATGCGCTTGATGGCGGTGCAGCGCTGGCCGGAGTTCTTGTAGGAGCCGCTGGCGGCCAGTGTCGCGGCCTCTTCGATGTCCGCGTCTTCCATCACGATGATCGGGTCGTTGCCCCCCAGCTCCAGGATCTGGCGCTTGTAGACCGCCTTGCCCGCGATGTACTTGCCGATGGCCACGCCACCCGTGAAGGTGACCAGGTCCACGTCGGCGCTGGTGAGCATCTCGTCGGCGATCTCGCGCGGGTCGCCGGTGATCACCGACAGCATCTGCGGCGGCAGGCCCGCCTCGTACAGGATATCGGCAAGGATGAAAGCGGTGAGCGGCGTCTTCTCGCTGGGCTTGAGCACCATCCGGTTGTTGGTCGCAATGGATGGCGCCACCTTGTGGATCACCTGGTTCAGCGGATGGTTGAACGGCGTGATCGCGGTGATCGCGCCCTGCAGCGGCTCGCGCAGCGTATAGACCTTGCGGCTCTTGCCGTGGTGCGTGAGGTCGCAGGAGAACACCTGCCCGTCGTCCACCAGCGCCTGGTTGGCGGCGAACAGCAGCACGTCGGAGGCGCGGCCCACTTCGTACAGAGAGTCCTTGCGGCACAGGCCCGACTCCATCGTGATGGTGCGCGAGATTTCGTCGAGGCGCGAGGCAATGATCTCGCCCGCACGCATCAGGATCTTGTAGCGCTCGTAGCGCGTGAGGGTGGGCTTGTAGTCGCGCGCGACGCGCAGGGCATGGCGTACGTCGTCCAGCGTGGCCTTGGGCACGGTGGCGATGACTTCGCCGGTGTAGGGGTAGGTGACCTCGATGGTGCGGTCGCGGTGGACCTTTTCTCCGGCGATGCGCAAAGCCTCGCGGTGAACGATGCCTGGCTTCAGAGTGGCTTGGCTCATGGGGTGCTCCGGGCGACGGTTGATTACTGGGCGTGGTTCAGTGCAATGTCGAGCGCATCGAAGTTGCGCAGCCGGCGCCCGGCGGCGATGCCCTTGACGGGCCGGTTGCAGATGAGCGGCACGCGCTGTTCCGAGACACCGCCGTGCGAGCGCAGCGGCACTTCCAGCGCCGACAGGTCATGCCGGCTGGCCGAGGTGCCGATGACGGTGCTCTGCTCGCTGACCACCACGATGTCGCCGATGCGGTCGGGCGGCAGTTCGAAGCGCGCGGCCGCGTCCTTGCGCGAGAGCACCGACTCCATGCCGGGCACCTGCCGGATGCGCTCGATCCAGCTGGGGACGCTGGCTTCGTCGGGTGCGTAGACGGTGGCGAAGGAGCCGAGGGCGCCGTGGTGAACCACGTAGGGGTCGGTGATCGGCAGGATGACCCGCGCGGTTCCGGCGCCATACCAGCCGTCCAGCACGTCCTGCAGGTAGATGACGTTGGGCGAGCCGTCGGCGCCGTGCTTGTCGTTCATGCCGTGGTCGGCGGTGACGACGATGGTGGCGCCCAACGCATCGAGCTGCGCGAGGTAGCGGTCCATCATGGCGTAGAAAGCATTGGCCGCGGGGCTGCCGGGCGCGGCCTTGTGCTGCACGTAGTCGGTGGTCGACAGGTACATCAGGTCGGGGCGGCGCGACTCCATCAGCTTGACGCCGGCCGCGAACACGAACTCCGACAGTTCCGCGCTGTAGACCGAGGGCACGGGCATGCCGACCATGTCGAGCACGTTGTCGATGCCGTTTTCTTCCATCGTCACCTGGTCGGACTTCTCGGAGGAAAAGCAGATGCCCTTCATGCGGTGGCCCAGCAGCTTGCGAAGCTTGTCCTTGGCGGTGACCACCGCCACCTTGGCGCCCGCGTCGGCAAACGCGGCCAGCACGGTGCCGGCGCGCAGGTACTTGGGGTCGTTCATCATGACTTCCTGGCCGAGCTCGCGGTCGAAGAAGTAGTTGCCGCAGATGCCGTGCACCGCGGGCGGCGCGCCGGTCACGATCGACAGGTTGTTCGGATTGGTGAACGACGGCACCACGCAGTCGGCCAGCAGATCCGCGCCGGTCTTCCTCATGCGGTCGAAGTACGGCGCAACGCCCGCCTGGATGGCCGCATCCAGGTAGGCCGGCTCGCAGCCGTCCACGCACACCACGACGACCGGGCGCGACATCCAGCGGTAGCTCCGGGCGTTGACTTCGAGTGTCTCCTGTGTCATTTCAGACTTCCTTTTGGGGTGGGTTGTTCGGGGCTGCAATGGGAGCGGGATCGGTGCGGCCGAAGGCCTTGTGCATGCGTGCGCGGCTGTCGGCGACATGCTTGCGCAGCGCCTGGCCCGCGATGTCGGGATTGCCGCTGGCAATCGCGTCGACGATGACGCGGTGCTCGTCGGCCGAGACCCGCAGGCCGCCGCCGCTGTCGAGCGCGCGCATTCTGAAAAGGTGCAGTTCCTTGACCAGGCGCTTGTAGGTTTCGGTCAGCTTTTTGCTGCCCGCGGTGTCGAGCAGGATCTCGTGGAACTGCAGGTTGAGCTGCGCGTATTGCTCCACGTCCTGCGCCTGGGCTGCCGAGCGCATGGCATCGAGCATGGCCCGCAGGCGCTCGATGGCGTCGGGCTTGATGGCGAGCGCCACGCGCCGGCCGATGATTTCTTCCAGCGCCTCGCGCAGTTCGTAGATTTCGTCGGCTTCCTCGAATGCGATCTCGCGCACGAAGACGCCGCGGTTCTTTTCGTTGCGCACGAGGCCGGCCTCTTCCAGCGCCCGCAGCGCTTCCCGGATGGGGCCGCGGCTGGTGTTGAAGCGCTGCGAGAGTTCGCTCTCGTTGATGCGGCTGCCGACGGGAAGCTCGCCCGTCATGATCAAACGCTCGATTTCTTCCTGCATCAGCATCGGCAAAGAGCTGGATTGAAGGAACGCGAGGGCGGCGGAGTGATTGCTGGTGACCATGGGGCGTATTTTCCCGAGGAATTGAAAACTGTCAACAATTTTTTATTGACAGTCTTCAGTCGTCAATCTACATTGCCCTCACCGGACCTTGGCACGCCACTGCCGGAGCACGCCATTCACTCACCCGTGACAGCAAGCCACTTCAGGAGAAAAAGATGACGATGAAACAAAGCACGCGCCGTCTCACGGCGGTTCTGTGTGCGGCGGCGCTGGGCCTCGCGGCCAGCGGCGCCGCATGGGCGCAAAAGACCTCGCTCCTGGTCTACACGGCGCTCGAAACAGACGCCATGAAGCTCTACAAGGACGCCTTCGAAAAGGCCAACCCGGACATCGAGGTGAAGTGGGTGCGCGACTCCACCGGCATCGTCACCGCCAAGCTGCTGGCCGAAAAAGCCAACCCGCAGGCCGACGTGGTGGCCGGCCTGGCCGCCAGCAGCCTCGCGCTGCTGCAGCAGGAAGGCATGCTCCTGCCCTACGAGCCCAAGGGCTTCAAGGAGCTGAACCCCGCCTACTCCGACGCCGCGCGCCCGCCGGCCTGGGTGGGCATGGACGTGTGGGCCGCCACCATCTGCTTCAACCGCGTCGAGGCGAAGAAGCTGAACCTGCCCAAGCCGGAAACCTGGCAGGACCTGGCCAAGCCCGTCTACAAGGGCACGATCACCATGCCCCACCCGGCCTCCAGCGGCACGGGCTACCTCGACGTGTCGTCATGGCTGCAGAACATGGGCGACGCCGAGGGCTGGAAGTACATGGACGCGCTGCACCAGAACATTGCGCAGTACGTGCACTCGGGCTCCAAGCCCTGCAAGCAGGCCGGCGCGGGCGAATTTCCCATCGGCATCTCGTTCGAGTTCCGCGCGCACCAGGTCAAGAAGTCGGGCGCGCCGGTCGACCTGATCTTCCCGAAGGAGGGCCTGGGCTGGGACATCGAGGCCACCAGCGTCATGAAGACGAGCAAGAAGCCGGACCAGGCCAAGCGCTTCGCCGACTGGATGGCCAGCAAGGAGGCCAACCAGATCACTTCCACCTGGTGGGCCGTGGTGGCCTACCCCGGCGTGGCATCGAAGCTGGAAGGCATTCCGGACAACTACGAAAAGCTGCTGGCCAAGAACGACATCAACTGGGCGGCAAAGAACCGCGAACGCATCCTGGCGGAGTGGAGCAAGCGCTACGAAGGCAAGGCCGAACCGAAATAGGCTCGCCCCCAGGCTGCGCGCACTTCGTGTCGCTTCGCCAACCCCCTACCGGGGGCGACACCTGCGGCCCGGCAAAGCCGGTTCCGCGGTGTCCCACGAATCGGTTCGACAGGCCTGCAGTCCCTCTCAAACCCGCGACGCCCATTCCCGAGGCGTGCGCCAACGACGAGTGCGAAAAATGGATATGACCGACACCAAGTTCATTGCCAGCCCGGTGCCTGCGAGCGCTCCCGCCGCGCTCGAGATCGTCGGCGTGCGCAAGGACTTCGAATCCTTCAGTGCGCTGCGCGACGTGCACCTGCGCGTGAACCCGGGCGAGATGCTGTGCTTTCTCGGCCCCTCGGGCTGCGGCAAGACCACGCTGCTGCGCATCATCGCGGGGCTGGAAACGCAGACCTCCGGGCAGATCCTGCAGAACGGCAAGGACGTCTCCTGGCTGCCGCCCGACCGGCGCGACTACGGCATCGTGTTCCAGTCGTACGCCCTCTTCCCCAACCTGTCGATCGCCGAGAACATCGGTTATGGGCTGGTCAACAGCCGTGCCCGGCGCGGCGAGATCAAGACTCGCGTCGAAGAACTGCTGAAGCTGGTCGGCCTGCCGACCTCGGGCGGCAAGTACCCCAGCCAGCTCTCCGGCGGGCAGCAGCAGCGCGTGGCGCTGGCGCGCGCCCTTGCCACGCGGCCCGGCCTGCTGCTGCTCGACGAGCCGCTGTCGGCGCTCGATGCGCTGGAACGCATCCGGCTGCGCGGCGAAATCCGCCGGCTGCAGAAGCAGGTCGGCATCACGACCATCATGGTCACGCACGACCAGGAAGAAGCGCTGTCGATGGCGGACCGCATCGTGGTCATGAACCACGGCGTGATCGAGCAGGTCGGCACGCCGATGGAAGTCTATGAACAGCCGGCCACTCCCTTCGTGGCCGATTTCGTCGGCAAGGTCAATGTGCTGCGCGCGGTGGCGCTGGGCAACCATCGCTTTCGGGTCGGCGACATGGAACTGCAGTGCGATGCCTGCGACGGCGCCTTCGAGCCCGGCGAAGCCGTCAACCTCTACCTGCGCCCCGAAGACCGCGCGGTCGAGCACCTGAGCCACGACACGGCCAACCGCCTGCAGGCGCTGGTCACCAAGGTCGAGTTCCTGGGCGGCCTCTGCATCGCCGAGGTCACCGCCGACGCGCTGCACGGACAGGCGCTCGGCCTGCACTTCTCGCTCAACCAGTTGCACGACCTGGACATTCGCGAAGGCAACACCATCGACATCGCGCTGCGCGCGAACCGCATCCGCGCCTTCTCCGCACGCACGCCGAAGCCATGAACACGCTGGCCCGCCCTCTGCCCGCACGCGCTGCGTTCAACGCGCGCCCCGTCATGCGCTGGAGCCGCGACGAAACCATTGCCCGCGCGATCCTGCTCGTGGTGATGGTGATGCTGTTCGTGTTCCTGATCGCGCCGCTGCTGACCATCCTGGCGCATGCGGTGCAGGACAGGGAGGGCCGCTTCGTCGGCCTCACCCACTTCATCACCTACTTCCAGACGCCCAGCCTGCTGCGCGCGGCATGGAATTCGATATGGGTGTCGGCGGCCGTGGTGATGATCTCGGTGCCCACGGCCTTCGTCTTCGCGTACGCGCTCACGCGCAGCCGCATGCCGATGCCGCTCAAGGCGGTGTTCCGCCTCATTGCGCTGATTCCGCTGCTGGCGCCCTCGCTGCTGTCCGCCATTTCTTTCGTGCAGTGGTTCGGCAACCAGGGGGCGCTCAAGTTCCTGCTGGGCGGCGTGTCGATCTATGGCGCGCCGGGGATCATCATGGCGGAGGTCTACAACACCTTTCCGCACGCGCTGATGATCCTGGTCACCGCGCTCTCGCTGGCCGACGGCCGGCTCTACGAGGCGGCCACCGCGCTGCGCACGCGGCCGTTTCGCCAGTTCATGACCATCACGCTGCCGTCGTGCAAGTACGGCCTGATCAGCGCGGCGACCGTGGTCTTCACCTACGTGGTGAGCGACTTCGGCGCGCCCAAGGTGATCGGCGGCAACTTCAACGTGCTGTCGGTCGACGTCTTCAAGCAGGTGGTGGGACAGCACAACTTCTCGATCGGCGCGGTGGTGGGCATGCTGCTGCTGGTTCCGTCGATCATCTCTTTCGTCATCGACTACGTGGTGCGGCGCAAGCTGAAGGCGCAGCTCACGGCCCGCTCGGTGCCCTACAGCCCCAAGCGCCGCAAGCTGGCCGATCCGCTGCTGATGCTGTTCTGCACTGTCGTGTGCGGCCTGCTGCTGGCCACCATCGGCATGGCGATCTACACCTCGCTGATCTCGCTCTGGCCCTATGACCTGTCGCTCACGCTCAAGCACTACCACTTCGTGCTGGTCGAAAGCGACATGGCCGATGCCTACACCAACAGCCTGATCGTCGCCATCGCCACCGCCGTGGCCGGCTCGCTCATCGTGTTCGTGGGCGCCTACCTGATCGAGAAGACGCGCAACCTGGGCCTGATGCGCAAGGGCATGCACCTGATGGCGGTGCTGTCGATGGCGGTGCCGGGCCTGGTGCTCGGGCTGGGCTACGTGATGTTCTTCAACCATCCGGCCAACCCGCTGAACTTTCTCTACCAGACGATGGCGATCCTGATCATCTCGATGGTGGTGCACTACTACACGTCGAGCCATCTCACGGCCGTCACCGCGCTCAAGCAGATCGACAACGAGTTCGAGGCCGTGTCCGCCTCGCTCAAAGTGCCGTTCTTCAAGACCTTCCTGCGGGTGACGGTGCCGGTGTGCCTGCCGGCCATCCTGGACATCGGTCGCTACTTCTTCGTGGTGTCGATGGCCAGCCTGTCGTGCGCCATCTTTCTCTACACGCCGGAGACCATCCTGGCCTCGGTCGCGATCATGCATCTGGACGACGCCGGCGACATCGGCCCGGCGGCGGCGCTGGCCAGCCTGATCGTCGTCACCTCGACCGTCGTGTGCATTGCCTATTCGCTGCTCACGCGCGTGCTGCTGTCGCGCACGCAGGCCTGGCGCAACCTGAGCCGCAGCTGAGCCTGTTTCCGCCCTCATTCCCTTCCTTGCCTGGAGACATCATGAGTCAAGCCGACTACCCCATCCTGCTCACCCCCGGCCCCCTGACCACTTCGGACCGCACGCGCAACGCGATGCTGCGAGACTGGGGATCGTGGGACGCGGACTTCAACCAGATCACCGCGCGCATCCGCAAGGAAGTGTTGAACATCGTGCACGGCACGGGCACGCATGAATGCGTTCCGCTGCAGGGCAGCGGCACCTTCTCGGTGGAAGCGGCCATCGGCACCGTGGTTCCGCGCAACGGCCACGTGCTGGTGCCGAGCAACGGCGCCTACTGCCAGCGCCTGGCAAAAATCTGCAAGGTGCTCGGGCGCAAGCTGAGCACCATCGACTACACGGAAGAAAAGCAGGTTTCGCCGGCCGACGTCGACCGCGCGCTCGCGGCCGACCCGAGCATCACCCATGTTGCGGTGGTGCATTGCGAGACCGGCGCCGGCGTGCTCAACCCGCTGCACGAGATCGCGCTGGTCGTCGCCAGGCACGGGCGCGGGCTGATCATCGACGCCATGAGCTCCTTCGGCGCCATCGAGATCGACGCGCGCAAGACGCCCTTCGACGCAGTCGTCGCCGCTTCGGGCAAGTGCCTCGAAGGCGTGCCGGGCATGGGCTTCGTGGTCATCAAGCGCAGCACGCTCGAAAAATGCGAAGGCAACTGCCACTCGCTGAGCATGGACCTGTACGACCAGTGGGTGTACATGGAAAAGACCACGCAATGGCGCTTCACGCCGCCCACGCACGTGGTCGCGGCGCTCGACACCGCCATTGCGCAGTACATCGAGGAAGGCGGCCTGAAGGCGCGCGGCGCACGCTATGCGCGCAACTGCAAGGGGCTCATCGACGGGCTGGCCGCGCTGGGCTTTCGCAGCTTTCTCGACCCGGCCATCCAGGCGCCGATCATCATCACCTTCCACGCGCCCGACGACGCCAACTACGACTTCAAGACCTTCTACCAGGAGGTCAAGAAGCGCGGCTACATCCTCTACCCCGGCAAGCTGACGCAGGTGGAGACCTTCCGCGTCGGCTGCATGGGGCACTTCGGCGAGGCGGGCATTCCGGGCGCGGTGGCGGCCATTGCCGAGACGCTCGAGGCAATGGGCATCCGGCAGGTGTCGGTGCCCGTCGCGGCCTGAACGCAAGCGCCATCCGGCCGGTGCATTGCAGCGCCGGTCCTACAACCGTGGAGGCGGCGCGCTTCTCATAATTTTGCGCATGACGGTACTGCGCAGCGACATCCCCGCCCGCCTGGACCGCCTGCCGTGGTCGCGCTGGCACTGGCGCGTGGTGATCGCGCTGGGCGTGGCCTGGGTGCTCGACGGCCTGGAGGTCACGCTGGTGGGCTCCATCGGCGCGGTGCTCGAACGGTCCGACACGCTGGGCCTCACGGCCGGCGAGATCGGGCTGTCGGGCTCGGTGTACGTGGCGGGCGCGGTGATCGGCGCCCTGCTCTTCGGCCGGCTCACCGACCGGCTCGGGCGCAAGAAGCTCTTTCTCGTCACGCTGGTGGTCTACACGGTGGGCACGCTGGCCACGGCGTTTTCCCCTGACTTCGCGTTCTTCGCGCTGTGCCGCTTCGTCACCGGGCTGGGCATCGGCGGCGAGTACGCGGCCATCAACTCGGCCATCGACGAGCTGATTCCGGCGCGCGTGCGCGGGCGCGTCAACCTCGCGATCAACGGCAGCTTTTGGATCGGCGCCGGCCTCGGCGCGGGGCTGAGCCTGGTGCTGCTGGACCCGCATGTGATCGGCCCGGTGTGGGGCTGGCGCGCGGGCTTCGCGCTGGGCGCTGTGCTGGCGGTGGCCATCCTGCTGGTGCGGCGCGACGTGCCCGAGAGCCCGCGCTGGCTCATTGCACACGGTCGCGCGGACGAAGCCAGGCGCATCGTCGAGCAGATCGAGGCGGAGGTCTCCGCGCAGCACGGCCCGCTGCCCGCGCCGCAGGGCCATGTCGTGAACTACACCGACGCGCGCCAGACCAGCCCGTCGATGCGCGAAGTGGCGCGCGTGCTGTTCAAGCGCTACCGGCAGCGCAGCGTGGTGGCGCTTGCGCTGATGGTGTCGCAGGCCTTCTTCTACAACGCGATCTTCTTCACCTACGCGCTGGTTCTCACGCGCTTCTATGGCGTGCCTGAAGCCAGCGTGGCGCTCTACATCTTTCCGTTCGCGCTCGGCAACGTGCTGGGGCCTCTGCTGCTGGGCCCGCTGTTCGACAGCCTGGGCCGACGCAAGATGATCGCGCTGACCTATGTGCTCGCGGGCGTGGGCCTGGCGCTCACCGGCTGGGCCTTCATGATGGGCTGGCTCGACGCGCGCAGCCAGGCGCTGTGCTGGTCGGCGGTGTTCTTTTTGGCTTCGGCAGCGGCAAGCTCTGCCTATCTCACGGTGAGCGAAGTGTTCCCGCTGGAGATGCGCGCGATGGCCATCGCGATCTTCTATGCCGTCGGCATGGGCGCGGGCGGCTTCGCCGCGCCGCTGCTGTTCGGCCTGCTGATCGAGACCGGCAGCCGGGGCGCGGTGATGGTGGGCTACGGCATCGGCGCGGTGCTGGTCATCGTGGCGGGTCTGCTGGCCCTGCGCTATGCGGCCGACGCGGAACGAAAGCCGCTGGAAGAAGTGGCGCCGCCGCTGGCGGCCGAGGGCGACGGCGAACGCTGAAGGCGCACTACAGCGCGCAGGTGCGGAAGCCGAAGAATCCGTCGTCGCGCTCCGGCAAAGCAAAGCCGCGCCGCTTGGGCGAGCGAAGACGCGCACGCGTCGCGAACGAGGCGCCCCGCAGCACGCGCGCACGCCCGAATGCCGCGGCGGGGTCGAATTCGCCGCCCGCGCTCCAGGGGTCGGCCCGGTAGCCGGGCCAGGGGCTCAGCGTGCCGGCGGTCCACTCGTGCACGTCGGCCCAGCGAAAGCCGCGCCGCGCGGCGGTGTGCGCGGCGATCTCCCATTCGACCTCGGTCGCGATGCGGCGTCCGGCCCAGCGCGCCCAGGCGTCGGCTTCCCACCAGCTCAAGTGCACCGCGCTGTGGTGGCCGGCGGCACGCACCGTCGCGCCAAAGCGATGCTGCAGCACCGAGCCGCCAGAGCCATGCCGCGCGGCACCGATCTGCTCCACATGACGCGGCCCGCGCCGCCCTTCGATCTGCGCCGAGAGCCAGCGCCAGCCTTCGCCGCGCCACAGCTCTTCGCGGTCGTAACCGCCATCGTCGACGAACTCGACGTACTGGTTCCAGGTGACGGGCTGGGCGTCGATCTCGAACTCGGGCACGTCGACGCGGTGCGCCGCACGCTCCTGCGCGAAGGCAAAGCCGCTCTCGGGCACGCCCAGTTCCCAGCGGGTGGCCGGCAGCAGCAGCGGCTCGCGCGTGACGGCTATCGGCGCCTGCTCGACGCCCAGAGGCAGTCCGAGCGTCTGCGCCATCACGACGAACTGTTCGCCGCGCAGGTCTTCATGGAACAGCGCGAGCCGGTAGAAGTACAGGCCGGCGTCCGTCTCGGCCGCATGCTCCAGCAGTTCGAGCGTGCTCTCCAGCGTTTCGAGCAGGTAGGCCTTGGTCTGGGCGAGGTCGGGCAGCTCCGGCGACCAGCGCTCGCCGGGCGCGCTTTGCGCCGGGTTCCACCAGCCGTCGGCACCGGGCTCGATGGCCGCCAGCCGCGTGGGCCGCACCGGGCATTCGGCGCCGAAGGCTCGCTGCGTGTTGCGCCCGATCCACCATTCGGCGAACCAGCCGATATGGCCGGCCAGCCACAAGGGCGGCACGACGTCCGGTACACGCGGCGTCGACAGGCCTTCGCCGAGCGCCTGCTCGAAGAGCGACAGCAGGTGCAAGGTGTGGTTGCGCGCGTCGATCAGCGCCAGGGAAAGCAGGTCCCGGCCCGCGCGGCTCATCTCGGGCGAATCGATCGATTGGGACGTCGCCACGGCCGGGGCCGGAGGGGGTCGCGGTGTCTGAGCCATGAAACATTATGGCTACCCGCGCCTCCGGGTAGCCCCCAAAAGACACGTTCGATTACATCGATAGAATCCGCTCCGCCTCACGCACCCGACCCGCTGGCACACAAGGCCAGTGCGTCGGGTGCGGTCGTATGTGGGGCTTCCAATACAAAAATGGAGATGAAATGCAAGGCTTGCTCAAGCTTTCCCGGGCCATCGACTGGCTCAATGCCCAGGTGGGCAGATACGCGATCTGGCTGATCCTGGCCGCCACGGTGATCAGCGCGCTCAACGCGGTCGTGCGCAAGATATTCAACACCAGCTCGAACGCGTTTCTCGAAGTGCAGTGGTATCTGTTCGCCTGGTCGTTCCTGATCGCCGCCGGCTTCACGCTGCTGCACCGCGAGCATGTGCGCATCGACGTGATCAACAGCCGCCTGTCCAAGCGCAAGCAGGTATGGATCGACATCATCGGCTTCGCGTTCTTCCTGACGCCGCTGTGCCTCACGGTGCTCTACCTGTCGATGCCGGTGGTGATGCAGATGTTCCGTTCGGGTGAAATGTCCGGCAACTCGGGCGGGCTGATCCGCTGGCCCGTGTGGGCGGCGCTGCCGGTCGGCTTCGTGCTGCTGATGCTGCAGGGCTGGTCCGAACTGATCAAGCGCATCGCATTCCTGCGCGGCCAGGGTCCGGACCCGATGGGCCGGCTGACCGACAAGACGGCCGAGGCCGAACTGATCGAAGCCCTGCGCCTGCAGGCCGAGAAAGACGCAGCCAAGGCCGGTACGCCGGCCCCGGGCCCGCAACACTGAAACGGCCGAGCACGGACACCATGGAATTCATTGTTGCCAACTTCGCCCCGATCATGTTCGCGGGACTGATCTGCTTCCTCCTGCTGGGCTACCCGGTCGCCTTCAGCCTCGGGGCCTGCGGCCTGTTCTTCGGTCTCGTCGGCATCGAGCTCGGCGTGTTCCAGTCGTCGGTGATGGCGTGGCTGCCCCAGCGGCTGATCGGCATCATGGCCAACGACACACTGCTGGCGGTGCCCTTCTTCACGCTCATGGGGCTCATATTGGAGCGCAGCGGCATGGCCGAGGACCTGCTCGACACGGTCGGCCAGGTCTTCGGTCCGATGCGCGGCGGCCTGGCGCTGGCGGTGATCTTCGTCGGCGCGCTGCTGGCGGCCACCACCGGGGTGGTGGCGGCCTCGGTCATCTCGATGGGCCTGATCTCGCTGCCGATCATGCTGCGCTACGGCTACGACCGGCGGCTTTCCAGCGGCGTCATTGCCGCCTCGGGCACGCTGGCGCAGATCATCCCGCCCTCGCTGGTGCTGATCATCATGGCCGACCAGCTCGGCAAGAGCGTCGGCGACATGTACAAGGGCGCCTTCCTGCCCGGCTTCATGCTGATGGGCCTGTACGTGGTCTATGTCGTGTTCCTCGCGATCTTCAGGCCCGCGCAGGTGCCCGCGCTGCCGCCCGAGGCGCGCACCTTCCGCGAACCCAACGGCAGCGGCGGCTATACGTCGCTGGTGGCGCTTGCAGCGCTGTCGGCCGTGGTGGCGGTCTGGCTGGCTCGCAACATGGCCGCCGTCCACACCTGGTTCCAGGGCCAGGAGGTGACCTCGGTGGCCACCGACGAGAAAGTCGTCGTCGCCATGTGCGGCGGCGTGTTCGTCGCGCTGGTCATCGCGCTGATCAACAAGGGCCTGAAGCTCAACCTGCTGTCGCGGCTGGCCGAGCGCGTGACCTTCGTGCTCATTCCGCCGCTGCTGCTGATCTTCCTCGTGCTGGGCACCATCTTCCTGGGCGTGGCCACGCCCACCGAAGGCGGCGCGATGGGTGCCTTGGGCGCCCTGATCATGGCCTGGGTGCGCCGGCGCATGAGCCTCGCCCTGCTGAAGCAGGCGCTGGCCTCCACCACCAAGCTGTCCAGCTTCGTGATGTTCATCCTGATCGGCGCGACGGTGTTCAGCCTGGTGTTCCAGGCCGCCGACGGCCCGATCTGGGTCGAGCACCTGCTGTCGTCCCTGCCCGGCGGCCCGGTGGGCTTCCTGATCGCGGTGAACGTGCTGGTGTTCTTCCTCGCGTTCTTCCTGGACTACTTCGAGCTGTCGTTCATCGTGGTGCCGTTGCTGGCGCCGGTGGCCCACAAGCTGGGCATCGACCTGATCTGGTTCGGCGTGCTGCTGGCAGTGAACATGCAGACCTCGTTCATGCATCCGCCCTTCGGCTTCGCGCTGTTCTTCCTGCGCTCCGTCGCACCGGACAAGCAGTACGTGGACCGCGTGACCCAGAAGGTCATGGAGCCGGTCACGACGATGCAGATCTACAGGGGCGCGGTCCCGTTCGTGCTGATCCAGCTCACCATGGTGGGCGTGCTGATCGCGTTCCCTCAGATCGTGACGGGCGCCCTCGACAAGGAGGTCAAGGTCAACCTCGACGACATCGGGGCGCAGATGCGCGACAGCCTGAAGCAGGAAGATGGCGCGCCGGGGGCCGACCCCTACGGCGGCCCCGAGGACGCCGCGCCGCCTGGCGCCGAGCCGCAGCCGGGCGCCGAAGGCGCCGCGCCGACACCGGCGCCCGAGCCAGCGCCGGCCGAAAGCGGCGAGAGCGACCCCATGAAGGCCATGCAGGACGCGCTCAAGCAGCAAAACAAGCCCTGAGCGAGCCCACGAATGAAAAGGCCGCCCCGTGTGAACGGGGCGGCCTTTTTTTATGCGCCTGGCGCCGGGATCAGATCTTGACCGAGTTCATGTACTGGTTGAACGGGTACTCCGAGAAGCGGTTCCACAGGATCTGGTCGCGCTGGAAGGCGCGCATGTCCTGGTGGATCTTCTTGAACTCGGGCGACTTGGCTTCGTGCTCGGCGAAGACTTCCATCGAGGCCTTGAAGCCCGCGTCCATCACGGCCTTGGGGAACGGCTTGAGCTCGGTCTTGGCGGCCACCAGGCGCTTGAGCGCCACCGGGTTGTAGGCGTCGTACTTGGCGATCATGTCGCGCGCCGCGACCTTGGTCGCCGCGTCGAGGATCGCCTTGTTCTCGTCCGACAGCTTGGCGAAGGCCTTGTTGTTGATGAAGAACTCGAGGTCGGCGCCGCCTTCCCACCAGCCGGGGTAGTAGTAGTAAGGAGCCACCTTGTTGAAGCCCAGCTTCTCGTCGTCGTAGGGGCCGACGAACTCGGCCGCGTCCAGCGTGCCCTTTTCGAGCGCCTGGTACACGTCGCCGGCGGGCATGTTCTGCGACACCACGCCCAGCTTGGCCATGGCCTCGCCGAACACGCCGCCGCCCATGCGCATCTTCAGGCCCTTGAGGTCGGCGACCGTCTTGATTTCCTTGCGGTACCAGCCGCCCATCTGCGTGCCGGTGTTGCCTGCGCTGGCGGTGCGGAAGTTGTATTGCGCGAAGAAGGCGTCGAGCAGCTTGCGGCCGTTGCCGTACTCTTTCCAGGAGTCGGTCTGGCGTGCGGTCAGCCCGAAGGGCACCGCGCAGCTGAACGCGAAGATCGGATCCTTGCCGGTGAAGTAATAGGCCGCGGTCTGCGCCATTTCGAGCGTGTCGCCCTGCAATGCATCGACCACGCCGAACGCGGGCATCAGTTCGCCGGCGGGGTGGACCGAGATTTCGAACTTGCCGCCAGACAGTGCCTTGACAGTCTTCGACAGCATTTCGGCGCTGCCGAAAATCGTGTCGAGCGAGCGCGGGAAGCTCGAGGCCAGGCGCCAGCGCACCGCGGTCTGCGCATGAACGGCAGGCGCGATGCCGGCAGCCAAAACGCCGGCGATGCCGGCGTTTTTGATAAGGGAACGACGATCCATTGATAGCTCTCCGAGTTCTTTGAAAAAACGAAACGCGGCTTGTGACCGCGTTGGGGACTTTCGTATAAGCCCGGGGGATTGTAAAAACGCGCTTACAGCCTCCGGCCGGGGTTTACCCTGCGCACGCGCCTTCCCCTATCGCGCGGCGGCGCGGCCTGGTGTAGACGAGGCATAAAATGTTAAATCGCCTTACATACACACCCGCAAACGGCATCAAGACATGAGACTCCCTAACTCCTTCAAACCCGCATTGCTCGCGTTCGCCGCGGCCACCGCTTTCGGCGCGCAAGCCGCCGACATCAAGATCGGCGTTGCAGCCGCCCTGTCCGGCGGTGCCGCGCAGTACGGCAGCGCCATCCGCAACGGCTTCCAGCTGGCCGCGGACGAAATCAACGCCGCCGGCGGCATCAACGGCGACAAGATCGTGCTGGCCGTCGAAGACGAGCAGGGCAAGAAGGAAGACGCGATCAACGTCTTCAAGAAGCTGATCTTCCAGGACAAGGTCCTGATGACCTTCGGCCCCACGCTGTCGAACTCGGCCCAGGCGGCCGACCCGATCGCCCAGGCCGCCAAGACGGTGGCCTTCGGCACCTCGAACACGGCCGACGGCATCACCTCGATCGGCGACTACGTGTTCCGCAACTCGGTGACCGAAGCCGACGTGCTGCCCGAGACCCTGCGCGTGGCCATCAAGCACGCCAACGTGAAGAAGGTCGCGGTGCTGTACGGCAACGACGACGTGTTCACCAAGAGCGGCTACGACAACTTCAAGAAGGCCCTGGAAGACCTGAAGCTGCCCGTGACCACGACCGAGACCTTCGCCAAGGGCGACGTCGACTTCAAGGCCCAGCTCACCAAGATCAAGGCCACCAACCCCGACGCCATCGTGCTGTCGGCCCTGCTGGCCGAAGGCGCGCCGATCATGGTGCAGGCCCGCCAGCTCGGCCTGAACGTGCCGGTCATCGGCGGCAACGGCATGAACTCGACCAAGATCTTCGACCTGGCCAAGGGCAGCTCGGACAACCTGTACGTCGGCAGCCCCTGGTCGGCCAGCAACGCCACGCCGGAGAACACCAAGTTCCAGAAGGCCTACAACGACAAGTTCAAGATGGCGCCCGACCAGTTCGCCGCGCAGGCCTACGACGGCCTGTACGTGGTGGCCCAGGCGCTCAAGGGCGTGAAGCTGTCGGGCAACCTGGCGGCCGACCGCACCGCCCTGCGCGACGCGCTGCCGAACGTGAAGTGGACCGGTGCCACCGGCGCCTTCGCCTTCGCGCGCGCCAAGGACAAGGCCGGCAAGCCCGCCGGCTACGACGCGCAGCAGACGGCCATCGTGAGTGTCACGAAGGGCACCGCCTTCGTGATCGAGAAGTAAGCCAGTAAGCAAGCAGTCTCGGTGGCGGGCCGCGCGGCCCGCCATGCATCCCGGATATGGCGCAGGACAGCTACTGCGCCGTTTTCTTTTTTGATTTGCCGCAACACGCCCCGTGTCGCGGCCTGACGGAAGCCCATCGTGCTCGATCAGCAGCTTGTCAACGCCTTGTCGCTCGGGTGCGTCTACGCACTCTTCGCGCTCGGCTTCACACTCATATTCGGCGTGCTCGGCGTCATCAACCTCTCGCACGGCGCGGTGTTCATGGTCGGCGCGTATGCCGCGGCCGAATTCATGCGCGTCTCGGGCATGCCGCTGTGGGTCGGCCTGCCTTTCGCCTTCGCCTTCTGCGGCGTGCTGGGGTTCCTTGTCGACGTGCTGGTGCTCAAACCGCTGCGCAAGCGCAACGCACCCCACCTGATTCCGATGATCGCCACCATCGGCGTGGCCATCATCCTGAACAACGGCATCCAGGGCATCTTCGGCGCGGAGAACCTGCGCTTTCCGCCCGGCACCATTCCCGACGACGCGCTGGTGTTCGCCGGCATCCACGTCACCGTGCTCGAACTGGGCATCGTGCTCGCATCGTTCGTGCTGATGGGCGTGCTGATGCTGTCGCTGCAGCGCACCCAACTGGGCCGCGCGCTGCGCGCCATTGCCGAGTCGCCCAAGGCGGCGTACCTGGTGGGCGTGAACGTCGAGGGCCTGTTCTACCTGACCTCGTTCGTGGCCGCCGGCCTGGGCGGCGTGGCGGGCGTGCTGATCGGCCTGTATTCGAATGCGCTCTTCCCGCTGATGGGCCAGCCGATGCTCGAAAAGGGCATCGCGGTGATCATCCTGGGCGGCATGGGCGACATCCGCGGCGCGCTGCTCGGCGGCCTGTTCCTCGGTTTTGCCGAAGTGCTGTCGGTGGCCTACGTGGGTTCCAACATGCGCGACGCGGTGGCCTTCGGCCTGCTGTTCCTCGTGCTGCTGGTGCGTCCCAAGGGCCTGTTCGGCTCGCTCAAGGAGCGCAAGGTCTAGCATGGAAGCCTTCGACAACTTCTGGTCGGTCTACAGCAACCTGGTGCTCTCGCTGGGCATCAACGGGCTGCTGGCACTCTCGATCTGGCTCACCCTGGCCTGCGGCATGCTGGCGCTGGCCAATGCAGCCTTCATGGGCATCGGCGCGTACACCGCGTCGATCCTCACGCTGAACTACGGCGCGCCGTTCCCGGTGGCCATTGCCGCCGGCATGGCCGCGCCGGCGCTGGTCGCCTTCATCATCGGCAAGCCCACGCTGCGGCTGTCGGGCGTGTACCTGGCCATGGCCACGCTGGCCTTCGGCGAGGTGGTGCGCATCGCCATCCTGAACGCCGAATCGCTCACGGGCGGCGCGCTGGGCCTGAACGGCATTCCGCAATCCACCGAGTGGTGGCACGTGGCGCTGGCGCTGGTGCTCACGCTGGTGGTGCTGTGGCGCATCCGCCGCTCCAAGGTCGGCCGCGCCTTCGAGGCCATCAAGGAAGACGAAACCGCCGCCGGCCTGATGGGCATCGACGTGGCGGGCCACAAGATGCTGGCCTTCGTGCTGGGCGGCGCCATCGCCGGCCTGGCGGGCACGCTGAACGCGCACCTGACCTTCTTCATCGGCCCGGCCGAATACGGCTTCAACCGCGCGGTCGACATCCTGACGATGGCGATCCTCGGCGGCATCGGCAGCCTCACCGGTCCGGTGCTGGGCGGCACCATCCTCACGCTGCTGCCGGAAACGCTGCGCGGCCTGGGCGCGTTCCGTCTCGTGGTCAACGGCTTCATCCTGGTGCTGATCGTGCTGTTCCTGCCCAAGGGCATCTGGGACCCGGCGCGCATCCGCCAGTGGTTCGGCCGCAAGGGGAGCGCGGCATGAGCGACAACACCCTTCTCACGTTGAAGAACGTGTCGCGCCATTTCGGCGGACTCAAGGTCCTGCAGGACGTGAACCTGGACATTCCGAAGGGCGGCATCTTCGGGCTCATCGGCCCGAACGGCGCGGGCAAGACGACGGTGTTCAACCTGATCACCGGCCTGCTGCCCACCACCAGCGGCACCATCCACTTCCAGGGCCAGGATCTGGCGGGCCGCAAGCCCTTCCAGATCACCCGTGGCGGCATCGCGCGCACCTTCCAGAACATCCGCATCTTCAAGGAGATGTCGCTGCTGGAGAACGTGACTGTCGGCATGGACGCCAAGCTGCGCTACGGCCCGCTGGGCCTGCTCGCGAGCACGGGCATGTTCCGCAGCGAGGAAAAGCGCGCCCGCGACCGTGCGCGCGAACTGCTGAGCTGGGTCAAGCTGGACCACAAGGCGAACGACGTGGCCGACAACCTCTCGTACGGCGACCAGCGCAAGCTGGAGCTCGCACGCGCGCTGGCCACCGAGCCGACGCTGCTGCTGCTGGACGAGCCGGTGGCCGGCATGAACAGCACCGAGAAGAGCGAGCTGATGGTCGAGATCGAGAACATCGCGGCGCGCGGCTTCACGGTCTTCATGATCGAGCACGACATGCGCTTCGTGATGGGCCTGTGCCAGCAGATCGCGGTGCTGAACTTCGGCCGCATCATCGCGCGCGGCGGCCCCGAGCAGATCCGCAACGACCCGCAGGTGATCGAGGCCTACCTCGGCCGCGAAGACGACGAAGCCACGAACGACCAGGAGACCGCGGCATGAGCGCCGGCACGACGACCCCATTGCTGCAGGTGCAGGACCTGAAGGTGAACTTCGGCCATGTGCAGGCGGTCAAGGGCATCGACTTCGAGCTGCACGAAGGGCAGATCACCACGCTGGTCGGCGCCAACGGCGCGGGCAAGTCGACCACGCTGCTGGCGCTGTCGGGGCTGGTGAAGAAGGCCTCCGGGCGCGTGACTTTCGCGGGCCAGGACATCACCGCGCTGTCGCCCCACAAGATCGTGGCCGGCGGCGTGGTGCAGGTGGCCGAAGGCCGCGCCACGCTGACCACGCTCACGGTGCGCGACAACCTGGAGCTGGGCGCCTACACGCGCCGCGACGGCGCGGCCGCGCGCGCTGCCGACCTGGAACGCATCTACACCCTCTTCCCGGTGCTGAAGGACCGGGCCGACGGCCTGGCCGGCAACCTCTCGGGCGGCGAGCAGCAGATGCTGGCCATCGGCCGGGCCCTGATGGCCAAGCCGCGCGTGCTGCTGCTGGACGAGCCCTCGATGGGCCTGGCGCCGATCATCGTGCAGGACATCTTCCGCACGCTGCGCGAGATCAACAAGCAGGGGCTGACGATCTTCCTGGTGGAGCAGAACGTGCGCCAGGCGCTGAAGATCGCCGACCGGGCCTATGTGATCGAGACGGGCAGCATCGTGCTGTCTGGCACCGGGCGAGAATTGCTGGGCAATCCGAAGGTGCAGGACGCGTACCTGGGGAGCTGACGCTCTTTGGTATTCCTCCCTCCCCCGCTGGGGGAGGGTCGGGGTGGGGGCACGGCGGCCTTTGAACCGCGGCGGCATTTTTAAAGCCGCTTGCCCCCATCCCAGCCTTCCCCCAGCGGGGGAAGGAGCAAGACCGAAGACTCAGGCCTTGCCGAAGCGCTCGACGATCGAGGCCTCGATACCCGCCGCATCGAGCCCGATGCCGGCCAGCAGCTTCGCCGGATCGCCATGCTCGATGAACTGGTCGGGCAGGCCCAGCTGCAGCACCGGCTTCAGCACGTTCGCAGCCTGCAGCGCCTCGAGCACCGCGCTGCCGGCGCCGCCCATGATGGCACCCTCTTCCAGCGTCACGATGGCATCGTGCGAGCGCGCGACCTGCAGCAGCAGTTCGACGTCCAGCGGCTTGGCCCAGCGCATGTTGACCACCGTCGCGTCGAGCGACTCGGCGGCCGCGAGCGCCGGATACAGCAGCGTGCCGAAGGCGAGGATCGCGATGCGCTTGCCTTCGCGGCGGATCTCGCCCTTGCCCAGGGGCAGCGCGTCCAGCGTGAGATGCGGCGCGACGCCGGCACCCGCGCCACGCGGATAGCGCACCGCCACCGGGTGGCTCTGCTCGTAGGCGCTGGTCAGCAGTTGGCGGCACTCGCGCTCGTCGGCCGGGCACGCGATGCTCATGTTCGGAATACAGCGCAGGAACGGGATGTCGTAGGCACCCGCGTGCGTCGCGCCGTCGGCACCGACCAGGCCCGCGCGGTCGAGCGCGAACACCACCGGCAGGTTCTGGATCGCCACGTCGTGGATCAGTTGGTCGTAGGCGCGCTGCAGGAAGGTCGAGTAGATCGCGACCACCGGCTTCAGGCCTTCGCAGGCCAGGCCGGCGGCGAAGGTCACGGCGTGCTGCTCGGCGATGCCGACGTCGTAGTAACGGGCGGGGAAGCGCTTTTCGAACTCCACGAGCCCCGAGCCTTCGCGCATCGCTGGCGTGATGCCCACCAGCCGGCCGTCGGCGGCCGCCGTGTCGCACAGCCACTGGCCGAACACCTGCGTGAAGGTCTGCTTGGCGGGGGCGGTGGACTTGACCAGCCCCACCTGCGGGTCGAACTTGCCGGGGCCGTGGTAGGCCACGGGGTCGGCCTCGGCCAGCTTGTAGCCCTGCCCCTTCCTGGTGACCACGTGCAGGAACTGCGGGCCTTCCAGGTGCTTGAGGTTCTCCAGCGTGGGCACCAGCGAATCGAGGTCGTGGCCGTCGATCGGGCCCACGTAGTTGAAGCCGAACTGCTCGAACAGCGTGGCCGGCACGACCATGCCCTTGGCATGCTGCTCCAGCCGCTTGGCCAGCTCGAACAGCGGCGGTGCATTGCGCAGCACGCTCTTGCCCACGCTCTTGGCGGCGGCGTAGAAGTTGCCGCTCATCAACTGCGCGAGGTAGCGGTTGAGCGCGCCCACCGGCGGGCTGATCGACATGTCGTTGTCGTTCAGGATCACGAGCAGCTTGCAGTCGCACACGCCCGCGTTGTTCAGCGCCTCGAAGGCCATGCCGGCCGTGAGCGCGCCGTCGCCGATGATGGCCACCGTGTGGCGGTCCTCGCCCTTCTGCTTGGCGGCCATGGCCATGCCCAGCGCCGCCGAGATGCTGGTCGACGAATGGGCGGTGCCGAAGGTGTCGTACTCGCTCTCGCTGCGCTGCGGAAAGCCCGAGATGCCGCCGATCTGCCGAAGCGTGGGCATGCGCTCGCGCCGGCCGGTGAGGATCTTGTGCGGATAGGTCTGGTGGCCCACGTCCCACACCAGCCGGTCGTGCGGCGTGTTGAACACGTGATGCAGCGCGACCGTCAGCTCGACCGTGCCGAGGTTCGAACTCAGGTGGCCGCCGGTGCGCGACACGTTGTCGAGCACGCAGGCGCGCACCTCGTCGGACAGCTGGCGCAGCTGGGTCCGGTCGTATTTGCGGATCGGCGCGGGGTCATGGAGTGTGGGAAGCAGCGGAGCAGCCATGGGGAGGTGTTTTCTTTTTCTCTCAGCGGTCGCGGTCGACCACCATGTGGGCGAGCGCGCGCAGGGCCGAGGTGTCGGCCAGGCCGCTCTTTTCCAGCGCGGCGAGCGCATCGGCCAGCAGTTGCCGGGCCTGGGCGCGTGCGCCGTCGAGGCCGAGCAGCGATACGTAGGTGGGCTTGTCGGCCGCGGCGTCCTTGCCGGCGGTCTTGCCCAGGGTTTGCGAGTCGGCCGTGACGTCGAGGATGTCGTCGACCACCTGGAACGCCAGGCCGATGGCGGCGCCGTAGTCGCGCAGCGCGGCCAGGGCGTCCGGCGTCACGCTGCCGCAGGCGGCGCCCATCTCGACGCTGCCCTGCAGCAGCGCGCCGGTCTTCAGGCGGTGCATTTCGCGCAGACGCGTCTCGTCGAGCGCAATGCCCACGCTGGCCAGGTCGATGGCCTGGCCGCCGGCCATGCCCTGGCTGCCCGCGGCACGCGCGAGCAGGCGGCACAGCAGGGCCTGGGTGGCGGCGGGAATCTCGTCGTCTTCGGGTGTGAGCAGCTCGAAGGCCAGGGCCTGCAGCGCGTCGCCGGCCAGCAGGGCGTCGGCTTCGCCGAACTTGACGTGGACCGTGGGCTTGCCGCGGCGCAGCACGTCGTTGTCCATGCACGGCAGGTCGTCGTGCACGAGGGAATAGGCGTGGATCAGCTCGGTGGCGCAGGCGGCGCGCAGCGCGGCGGCCTTATTGCCGCCAACGGCTTCGCTCGCGGCCAGCACCAGCAGGGGCCGCAGGCGCTTGCCGCCGTCGAGCACGGCATAGCGCATGGCGTCGCCCAGCAGCACGGGGGCGTCGACGCCGACCCAGCGCGACAGCGCCGACTCGACGTTCGCCAGATGCGGATCACACCAGGCGGCCAGGGTCTTTGCGTCCCACCGGGGGGGAGCCGCCGTCGTGGCCGTGCTCATTCGGAAGTCCAGACCTTCAGGCTGCCCGCATCGAGCACCTTGATCTGGTCTTCGACCGCCTGCAGCTTGTCGCGGCAGAAGGCGAGCAGCACGGCACCGCGCTGGTAGCTGACGAGCAGCTGGTCGAGGGGGAGCTGGCCTGATTCGAGTTCCGCAACCAGTTGTTCCAGCTCCTGGAGCCCGGCTTCGTAACTGGCGGGCAGCGGGCCCGTATCAGGCGTTGCCGCCGGGCTGGACGAGGAAGGGGTGGGCACCTTGGGCATGCAAGCGAAACGTGGGTGAAACCGGGCATTTTAGGACGGGGACGGGAACAAACGGCCACCGCCTGCGGACCACCCCGCCGCAAGCCGCGCCAAAAGATGCCCCCCGGGTACAATGCGAACTTCTCTCGTTGGCAACGCCAGCACATTCTTCGGGCCGCCGAGCCATCCAGGCGGCGCTTTTCCGTTCTTTTTCCTTTTCTCCCTGTGGGGAGCTTGGTCAGGTCCTCCATGTCTGATTTAAGTCTTCAACTGCAGCAGGCCGCGAGCCAACTTCCAGTTTCCGCGTATTTCGACGAGGCGCTCTATGCCCGCGAAATGCAAAACCTTTTCGCGCGAGGGCCCCGCTACGTCGGCCATCGCCTGGCCGTGCCCGAACAGGGCAACTTCCACACCCTGCCGCAGGAGCACCAGGGCCGCGCGCTGGTCCACACGCCCAAGGGCGTGGAGCTGATCTCCAACGTCTGCCGCCACCGCCAGGCCCTGATCCTGAAGGGCCGGGGCCAGCTCGACAGCCAGACCGGCGGCAACATCGTGTGCCCGCTGCACCGCTGGACCTACGCCGCGAGCGACTCGCGCACCACCGGCACCCTGATCGGCGCGCCGCACTTCGAGCAGGACCCCTGCCTGAACCTGCACAACTACCCGCTGACCGAATGGAACGGCCTTCTGTTCGAGAAGAACGCCGACGGCTCGGGCCCCGACGTGGCGGCCGACATGGCCGGCCTCGGCCCGCAGGCCGATCTCGACTTCTCGGGCTACGCGCTCGACCGCGTCGAGCTGCACGAGTGCAACTACAACTGGAAGACCTTCATCGAGGTCTACCTCGAGGACTACCACGTCGGCCCGTTCCATCCGGGCCTGGGCAGCTTCGTCACCTGCGACGACCTGCGCTGGGAGTTCAAGCCCCGCTATTCGGTGCAGACGGTGGGCGTGGCCAACCGTCTGGGCCGCGCGGGCAGCCCGGTCTACCAGAAATGGCAGGAGCAGTTGCTCAAGTACCGCGACGGCAAGCCGCCGAAGTACGGCGCCATCTGGCTCACTTACTACCCGCACGTGATGGTCGAGTGGTATCCGCACGTGCTCACCGTGTCGACCCTGCACCCGGTGAGCCCGACGAAGACGCTGAACATGGTCGAGTTCTTCTACCCCGAGGAAATCGTCGCCTTCGAGCGCGAGTTCGTCGAGGCCCAGCAGGCCGCCTACATGGAAACCTGCGTGGAAGACGACGAGATCGCCGAGCGCATGGACGCCGGCCGCCGCGCGCTCATGCTGCGCGGCGACAACGAGACCGGCCCCTACCAGAGCCCCATGGAAGACGGCATGCAGCAGTTCCACGAGTGGTACAGAGCTGCCATGCAACAACCGGCCTGAGCCCCGACCCGCCCCGCATCAGCCGGGGCTTTCTTTTTTCCTGATCCGGATTCAAAACGATGCAAGCGCTGTGGATGGTGCTGGGGGCCTTTCTGTTCGCCACGATGAGCGTGGTCGTGAAGATCGCCTCGGAGTGGTTCAACAGCGGCGAGATGGTGCTGGGCCGCGGCCTCATCGGCATCGTGTTCCTGTGGCTGCTGGCGCGCAACCGCGGCGTCTCGCTCGCCACGCGGTATCCGGGCATGCACGCCTGGCGCAGCACCATCGGCGTGATCTCGCTGGGCGCGTGGTTCTATGCGATTGCCCACCTGCCGCTGGCCACCGCCGTCACGCTCAACTACATGAGCAGCGTGTGGGTCGCGGCCTTCCTGGTCGGCGGCGCGCTGCTGGCCTGGGTGCCGGTGCCGGGCCGCGACGGCCGGGTCGAGCGCCCGCCGCTGCAGGGCACGCTGGCCATGACGGTGCTGGCGGGCTTCGCGGGCGTCGTGCTCATGCTCAAGCCCACGGTCAGCGGCAACGAAGGCTTCGGGGGCATGCTGGGGCTGCTGTCGGGCCTGACAGCCGCCTTTGCCTACATGCAGGTGGTGGCGCTGTCGCGCATCGGCGAGCCCGAGTTGCGCACGGTGTTCTATTTCGCGGTCGGCTCGGCCGTGGCCGGTGCCTTCGCCACGGCGGCCACGGGGTTTTCGGGCGGTGCCTCATGGACGTGGCAGCATGCGCTGTGGCTGCTGCCGATCGGCCTGCTCGCCGCCCTCGGACAGCTGTGCATGACCCGCGCCTACGCCACCGCCAAGACCCAGGCCGGTACGCTGGTGGTGGCCAACCTGCAGTATTCGGGCATCGTCTTCGCGGCCTTCTACGGCGTGGTGCTGTTCAACGACCGCATCGACGCCGCCGGCTGGGGCGGCATGGCTCTTATCATCGCGAGCGGCATTGCCGCAACTGTGTTGCGGCAGCGGGCGGTGCCCAAGGCACCGGCCGAAGAACATTGAACTGAATCGGATCAAGCGGGCCTGTGCAGGCCCCGGCAACGAAGGACACAACGCCATGTACACCACCCTCGTCAGCGTCGAGCAACTGCGGCAACTGCAGGCCGGCGACAAGCCTTTCATGCTGTTCGACTGCAGCTTCGAACTCATGAAGCCCGAAGCCGGCGCGCAGCAATACGCCGCCGCGCACATCCCCGGCGCGCTGTACGCCAACCTCGACACCGACCTCAGCGCGAAGCACGGCGCGCCCGGCGCCCACGGCGAAGTCGTGACCGCGCAGGAAGACGGCGTACCCGCCTCGGGCGGCCGCCACCCGCTGCCGAGCCGCGAGAAGTTCGCGGCATGGCTCTCGAGCATCGGCTTCGCCAACGACATGCAGGCCGTGGTGTACGACCGCAACGGCGCCAACTACTGCGGCCGCCTGTGGTGGATGCTCAAGTGGATGGGCCACGACGCGGTGGCCGTGCTCGACGGCGGGCTGCAGGCCTGGCAGGCCGCGGGCGGCGAGGTGACCGACCGCGAGGAGCCCGCGCGCTTCCAGTCGAACTTCGTCACGGGCGAGCCGATCGCGAAGCTCGTGACCACCGACACCGTGGTGCGCCGGCTCGGCCAGCCTGACCAGAACCTGATCGACGCACGCGCCGGCGCACGTTACCGCGGCGAGGTGGAACCTCTGGACCCGATCGCCGGTCACATCCCCGGGGCTCTGAACCGGCCCTTCGCCGAGAACATCGGTCCGGACGGCAAGTTCAAGCCGGCATCGCAATTGCGTGCCGAGTTCGAAGCGCTGCTCGCGGGACGCGATGCGGCGACCGTCGTCCACCAATGCGGCAGTGGCGTGAGCGCCGTGCCCAACCTGCTCGCGATGCAGATCGCGGGGTTCGGGACGACCGCGCTCTATGCCGGCAGCTGGAGCGAATGGAGCAACACGCCGGGGCTGCCGACCCGGCAAGGCGCTGAACCATGAAGCACACCCGTCTCCGACGCACCACCGGTCTCGCAATCGCAGCCGCGCTGTTCGCGGCCGCCCCCTTTCTTTCCGCGCAGGCACAGCAGCAGCATGCGCATGTGCACGGCCAGCTCAAGCTCGACGTGGCCGTCGACGGCCCCACGGTGGTGATCGACATGGAGTCGCCGCTGGACAACATCGTCGGCTTCGAGCGCGCGCCCAAGACCGACGCCGAGAAGAAGACCGTCGAAGACGCCGTCGCGCAGCTGCGCGCGGCCGACAAGCTCTTCGTCGTCGATCCGGCCGCCAACTGCAAGCTGGGCCCGGTCGACCTGCGCTCCGGCGCGCTGGGCCTGGGCAACCCCGACCCGGCCGAGCCCGTCGGCCATGCCGACCTCGACGCCACCTTCTCCTTCAATTGCACCAACGCGGCCGCAGCGAAGTTCATCGACGTGAACCTGTTCGGCGCGTTCAAGGGGCTGCGCCAGATCGATTCGCAGATCGCCACCGCGCAAGGCCAGTTCAAGCGCCAGCTCAAGCGCCCCGCGGGCGCGCAGGCATCGCAGCCGGTGCGGCTGGGCTGGGGCAAGTGACACTGTGAGCAATTCCCCGCAGGGCGAGACGTCGGCGCTGCGCGTCGTCCTCGCCGCAGAAGCGCTGCGCTTCTCATGGCCCGGCGTGAAGACGCCTTGCATCGACATCGAGGCCTTTCGCATCACCGCCGGCGAATCGGTGTTCCTGCACGGCCCCAGCGGCTGCGGCAAGAGCACGCTGCTGTCGCTGCTGGCCGGCGTGCTGGTGGCCGACGAAGGCCGCGTCACGCTGCTGGGCCACGACTGGTCGAAGCTCTCGGGCGCCCAGCGCGATCGCAGCCGCGTGGCGCACGTGGGCTACATCTTCCAGCAGTTCAACCTGCTGCCCTACCTGAGCGTGATCGACAACGTGCTGCTGCCGTGCCGCTTCTCGGCGCGGCGCGAGTCGCAGGCCGCGCGCAACGGCAGCGCCCGCCAGGAAGCCGAGCACCTGCTCGCGCAGATGGGCCTGGACCGCAACCTGTGGAAGCGCCAGGCGCTGCAGCTGTCCGTGGGCCAGCAGCAGCGGGTGGCCGCGGCGCGCGCGCTCATCGGCCAGCCAGAGGTGGTGATCGCCGACGAGCCCACTTCGGCGCTCGACGAAGACCGGCGCGAAGCCTTCCTCGACGTGCTGCTGACAGCCTGCGCGCAGAACCACAGCGCGCTGGTGTTCGTGAGCCACGACCAGCGCATCGCGCAGCGTTTCGTGCGGCATGTGCTGCTGCCCGAGATCAACCGCGCGGCCACGAGCGCGATGGCGGTGGATGCATGAAGGCTCTTTTCTCGATTGCATGGCGCAGTGCCTGGAACCGCCGCTTCACGCTCGCGCTCACGGTGTTCTCTATCGCGCTGTCGACCTTCCTGCTGCTGGGCGTGGAGCGCATCCGCACCGAGCTGCGCGAGAACTTCGCATCGTCCGTCTCGGGCACCGACCTGATCGTGGGCGCGCGCACCGGCTCCACGCAGCTGCTGCTGTATTCGGTGTTCCGCATCGGCGCGGCCACCAACAACATCTCGTGGAAGAGCGTGCAAGCGCTCGAAGCACACCCCGGTGTCGACTGGGTGGTGCCGCTGTCGCTGGGCGACTCGCACCGCGGCTTCGCGGTGCTGGCCACTTCCCCCGAATACTTCACGCGCTTTCGCTACGGCGACCGGCAACTGCTGAAGATGCGCGAAGGCAAGCCCTTCAGCGAACTCTTCGACGCGGTGGTGGGCGCCGAAGTGGCCGACAAGCTCGGCTACCACGTGGGCCAGAAGATCACGCTCGCGCACGGCAGCGGCGAGCTCAACGTGGCCGAGCATGCCGACAAGCCCTTCACGGTGGTGGGCGTGCTCGCGCGCACCGGCACGCCGGTCGACCGCACGGTGCACATCGGCCTGCCGGCCATGGAAGCCATCCACCTCGAATGGGTGGGCGGCGCGCCGATGCCCGGCGTGCACATTCCGGCCGAGCAGGTGCGCAAGTTCGACCTCACGCCCAAGAACGTGACGGCCGCGCTGGTGGGCCTGAAGAACCGCGCGGCCGTGTTCGGCGTGCAGCGCTGGATCTCCACCTACACCGGCGAGCCGCTGATGGCCATCCTGCCCGGCGTGGCGCTCGACGAACTGTGGAGCGTGATCGGCATCGGCGAGAACGCGCTGCTGCTGATGTCGGCGCTGGTCGCGCTGGTGAGCCTCGCGGGGCTGGTGTCGGTGGTGATGGCGGGGCTCAACGAACGCCGGCGCGAACTCGCCGTGCTGCGTGCCGTTGGCGCGGGCCTGCGCCATGTGCTGGCATTGCTCGCACTCGAAGGCGCGATGGTCACCGTGCTGGGCGTGGCCTTCGGCGTGGTGATGGCGGTGCTGGGCATCGCCCTGCTCTCCCCATGGCTGCAGGCGCAGTTCGGGCTGACACTGAGCCTTTCCGAACCTACACTGAACGAATGGCTGCTGATGGCGAGCCTGCTGGTCGCGGGCTGGCTGGCAAGCCTCTTGCCTGGCATCCGCGCCTACCGCCTCTCGCTGGCCGACGGCCTTTCCCCAAGGATATGAACATGCGCATCGCAAAGAAGACAACCATGGCCCGACCTTTCATGCAGCTTTCAGTGCTGCTCGCCGGCGCCGGCCTCGTGGCCGCCGCCTGGGCCGCCGACCCCGCGCCCAAGGACACCACGGCCAGCAACCCGCTGGGCGGCAAGGCGGCGGCAAGCTCCGCGGCCGCCAAGGCCGCGCCGGGCCAGCCGCGCCAGATCACCTGGGAAGAACTCGTGCCGAAAGACTGGGACCCGGCCAAGGAGTTCAAGGGCATGGACCTGAGCGCGCTCGACGACGGCGACCCGCGCGCCAACGAGCTGCTCATGAAGATGCAGGAAGTGTCGAACAACGCGCCGACCAACCCCGCGATGAACGGCGTGGAAGTGAAGATCCCCGGCTTCATCGTGCCGCTCGAGGAAGCCAAGGGCGAGGTCACCGAGTTCCTGCTGGTGCCCTACTTCGGCGCCTGCATCCATACGCCGCCGCCGCCGGCCAACCAGATCCTGCACGTGGTGCCGCAAAAGGGCGCCAAGTTCCGCGCCATGGACACCGTGTGGGTCTCCGGCAAGCTGCAGACGCTTCGCAACGATTCCATGATGGGCGTGAGCGGCTACCACGTCAGCGCGACCAGCGTGACCAAGTACACCGGCGGCGCCAAGTAAGTAGGCCTTTGGGCCGACAGCGGCGGCCTGTGGTCCCGCGCCGACAGGGTTGACGGCGCGCCGCCGACACAGACCGTTGCATCCGAGGCGCAGGCTTTGTCATCGCCTGTTGCCGCGCGCCGTTGAAAGAGTTCCGGGCACGACGCCGGCGCTACAAGGAACTCCAGATGACAAGAAACCATCGCCCAACGGTCCCGCGGCTCCTGACGATTTCGCTGTGCATCGGGGCCATCGCCCTGGCCGGCTGCGACAACAAGACGCCCGGCACGCCAGCCGCCGCGGTCGACCCGGCCGCCTCGTCGATTCCCGCTCCCTCGGTTCCGCAGAACAACGCACCCACCACGGTGCCGGTGGCCTACACGCCACCCTCGGCCGACCAGCTCTATGAAATGGTCGCGCCCATCGCGCTCTATCCGGACAAGCTGGTGGCGCAGGTCCTGGCCGGCGCCACCTACCCCGAGCAGATCACCGCCGCGCACGACTGGCTTGCGCAGAACCGTTCACTCAAGGCCGGCCCGCTGGCCGATGCGGCCAACCAGCAGCCCTGGGACCCGAGCGTGAAATCGCTCACCGCCTTCCGCAGCGTGGTCGACCAGATGGCCGCGAACATTCCGTGGACCGAATCGCTGGGCAAGGCCTACTACAACGACCCGACCGACGTGATGAACGCCATCCAGGTCATGCGGCAGCGCGCGGCCAAGGCCGGCCGCCTCAAGAACAACGACAAGCTGCGCGTGGCCACCGCCGCGACAACGCCGCCGCAGAACTACGCACCCGCGCCGGATTCGCAGGCGGTGTACTACAGCGGTACACCGGTGATCGAGGCGCCGCCGCAGTACATCACCATCGAGCCCGTGCAGCCCGACGTGGTGTACGTGCCCGCGTATGACCCGCAGGTGATCTACGGCACGCCCCAGCCGGTGTACCCAGGCTATGCCTACGCACCGGCGGTCGAGGTGGCGCCGGGCTACAGCCAGGGCCAGGTGATCGCGGCCGGCGCGCTCGCATTCGGTGCCGGCATCGTGGTGGGCGCAGCCCTGGAGCGTCACGACTGGGGCTGGCATTCATGGAACATGAATTGGGGCGCACCGGGCTGGCGCGGCCGCGACAACGGGGCACCGCCGCCACCGGCCTATCGCCCTGCCGTGGTCTACAACAACAACACCTACATCTCGCGCTCGACCACGGTGGTCAACAACGTGAACAACGTGCGCAACGTCTACAACAACAATAACGGCGCACCGCGCGGGCTGCCGGCGGGCGCCGCCGCACCCAACTTCGCTGCCGCCCCGGGCTTTGCACCGCAGCAGCAACAGCAGATGCAGCAGCAAGCCGCGCTGGCCCAGCAGCAGCAACAACAGCAGGCCCGCCAACAGGAAGCCCTGTTGCGCCAGCAGCAGATGCAGCAACAGGGACAGCAGCGTGCGCAACAGCAAGCGCAGGCCCAGCAACAGCAGGTGCAACAGGCACAGCAGCTGCACGCTCAACAACTGCAGCAACAACAACGGCAGCAGGTGCAGCAGGCACAACTCCAGCAGCAGCAACAGCAGGAGCAGTTGCGCCGGCAACAACAAGCGCAGCAGCAGGCTCAGCAACAACACCAGCCGGCACGCCTCGCGGGCCAGGCGCCGGGCGCTCAGCAGGAGCAGCAGCGCCAGCAACAACAGGCGCAGCAGGAACAGTCAAGACGCCAGCAGATGGAGCATCAACAGCAGGCTCAGCAGCAAGCGCGTGCACAGCAGCAGGCCCAGGCGCAACAGCAGCAGCAACAAATGCAGCACCAGCGCGAACAACAGCTGCAGCAGCAACAGGCGCAGAACCAGGCTCGCCAGCAACAACAGGCGCAGCAGGAACAGTCAAGGCGCCAGCAGATGGAGCAGCAACAGCAGGCTCAGCAGCAAGCGCGTGCGCAGCAGCAGGCCCAGGTGCAACAGCAGCAGCAACAAATGCAGCACCAGCGCGAACAGCAAATGCAACAGCAACAGGCGCAGAACCAGGCTCGCCAGCAACAACAGCAACAGGCGATGCAGATGCAGCAGCAACGCCAACAACAGCAGGCGCAGCAGCAACAGCAGCGCATGCAGCAAGAGCAGGCTCAGCAGCGTGCCCAGCAACAGGCCCAGCAGCAGCAACAGCGCGTGGCCGCGGCGGCAGCGGCGGCGGCACATCGCCCGCCCCGCCCCGGCGAACCGGGGCAACCGCCACAACATCCCTGACGAACGAAGAGCCGGCTGCTAGCGCAAACCGGCTCTTTTTTTCAGCGGCGGTCGGTCAGTTCTTGCCGATCTCGGTCAGCAGCCGCGTGACGAGGTAGATGCGCGGCACGATCGAATCGACTTCGATGTACTCGTCGCGTGCGTGGTAGCCGAAGCCCGCGAGGCCGAAGCTCTCGACCACCGCGGCCTTGCCCGAGCGGCCCGCATAGCCCGCGTCGGTGCCGCCGCCGGTCATGGGCGTGAGCGCCAGGTCGCGGTCGAGTTCCTTGTAGATCGCCTGCGCCTTCTCGGCCAGTGCGCGGCCCTTCTCGCCCGCGATGAAGGCCGGGCGGCCCACTTCGACCTTCACCGTGGTCTCGGTGTCGGGAATCAGCTTACCGGTCGCGATCTTCGCCTGCAGCGCTTCGTTGAGCTTCTTCTCGGCGCCCGGTTGCGTGATGCGGATGTCGCCCTGAGCCTGTGCCTTCTCGGTGATCTGGTTGAGCGGGCCGGTGGCGCGCGCCACGGTCCAGTTGAGCGTCACGCCCGGAATGTCCTTGGCGACGTCCTTCGTCTGCAGCATCTGGTACGACAGTTCGTACAGCGCATTGCGGCCCAGCTCCGGCGCGGCGCCGGCATGGGCGGCGCGGCCCTTCACCTCGAGCGTGGCGGTGGCGATGCCGGCAGCGCCCAGCAGCAGCGATTCGCCCTTGGCCACCGACTTGGCCGCCGTCGGCTCGAACGACAGCACGGTGTCGTGCTGGTCGGCCAGGGTCGCGATCAGTTCGCCGGAGCCCACCGAGCCCACTTCCTCGTCGGGGTTCATCACCACGGTGAGCGTGTCGTAGTCGCGCCAGCCGGCGTCGGCCAGGATCTTCAGGGAGGCCATGATGACGGCCAGGCCGCCCTTGTCGTCGGCGATGCCGGGGCCGTAGATGCGATTGCCGTCGACCTTGTACGGCTGGCCGTTCAGGATGCCGGCCGGGTACACCGTGTCCATGTGGCCCTGCAGCATGATCTTGCGCTTGCCGGTGCCCTTGAGCGTGGCGATCACGATGTCGGCGCCCGCGCCGGCCGTGGCCTTGCGGCGCTCGGTCTTGAAGCCGGCTGCCTTCAGGCGCCCTTCCACCACGTCGGCCATCTTGAGCAGGCCGTCGACGTTGAGGCTGCCCGATTCGATCAGCACCATTTCCTTGAGGTTGTCGATCACGGCCGGCTGCGCCTTCTCGGCGGCGGCAAGCAGCCTGGCGTCCGGAGCGGCGTGCGCGGCAACCATGGCGCCGAATGCAAGGCCGCAGGCCGCGGCGATGGAGCGGAGGGCAAAGAAAGAAGAGTGCTTGGTCATGTGTGTTGTCGACTCTGGTTGAGGGGCGGCGCACAGCATATCGGCCGCGTCGCCGGCGGCCAGCAAATCGGCGACACCCGCCGCCACGTCGCGGCTCTCAGCCCTTGCCGCGCGCCGCGCGCTTTTTCGCGGATTGCTCGGGCTTCGCCTTGACGATGCGCGGCGGCTTCAGCGCGGGCGCCTCTCGCGCCGACTTCATGTGCCCGCTCTCGCCGATCGTCATGCCGACGATGCGCGCGAGCTGGCGGCTCACGCTCACGTAGGCATGGCCCAGGCGGCTGTCGAAGTACAGCGAGTCCCCGCGCGACAGACGCAGCACCTCGCCGTTGTCGAAGTGCACGTCGATCTCGCCCGACAGCACATAGGCGAACTCCTCGCCCGCATGCCGCACGAAGTCCTCCGGTCCGTGGATGCGGCGCGCATGCACGGTGCCGACGATCGGGCTCATCTGCTTGCCGGCCGCCGTGGTGCCCAGGAACTCGTACGCAATGGACAGCCCCCGGTACACCACGCCCTTGCCCGCGCGCGTGACCACCGGCCCGTCGAGCTGCGCGGGTTTGACGCCGGCGCCCGCGAACATCGCGTTCATGTCCATCTCGAGCGCGCGGCCCAGCGCGGTGAAGTTCTCGTAGCCCAGCGCGAGCTGGCCGCGCTCCGCGCGCGAGATGGTGGTGATCGACACGCCCGAGCGTTCGGCCAGTTGCGCCAGCGTCCAGCCGAACCGCTTGCGCGCGCTGCGCAGGCGATGACCGAAAGTGGTGCGGTCCAGCGTGGGCGGCTCGTCCTTCGGCCTGGTCGCCGGCTTGGTCCCTGTGTGTGGATTCACGCTTGGCTTTCTCTTGTGATGCAGGGAGATTCTGCCAGCCCGCTGCCGCGCCATCCATGCGGAGCAACGCTCGCCAGGCCCGGAAGTTGCGTATCCGCAAATTGCGTGAACGCAAATTTCACCTCAACGGTGCACCATGGTTTCCCCTTGGTTGGCTGTTTTTAATTTGCGTATCCGCAAATTTATTCCTACACTTTTCGCCGATGACTTCCAACACACCAGCGCCCGTCGTGGCCGACTACCTCGTGATTGGCGGCGGCATTGCCGGGGCTTCGGTGGCCCATTGGCTCGCGCCGCACGCCCGCGTGATCCTTCTCGAACGCGAGTCCCAGCCGGGCTATCACTCCACCGGCCGCTCGGCCGCCCTCTTCATGGAGAGCTACGGAACGGCGCAGGTGCGCGCCCTCACCATGGCCAGCCGCGCCTTCCTCGAGCATCCGCCCGAAGGCTTCTCCGAACACCCGCTGCTCACGCCGCGCGGCGCGATGATGGTGGCGGGCGCCGAGCACATGGCCGAGCTCGAAGCTCACTGGGACGTGCTGCGCGCCATGGACACCGGCGCCTCGCGCCTGAGCGGCGAGCAGGCCCGCGAACTGGTGCCCGCGCTGCGGCCCGAGCAGGTGCAGGGCGCGGTGTACGAACCCGACGCGGCCGACATGGACGTGCACGCCATCCACCAGGGCTACCTGCGCGGCATGCGGCAGGCCGGCGGCAAGCTGGTGTGCGATGCGGGCGTGACGGCCATCGAGCGCACCGGCGACGTCTGGCGCGTCACGGCCGGCGGCGCCGTGTACGAAGCACCCGTGGTGCTCAACGCCGCCGGCGCATGGGTCGACACCATCGCGCGCCTGGCCGGCGTGCCGCCGCTGGGCATCGAGCCGCGCCGGCGCTCGGCCTTCATCTTCGCGCCGCCGGAAGGCGAGAACGTGGCTCACTGGCCGATGGTGTTCGGCGCCGACGAGAGCTGGTACATCAAGCCCGACGCCGGCATGCTGCTGGGCTCTCCGGCCAATGCCGATCCGGTGGAGCCGCAGGACGTTCAGCCCGAAGAGCTGGACATCGCCTACGCCATCCACCACATCGAGGAAGCCACCACCCTCAGCATCCGCCGGCCCACGCGCACCTGGGCGGGCCTGCGCTCCTTCGTGGCCGACGGCGACCTGGTCGGCGGCTTCGAGCCCGCCGCGCCCGGCTTCTTCTGGGTGGCGGCGCAGGGTGGCTACGGCATCCAGACCTCGGCCGCCATGGGCGAGGCCTGCGCCGCGCTGGCACGCGGCCTGCCGCTGCCGCAGCGCATCGCGGACTTCGGGCTGACGGCCGAAATGCTCGGCCCGCAGCGGCTGCGCACCGCCGCCTGACAAGAACGACTCAATAACAACCCACAACCACGAGAGACCATCCATGCGTGTCTTCAGTGCTTCCCTCGCCACCGAAACCAACACCTTCGCCCCGATGCCGACCGGCCTTGCGTCCTTCAAGGACCGCGGCTACTTCCCCGCCGGCCAGCATCCCGATGCGCTGACCATCTACTCGGGCCCGCTGTGGGCGGCGCGCATCCGCGGCAAGGAAAAGGGCTGGACGCTGCTCGAAGGCATGGTGGCGGGCGCGCAGCCCAGCGGCATCACCACGCGCCATGCCTACGAAACGCTGCGCGACGAAATGCTGAACGACCTGCGCGCCGCGCTGCCGGTCGACATGGTGCTGCTCGGCCTGCACGGCGCGATGGTGGCCGACGGCTACGACGACTGCGAAGGCGACATGCTGGAGCGCGTGCGGCAGATCGTCGGCCCCGACGTCGTGATCGGCGCGGAGCTCGACCCGCACAACCACCTCACGCCCGCGATGGTCGCCAACGCCGACGTGATGGTCTCGTTCAAGGAATACCCGCACACCGACATCCTCGAGCGCGGGCTGGAGCTGGTCGACATCTGCGCGGCGGCGGTCGAGGGCAAGGTCAAGCCGGTGCACGCGATGGTCGACTGCGACATCATCGTCACCGTGCACACCTCGCGCGAGCCGGCGCGCGGCTTCGTCGAGCGCATGCAGTCGCTCGAGGGCAAGGACGGCGTGCTGTCGGTCTCGCTCACGCACGGCTTCTCCTGGGGCGACGTGCCCGAAATGGGCACCAAGGTGCTGGTCTACACCGACGGCGACCAGGCCAAGGCCGACGCGCTGGCGCGCCAGCTGGCCGACGAAGTCATCGCCATGCGCGACGGCCTCACCGTGAACTACCCGAGCATCGATGCCTCGCTCGACGAAGCGCTGGCCTTCGGCGGCGGCCCGGTGGTGCTGGCCGATGGCGCCGACAACCCCGGCGGCGGCGCGGCGAGCGACTCCACCTTCATCCTGGCCCGCATGCTCGAGCGCGGCATCGGCAACGCGGCGCTGGGCCCGATGTGGGACCCGATCGCGGTGCGCATCGCCTTCGACGCGGGCGTGGGCGCCAAGCTGCGGATGCGCATCGGCGGCAAGATCAGCCCGCTGTCGGGCGACCCGCTCGACCTCGAATGCACCGTGAAGGCGCTGAAGCACGACCTGGTGATGACCGGCCTGTCGGACACGCCCACGCCCATGGGCGACTGCGCGCTCGTCGAGGCCGGTGGCATCGACATCGTGCTCATCACCCGGCGCAACCAGGCCATGGGCACCGACCTGTTCACGCAGCTGGGCTGTGACCTGGCCAGCAAGAAGATCGTGGTCGTCAAGTCTTCGCAGCACTTCTACGCCTCGTATTCCAAGGTTGCGAAGCACGTGATCTACGCCGGCGCGCCGGGCGCCGTGACGCTGGACCTCAACACCCTGCCCTATCGCAAGGTGCGCCGGCCGAAGTGGCCGCTCGAGGCAGTGGCCGCCTGAGTTCCCTTTTCCCGACTTTCCTGTTTCTTTCGCCCACGATCGGAGATCCGATGATGCAACGACGCACGCTTGCCGCCTTCGCCGCCCTGGCGCTTTCCGGCGCCTTCGCCGCGAGCCTTCCCGCACTCGCCCAGACGCCGCCCAAGACGCTGAAGGTGGTGGCGCACGCCGACCTGAAGATCCTCGACCCGACCTTCACCACGGCCTACATCTCGCGCAACTTCGGCTACATGGTCTACGACACCCTGTTCGCGCAGGACTCAAGCGGCAAGCCGCAGCCGCAGATGGTCGAGAAGTACACCACCTCGAAGGACGGCAAGCAGTGGACCTTCACGCTGCGCCCGAACCTGAAGTTCTCCGACGGCAGCGCCGTGACCGCGGCCGACGCCGTGGCCTCGCTGCAGCGCTGGGCCGCGCGCGACAGCCTGGGCCGCGCCATGACGGCGGTGGGCGCCGAATGGAAGGCCACCGACGCGCGCACCCTCACGCTCACGCTGAACGAGCCCTTCGGCATGGTGCTCGACGCGCTGGCCAAGCCATCGGGCTTTCCGCCGGTGATCCTGCCCGAGCGGCTGGCCAAGATGCCCGCTTCCGCGCCGCTGCCCGAAGTGCTGGGCTCCGGACCCTTCATCTTCAAGCGCGACGAATGGGTGCCGGGCAACAAGACGGTGTTCGTGCGCAACCCCAACTATGTGCCGCGCAGCGAGCCGTCGAACGGCCTGGCGGGCAGCAAGAAGAGCAACTTCGAGCGCGTGGAGTGGCTCTACCTGCCCGACGCCAACAGCGCCGTGTCGGCGCTCAAGCGCGGCGAGGTCGATTTCATCGAGCAGCTGCCGCCCGACTACATCGCGCCGCTGCGCACCGATTCGAACGTCAAGATCGGCTCCGGCGGCGCCTACCAGGCCTTCCTGGTGATGAACCAGCTGCACCCGCCCTTTGACAACCCGAAGGTGCGCCAGGCGCTGCTGCAGGCAGTGAACCAGGAGCGCTTCATGGCCGGCATGGGCTTCCCGCTGGACATGCGCATGGCCTACTGCGCCACCTACTTCATCTGCGGCAGCCCCAACGACACCTCGGCCGGCGCCGAGCCCTACCGCAAGGCCGACGTGGCCAAGGCCAAGAAGATGCTCGCCGACGCCGGCTACAAGGGCGAGAAGGTGGTGCTGATGGTGCCCAGCGACGTGCCCTACCTCAACGCGGAGGCCCTGATGGCCGCGCAGACCATGAAGAGCATCGGCCTGAACGTCGATGCCCAGACCATGGACTGGGCTTCCATCGGCGCGCGCCGTGCCAAGCGAGACGCCGGCGACGCCGGCGGCTGGAACATGTACGTCACGGTGGCCGGCGAGTTCGACGCCAACTCGCCCATCGCCAACGCCTACCTGGGCGCGGCCTGCGGCAACACCCTGCCCGGCTGGCCCTGCGACAAGCCGCTCGACGAACTGCGCACCGCCTGGCTGAAAGAAACCGTGCCGGCCAAGCGCAAGGAACTGCTCGACGCCTTCCAGGCCCGCGCCTACGAGGCCGTGCCGTACATCAACGCCGGCCAGTACTCGGCCGCGTATGCCGCGCGCTCCAGCCTCAAGGGCCTGGACAAGCTCTGGGCCGGCATGCCGGTGTTCTGGGCGCTCGACAAATAAGCCGGGCCAACGGCGCACGCAGGTCATTCCATGGGCTACATCGTTCGACGCTTTCTCTCCACGCTTCCGGTCATGGCGGTGGTGGCCGTGGTGGTGTTCCTGCTGATCCACCTGTCGCCTGGCGACCCGGCGGCACTCATCGCGGGCGACCTCGCCACCACCGAAGACATCGAGAAGCTGCGCGCCACGCTCGGGCTGAACCTGCCGCTGTGGCAGCAGTTCACGCTGTGGCTGGGCAAGCTGTTCACCGGCGACCTCGGCACCTCGATCTTCACGCAGGTGCCGGTGGCGCAACTGCTGGGGCAGCGGCTGGAGCCCACGGTGTCGATCGCCGCGCTGACCATGCTCATCACGCTGGTGGTGTCGGTGCCCCTGGGCACGCTCGCGGCCTACCGCGCGGGCAGCTGGATCGACCGGCTGGTGATGCTGTTCGCGGTGCTGGCTTTTTCGGTGCCGGTGTTCCTGGTGGGCTATCTGCTGGTCTACAGCTTCGCCATCCAGCTGCCGTGGTTCCCGGTGCAGGGCTATGTGCGCCTGGCGGACGGCGCCGGCGAATGGCTGCGCTCGCTGGTGCTGCCCTGCGTGAACCTGGCGCTGGTGTACATCGCGCTGGTGACGCGCATGACGCGCGCCACCGTGCTAGAGGTGCTGCATGAGGACTACATCCGCACCGCCCGCGCCAAGGGCCTGGGCGTGCTACCGGTGCTGGGCCATGCGCTGCGCAACGCGGCCATTCCCATCGCCACCACCATCGGCGCGGGCATCGCGCTGCTGATCGGCGGCGTGGTGGTCACGGAGACGGTGTTCGCCATTCCCGGCGTCGGCCGGCTGGTGATCGACTCGGTGCAGCGGCACGACTACCCAGTGATCCAGAGCGTGCTGCTGCTGTCGGCGGGCGTGTACGTGCTGATCAACCTGCTGATCGACCTGAGCTACCGCCTGTTCGATCCGCGCATCCAGTACTGACGAAGAAGAACCCCACGCAATGTCCACGGTCCTTCCCTTGAACACCGCACAAGCCCCTGCCGCCCCGGCCGATGACGAAGCGCCCTTCGTGCCGCCGCGCTTTCGCTGGGTGCGCAAGCACCCGACGCTGATCATCGGCGCGCTGCTGCTGATTGCCATTGCAGCCCTTTCCATTGCCGCGCCGTGGATCGCCACGCACGACCCGCAGGACATCGACCCGCTCGCGCGCATGCAGCCGCCTTCGGCCGAGCACTGGTTCGGCACCGACGCGCTGGGCCGCGACGTGTTCAGCCGCGCCGTGTGGGGCGGGCAGGTGTCGATGATCGTGGGCGCCACGGTCGCGGTGCTGGCCACTTTCTTCGGCATCGCGCTGGGGCTGGTGGCGGGCTTCGTGCGCTGGGCCGACGGCCCTGTGATGCGGGTGATGGACGGGCTCATGGCCATCCCCGGCATCCTGCTGGCCATCGCGCTGATGGCGGTGACGCGCGCCAGCCTGACGACGGTGATCATCGCCATCACCGTGCCGGAGATTCCGCGCGTGGTGCGGCTGGTGCGCTCGCTGGCGCTCACGCTGCGCGAGCAGCTTTTCGTGGAGGCCGCGCACGCCGTGGGCACGCGGCTGCCGACCATCCTGGTGCGCCACGTGCTGCCGAACATCGTGGCGCCCCTGGTGGTGCAGGCCACCTTCGTGGCGGCGGCCGCGGTGCTGACGGAGGCGGCGTTGTCGTTCCTTGGCGTGGGCGTGCCTTCGCAGACGCCGAGCTGGGGAAACATGATGGCCGAGGGCCGCAACTTCGTGACCGTGGCCTTCCACATCATCCTGTATCCGGGGCTGCTGCTGGCGGCCACGGTGCTGGCCATCAACCTGCTCGGCGACGGCCTGCGCGACGCGCTCGACCCGCGCCTGGCGCGGCAACTGTGAAGGACATGCCATGACGATCCACATGTCCCACACCGCGCTCGCGCCGGGCGAGCCGCTGCTGGAAGTCGACAACCTGCGCACCCACTTCCACACGCTGGCGGGCGTGGTGCGCTCGGTCGATGGCGTCTCGTACACCGTGCGCGCCGGCCGCACGCTGGGCGTGGTCGGCGAATCCGGCTGCGGCAAGAGCGTGACGGCGCTGTCGATCCTGCGGCTGGTGCCCACGCCCCCGGGCCGCCACATGGGCGCCGTACGGCTGCGCGGCACCGACCTGATGCAGCTCAGCGAACGCGAGATGCGGCAGATCCGCGGCAACCGCATCTCGATGATCTTCCAGGAGCCGATGACATCGCTGAACCCGGTGCTCACCGTGGGCCGCCAGATCGCCGAGACAGTACAGCTGCACCAGAAGGCCAGCCGCGCCGATGCCCTCAAGCGCGCGGTCGAGATGCTGCGCGTGGTGCAGATCCCCGAGCCCGAGCGCCGCGTGAACGAATACCCGCACCAGCTCTCCGGCGGCATGCGTCAGCGCGTGATGATCGCGCTGGCCCTGGCCTGCAACCCCGAGGTGCTGATCGCCGACGAGCCGACCACCGCGCTGGACGTGACCATCCAGGCGCAGATCCTCGACCTCATCAAGCGGCTGCAGAAGGAACTGGGCATGGGCGTGGTGATGATCACGCACGACCTGGGCGTGGTGGCCGAGAGCTGCGACCGCGTCGTGGTGATGTATGCCGGCAGGAAGGTCGAGGAAGCCGACGTGATCGACCTCTTCGACCGGCCGCTGCACCCCTACACCCGCGCGCTGATGGCCTCCATGCCCGCGATGAACACCGCGAGCACCCGGCTCACCGAGATACCGGGCCTGGTGCCGGCCGCGCACGAACTGGGGCGCGGCTGCGCCTTTGCGGCGCGCTGCAGCCATGCGCGCGCACGCTGCCGCGCCGAGGCGCCGCAACTCACCCGGCAAGGCGGCGACCATGTGGTGGCCTGCTTCGCCGTCGAAGAACAATGGGCCGGCGTGGAAGAGGTGACGGCATGACGACAACGACCACGGCACCGCTGCTGCGTGTGCGCGAGCTGCGCAAGCACTACACGGCGCCCAAGCGCTGGCTCAGCCCGCGCAAGCCGCCGATCCAGGCGGTCGACGGCGTATCTTTTTCGGTGGCGCGCGGCGAGACGCTGTCGCTGGTCGGCGAGTCGGGCTGCGGCAAGACGACCACGGCCAAGTCTGTATTGCGGCTGGTGGAGCCCAGCGCGGGTTCGGTGCAGCTCGAGGGCGAAGAACTGCTGACGCTCTCGCCCGAAGAAATGCGCATGCGCCGGCGCGACCTGCAGATCATTTTCCAGGACCCGTATGCCTCGCTGAACCCGCGCCTGACGGCCGGCGACATCGTGGCCGAGCCGATGCGCAATTTCAGCAGCCTCGGCACGGGCGGCGCGGCCGAGCGACGCGAACGCGTGCAGTGGCTGTTCTCGCGCGTGGGCTTGCGGCCGGAGGCGGCGAAGAAATATCCGCACGAGTTCTCGGGCGGCCAGCGGCAGCGGCTGGGCATTGCACGCGCGCTGGCGTTGAACCCGAAGCTGATCGTGTGCGACGAGCCGGTCTCGGCGCTGGACGTGTCGGTGCAGGCGCAGGTGGTGAACCTGCTGATGGACCTGCAGGCGGAATTCGGCATCGCCTATCTGTTCGTGGCGCACGACCTCGCGGTGGTGCGGCACATCAGCCATCGCGTGGCGGTGATGTACCTGGGCCACATCGTGGAAATCGCGGACCGCGACACGCTGTTCTCGGCGCCCCTGCACCCGTACACGGAAATCCTGCTGTCGGCCGTGCCCGTACCCAACCCGCGCACGCCCGCGCGGCGCATGTTGTTGCAGGGCGACCCACCGAGCCCCGCCAACCCGCCCTCGGGATGCCGCTTTCACACACGATGCCCGATGGCGCAGGCGGTGTGCAAGGAGAAGGTGCCCGAGCTGAGCGAACGGCCCTCGTCTTCCAATGGCGGTCATTGGGTCGCGTGCCACTTCCGCTGAGATGACTCCTCTTGTTCCTCGGGTCGGTTATTCGGGGCGCGATCACGCCGACAGGGGACATTCGCGGAGGGGAGTACCCGGCGGCCTATGCACTCGCCCTGAAAAATCAGCCTAAAAACACGAAAGGATCGACATGACCGAACCCATCCCCCATTACGACCTGCTGATCCGCGGCGGCACCGTCATCGACGGCACCAAGGCGCCGCGTTTCAACGCCGACGTAGGCATCACGGCAGGGCGCATTGCCGCCATCGGCAAGCTCGCGGGCCACACCGCGGAACAGACGATCGACGCCACCGGCCGCATCGTCGCGCCCGGCTTCATCGACTCGCATACGCATGACGACCAGGCCGTGCTCTCCCAGGCACAGATGCCGTTCAAGGTTTCGCAAGGCGTGACCACGGTGGTCGCCGGCAACTGCGGCATCAGCGCCGCGCCGCTGCGCATCGACATGGATTTGCCGATGCCGCTGAGCCTGCTCGAGTCGCCCGCCGAAGGCCGCTTCACCAGCTTCGCCGCCTACCTGGACGCCCTGCGCGCCACGCCCTCTTCCGTCAACGTCGCCGCGATGGTCGGCCACTCCACCCTGCGCGCCGTCGTCATGGCCGATCTCGACCGCCCCGCCAACGACAGCGAAATCGCCGCCATGCAGGCCCTCGTCGAAGAAGCCATGCAGGCCGGCGCCATCGGCATGTCGACCGGCACCTTCTATCCGCCCGCGGTGAAAGCCACGACCGAGGAAATCATCGAAGTCGGCCGCCCCCTCACCGCGCGCAAGGCCCTGTACGTGACCCACATGCGCGACGAAAGCGACCGCGTGATGGAGTCGCTGGACGAAACCTTCCAGATCGGCCGCGCGCTCGACATCCCGGTGGTCGTGTCGCATCACAAGGTGCAGAACACGCAGAACTTCGGCAAGACCAAGGTCACGCTGCCCTTCATCAAGGAGGCCATGCAGCACCAGTGCATCGGGCTCGACTGCTATCCCTACACCGCCGGCTCCACCATGATCCGCACCGACCGCGGGATGATGGAAGGCCGCGTGCTCATAGCCTCGAGCGTGCCGCACCCCGAGTGCGCCGGCCGGGACCTGAAGGACATCGCCGCCGAATGGGGCGTGTCGGGCGAAGAGGCCGCCAAGCGGCTGCAACCCGGCAGCGCCATCTATTTCATGATGGACGAAGACGACGTGCAGCGCATCCTCGCGTTCGACGACACCATGATCGGCTCCGACGGCATTCCGCTGGGCGACAAACCGCATCCGCGCCTGTGGGGCACCTTCCCGCGGGTGCTGGGCCACTACAGCCGCGACATCGGCCTCTTCCCGCTCGAAACCGCCGTGTGGAAGATGACCGGCCTCACCGCCCGCAACTTCGGCCTGCACGAACGCGGCACGCTGAAGCCGGGCCACCATGCCGACGTGGTGATCTTCAACGCCGCGACGGTGCGCGACACCGCGAACTACGAAACGCCGATGCAGCCGGCCGAAGGCATCGACGCGGTGATCGTGAACGGGGCGGTGACCTGGCGCGACGGCGTGCACAGCGGCGCGCGCAACGGGCAGGTGATCACGCGCCGCGACACCGCCGCAGCCTGAGCGGCAGGAACAGAAGACCGCTTATGCCCAGCCAGCGGCGTTCCGCAGCCGGATGCCGCTGGCATGCATCGACGATTGCCACACGGGCTTGAGGGGGAGAAGCGAATCGACCACCCTGAGTTCGGTGCGACATGCGGCCAGCTCGGCCTGTAGATCGGACAGATGGGTGACCTCGCGCGGCACCACCGCGTCGCGCGACACCCACATGCCGACGTCGTCGATGTCCACGAAGTGCTCGCGCGGCAGTTCGTAGCGCGTCAGTGACGCGCGTTCGAGCCGTTCCAGCCAGCACGCTTCGATGTACGCAAGGGCCGCGATGCCGCGCGGCGCATCGCCGAGCCATGCCTGCCGGTCGCTCGCGCTGGTGCCGGCATGCGCCCACATCACGATGCGCGGGCACTCCCTGGGAAAAAGATACAGCTGCTGGTGGTCCTCGGCAATGGCCCAGACCAGCGGGCCGTTGAGCCAGTCCATGCCCGGCGGCCGTTGGGCCGGCGTGCGGACAGGGCGAGGGTCGAAGCGATCGATGCCGGCGTCGTCGCTGAAGTGAAACAGGCGCATGCCCTGAGCGTAGCCGCTCGGGGCATGGCGTTCGGGGTCAATCGGGTGCGTTCATCACGCGGTCGAATTCTTCGTCGGCCGGCACGTTGTCGGCATCGAGCTCGCTCGCGTCGGTGAGATCGATGCCGGTTTCGTCCGACAGGTCGTCGGAGGCATCGTTCTCGACTTCCTCGAAATCGTCGGCTGGCGTGTTGTCCTCATCGTCGTCGGAGGGCGAAGCGGAGCGCGCGGTGGCGTCGACGTTGGTCATGATCGGGTTCCTCGGCTGATTGCTGACAGGCCCCCTATGGTGCGCCTGTTTCAGCCGTTCCGGTTCATCCGGCGCGCAGCGTCGGTGTCGGAAAGTTTCCCGCCCGGGGTGTCAGTCCTTGTGCACGTGGCCGTGTTCGCCGTGCCCGGGGTCGTCGTGGCCGTGATCGTGGCCATGCTCGCCGTGGGCCAGGCGGCTCACGCCGGTGACGAGCACGATGCCCGCGGCCAGCCACAGGATCTGCGCGGCCGTCTGGCGGGCCGGCAGGCGTTTCTGCAACTGCGGAATCAGGTCGGCCAGCGCCACGTACACGAAGCTGCTGCCGGCCAGCACCAGGAAATACGGCAGCCAGCTGTGCAGCTGGTCGACCAGCCACCAGCCGGCGATGCCGCCGAGCGTGGTCATGGTACCGGCGAGCGACACCTTCACCAGCGCCGCGCGCTGGTTGGCCGAGCTCTGGCGCAGCACCACGAGGTCGCCGATGTGGTGGGGAATCTCGTGCGCCAGCACCGCGATGGCGGCGACCAGGCCCAGGCGGATGTCGGCGGTGAAGGCCGAGGCGATCAGGATGCCGTCGCCGAAGCAGTGCACGCTGTCGCCGGTCAGCACGGCCCAGCCGCCCGTGCGCGGGGTGTTGTCGTGGCTGTGGCCATGCCCGTGATCGTGGCCATGGCCGTGCCCGGCATGTGCATCGGGCTCGCCGCCGTGGTGATGCTCATGGCCGTGATGCCACAGCTCGGCCTTGTCGAGCAGGAAGAAGAAAACCAGCCCGAACAGCAGCACCGCGAACAGCAGCGCGGGTTCGATGCGGCTTTCGAAGGCCTCGGGCAACAGGTGCATGAAGGCGGTGGCGAGCAGCGCGCCCGCCGCCAGGCTCAGCAGGTGCTGCGGGTTGACGCCGCCCGAGTCGCTGCGCACGCCCACTTTCAGCAACAGGGCCGCGAGCCAGACGCTCCCGATACCGGCAACCAGGGTTGCCACGATGATGACTATCAAATTCATAGCTGCTTGCGCAAGAGGGGCGGCCACCGGAACAGTCCCGGGGCCGTTGCCCGATCATAGAAAAGAAAAAGGCCGTCACATCGGACGGCCTTCGGCGGGGGTGGCTACAGGGCGCCGTGTTCAGGCGACGCCATTGGCTTTGAACCAGGCCGTGGCGCGTTGCCAGCCGTCGTCCGCCGCGCTCTTGAGGTAGCTGGGGCGGTAGTCGGCATGGAATGCGTGGCCTGCTTCGGGGTACACGACGAAGCTCGAAGCCTTGGCCGCCGGAGTCCCATTGGCCAGAGCAGCTTTCATCTTATCAACCGTGTCAAGGGGGATCCCCTGATCTTTTCCGCCGTACAGGCCAAGCACCGGCGCCTGCAGGCTGGCGGCAATGTCGACGGGGTGTTTCGGGGTCAGTTCGCCGGCCTGGCCGACCAGCCGGCCATACCAGGCCACGCCCGCCTTGACCTTGCCGGTGGCGGCATAAAGCCAGGTGATTCGCCCGCCCCAGCAGAAGCCGGTGATGCCGGCCTTGCTGGTGTCGCCGCCGTTGGCCTTGGCATAGGCCAGCGCGCCGTCGAGGTCGGCCATGACCTGCGCGTCGGGCACCTTGGTGACGATCTCGGCCTGCAGCTTGGGGATGTCGGTGTAGCCGCGCGGGTCGCCCTGGCGCGCGTAAAGCTCGGGCGCGATGGCCAGGTAGCCCAGCTTGGCGAAGCGGCGGCAGGTGTCGGCGATGTATTCGTGCACGCCGAAGATTTCCTGGATGACCAGGATCACCGGCAGCCCGGTCTTGCCCTCGGGCGCGGCCACGTAGGCGGGCACCTCGAAGCCGTTGACGGTGTACTTGACGGGGCCGGCCTTCAGGCCTTCGGACGAGGTGGCGACGGCGGTCTGCGCGGCCACCGGCAGCACCGCGGCGGCATAGCCCACGCCGATGGCGGCCTTGAGCGCGGTGCGGCGCGTGGCGCCCTGCGCGGTGCTGTCGCCGGGGCGAAGCGAGTCGAAGTCGGAACGGCTGTCGTCGAGGGACATGAAAAAGGCTCCAGTTGAATCGTCGGACAAAAAGGGGGCGCGCGAAAACGCACCGCCGCATGTTGTAGGCGAATTCGACCGGCCGCCCCTATGACCGGAATTTCAGTGGGGTTGGTCCATGCCGTAGGCGCGGCGCGCCAGCGCGGCGGCCAACACCTGCGCCGGATCGATCAGGTCCAGCCCGGCCACGGCGGCCGAGCCCTGCAGGCCCAGCGGCACTTCGGTGCAGCCCATGACGATGGTCACCGGCCCGTGGCGCTCCGCCAGGCGCAGCGCCACTTCGGAAAAGCACTGCTCGGCCAGCGCCATGTTGCCGGCCTTCACGCCGTCGAAGATGCCGCGCGTGATGGTCTGGCGCTCTTCCGCCAGCGGGATGTGGCAGTCCAGCCCTACCTCTGCCAGCGCCTGCTCGTAAAGGCGCACGCGGTACGTGCCCTCGGTCGCCATCAGCGCCACGCCGGTGGCACCCTGCGCCGACAGCTGCCGCGCGGTCTCGCGCGCCATGTGCAGCAGCTCGATTTGCGGAAAGCGTTCCTGCAGGCTGGCATGCCAGGCATGCGCGGTGTTGCAGGCGATGGCCACTGCCCGGCTGCCGAGCGCGGCCAGCCGGCCCAGCGCCTGCAGCATCGGCTCCAGCGGCTGGTGCGCGCCCTCCTCGGTGGAGGCCAGCGCGTCGGTGCGGTCGGGCACCGGCACTTGCGCGAGCCAGTGTTCGGGAAAGGACTGGTCGCGCACCGGCTCGCCGCGCGCGCGCATCTGCTGCGCGCAGGCCTGCACGAAGAGCCGGACGAAATCGGCGCCCGCCGCGGGGCCCATGCCCCCAAGAATCCCGACCACCTGCGTCACTGCCATATCCTTTTCATCAATCAGGTCGCGGGCTTGTCGCTCAAGACCTTGAGGTTTTCTTTCAATTGCGGGCTCATCGGCAGGTTCAGCGGCACGCCCCGCGGCGGAATCGGCTGCATGAACCACTTGTCGTAGAGCTTCTCGAACTCGCCGCTCTTCATCATGGCGGCGAAGGTGTCGTCGACCACTTTCTTGAAGGCCGGGTCGTCCTTGGGCAGCATGCAGGCATAGGGCTCGACCTGCAGCGACTCGCCGACAACCTCGAAGTCGGAAGGCGTCTTTGCATTGGCGATCAGGCCGAACAGCAGGATGTCGTCCATCGCGAAGGCCGCGGCGCGATCGCTCTCCAGCAGCAGGAACGAATCGGCGTGGTCCTTGCCCAGCACGATGTTCATGCCGAGGTTCTTCTCGATGTTGTACTTGCGCATGACCAGCACGTTGGTGGTGCCGGTGGTGCTGGCCACGGTCTTCTTTGCAAGGTCGGCGTAGTCCTTGATCTTCGAGGACTTCTTCACCAGCAGGCGCGTGCCTGTGTAGAAGTGGTTGATGGCAAACGCCACGTCCTTGCCGCGCGCGGTGTTGTTGGTGGTGGAGCCGCACTCCAGGTCGATGGTGCCGTTGGTGATCAGCGGAATTCGGTTCTGCGAGGTGACGGGCATCAGCGCGACCTGCAGGTTGGGCTTGTTCAGTTTCTTCTTCACCGCCTCGACGACAGCATTCGAAAGCTCCACCGAAAAACCGATCGGCTTGCCGGGGCCCTCGAGGTAGCTGAAAGGCACCGACGACTCGCGGTAGGCGAGCGTGATCTTGCCGGACTCGGCGATCTTGGCGAGCGTGTCGGCCGCTTGCGCGCCGGTGGCGGCGAGCAGCACCGCAGCAGCCATGGAAGCCATCAGTACAGAGGATTTCATTCGAGCCTTCGTTCGGTTGGATTGAACAGAAGGTCAGTGTAGGAAGGACTGGCCACGCGGAATAATTCCAATTGGAACCCGGGCCATGCCCAAAGGTTATGGGCTGGCGCACCGTCCTCCGGGGCATGCACTTTGGCTATGGGGCAGCGTGCAATTGGCATGGGCGGCCGGTGCCGCGTTGCCGTCTAACCCATAAATATGCTCGCTGCGTCGGCATAAGTTGGCGTAATTTGATCGTCCAAACGCGGCTCCGAACAGGGTTTTCACATCCCTTCCGAGGCTGCCAAGACGTTCGCAACTCATAAGTTGGCACGATCACCAAAATCGTCACCATAAGTTGGCATAAACGAAATAGCGCGTTTTGCAGTGCTACAACGACCGTTGGCATCTAATCGCGTCAACATCGGTTGACTTAGATGCATTCGATAAGTACTGTGATGGCATCTTTCAGAACTCCATCATGTTTGGCCATCGCAACCCCACCCGAAATCGCCTTGCGATTTGCCGCGCCTCCTCGTCGCGCGGTGGGATAGCCGTATGCATATCGGCGGCCGATCGCACCACGCGAATAGCTCGCCACTCGCGTTCGCTCACCCCGACAAACGTCGTGATCCTAGAGCCTCTCGGCCTCTGAAGCGCCTGCATTGAATCGCGGCGCAACGCCGCAGGCTCCACCACCAGTTTGGAGCCCATCATGTCCAGTGCAACGCCCCACGAAGAGCATCCCGCTAATCCGCCGCCGACCTCTCTGCCTGCCGGTTATCGTTTCTATACCCGGCAGCATCATCAGTCCGCTGCCGATCCGCGCAACTTCAAACTGGCGGTGCCAGAAGCCGTCCTGCACGCCATCGAGCGGGAGGAATTGGAGCGCCGAATCCGGGAGGGGCAAGAGCGGGAGCAACGTATCCGCGATCTCCAGGCTCAGCGCGCTCTCGAGTCCATGACAGCCAGCGCCAAGGCACCCACTCCGCCGCCTATCGTCCGGCATGTAAGCAAGTCCGCCGAACTCGACGCCTCGGTGCCGACCAAACAGCCGCCGAAACGCAAGCACACCGTTCCCGTCTTCGACTGGAAGGCTGCACTTGCGCATTTCAGGAACCTGGAGTCCACGCCGAGTTCGCCCGACAGACAGCTCGTCAAGCGCGATCGGGCGCTCCTGGCTAAAGCGATGGAAAGAGGTTCCTGGCGCCGCATCAAATCACCTCACGGCTGGCGCGACGAACTGACTGCACTCATTCAGGAGATGCCCAACTTTGCGCCTGTGGCCCAGTTCATCGCCCAACGCCTGGCACTGGCCGAACTCGCCGGTGCACCGTTGCATCCTCCACCCATCCTGCTGCTCGGTGACCCTGGTGTCGGGAAGTCGCACTTTGCCCTGCGCCTGTCCGAAAGCCTTGGCACGGTGGTCCAACGCGAGGCCTTTGACAACGCCGAGACGAGCTCGGGCCTGCGTGGCTCTGACCGGCACTGGGCCAACACGTCCGTCGGCGCCCTGTTCGAACTGATCGTCCTGGGTGAACACGCCAATCCGATCATCCTGCTTGACGAACTCGACAAGGGAAAGAGGGGCGGGAGCGGTTACCAGCCAATCGATTCGTTGCTCACGTTGCTCGAGCCCGTCACTGCATCACGGATCAAGGATCTGAGCGTCCAGTTCGAGTTCGATGCCTCCTATGTCTGGTACATCGCCACGGCGAACGACCCACGACGCATTCCCGCGCCGGTTCGTTCGCGTTTTGTCGAATTCACCATCGTGCCACCAGACATCGACGGCCGTTTGGTTCTGGCCCAAAGTATCTACGCAGCGACGTTGAAGCGCATGGTTCCCGCCAAAGGCATCCGATCACGCTTCCGGCCGCTGACGAACCTGCAGGTCTGTCGGCTGGCCTGGCTCACGCCGCGCCAGATCCGCATGACGGCTGAACGCGTCCTCGGCGCCGCCGCCCTGGCCGGACGCTGGCACATCGAGGACGCCGATCTGGACGAAGCCTTGCCGACGGTCATGCCGTCCGCAGGGAAGTCTCCGCCACGAAATGACGACCCGGGCGACTCCTTCGCCTTTGTTCTTGTCAGGGATCCATCATGAAGCTGCTTGTCTATTCCGATCTGCACATCGAGTTCGGCACTTTCAACGTTCCGAAGGTCGACTATGACGTCGTCATCCTTGCCGGCGACATCTCCGTGCCTGCTTCCAAGGCCATGCGTTGGGCTCGACGACCAGACAACTTCGGGGAGACTGTTCCGATCGTCTTCGTGCCGGGAAATCACGAATTTTTCGGGGGAGTGCTTCAAACCACGCAGAAGGAAATGGCGCTAACCGCGAACGCGTGCAACATTCACCTTCTGGCTCCCGGCGAAACCGCGATCGACGGCGTCCGGTTTCTGGGGTGCACGTTGTGGACCGATTTTGAACTGCCCATCCAGGCCAAGCCCGGCCCCGTCGTTGACATCGAGCGCGCCATGAAGGTGGCCAAGCTCCAACTCAACGACTACTCATCGATCCGGTGGGCTGAGACACCAGAGGCGGACAATCAGACCACGCAGCACGTCAAGCCGAGTAAGCGCCGGCTAACGCCCAAAGACACGTTAGCGCTACACCAACGCGACCGCGCTTGGCTAGCGGACAGGCTGGCTGAGCCCTTCGGTGGACCGACGGTGGTGGTGACCCATCACGCACCACACCGAGGGTCGCTCGCGCCGCACTACCAGGCCAACTGGTTGTCCGGTGCTTTTGTGAGCGAACTGCCATCCTCATTCTTCGATGTGCCCACGCTCTGGGTGCATGGCCATATCCACGAGAGCTTCGACTATCAAGTTGGTAAGTGCCGCGTGGTCTGCAATCCGCGCGGCTACCACTTGAACCGGCGGAGGGAATTCGAGAACAAGAGCTTCGACCCTGGATTGGTTATCGAGATCATGACCTTGGTGCGGCCGGAGACGGCCCGCCTTTCACAAGAATTGCAGGCTCTTGCTGCCCAGGTGTTCGGCTCAGCAGCCCAGGCCTGGCTGAACAAACCACATGAATTGCTTGATGGCCGAACGCCAGCAGCGTTCGCCGCCGGGGGCGGCTCAGAAAAGGTGCGATCGATGCTCAACGCGATTCAACACGGCGGTGTCGTATGAGGACCGCGGCGGCGCCGTTCCGCGCATTCGGCGTTGGCATGGGCTCGCACCTGGCGCGGCCGCTGGATGGGAATGGATTCGGAGGCCCGGAGTGATCCTGTTCATCGACTTCGACGGCGTGCTGCATCCGGAGGGGGAAGACTACATCCTCAACGGTGGTGCCAAGTTCTGCTTCCTGCCGCGCCTGGAGGCGTTGCTGCGCGAGTTCCCGCTCGTGAAGATCGTGATCAGTTCATCCTGGCGTGAGCACCTGCTCAACAAGACGCTGCTGAAGCCGTTCTCCAGCGACATCCGGACCTGCATCGTTGGAGCCATCCCTCCTTCGGGCTTTGGCCTTCAGCCGCCGTACAGGAATCGTGAAAAAGAAATCCTCGATTGGCTCCAGCTTCACGATGCGGTCGACGAGCCCTGGGTTGCGCTCGATGACGCCTACTGGCAGTTCGACCACTTCAAGGACCATCTGGTGGTGTGCGGCTCGTTCACCGGCTTCGACGACAAGGCCAGTGCCGAGCTTCGCACCCGCTTTGAAGGGGTGTCCCGATGAAAGTGCTGATTCTTTCCGACCTCCACCTCGAGTTCGCTCCGTTCGAGCCGGTGCCCGATCTTGAATTCGATGTCGTCATCCTCGCCGGCGACATTCATTCGCCGGCTAAGCGCGCCGTCCAGTGGGCGGCGGATCGCTTTCGCGGCAAGCCCGTGGTCTACCTGCTTGGCAACCACGAGTACTACGATGGACGGCTGGATACAACACTGGCAGAAGCGCGCCGCGAAGCCGAAGGAACCAAGGCGTATTCAACCGGTCGTCGCAACACTTCATTCATGGAGGTGTTTATGGGACGACCCGCGGGGTGGATGCAGAAGTTAACGGGGCGAGGCGCAATGCGCTCACCCGGTGCTCCTTCGCTTCGGCGAGAGGTGGAGCGGCAATTCTGGGAACAGATTGCCACCGGAATCACGAGTGAGAAGGCTGCCGAAGCCGTTGGCGTGTCAACGCCGGTGGGCACGCGTTGGTTCCGTCATCGTGGCGGTATGCCACTGTTCATGTCGCATCCCACATCGGGAAGGTATCTGTCATTCTCCGAGCGAGAAGAGATTGCTCTTCTGCGGGCCCAAGAGGTTGGGGTGAGGGAGATCGCTCGCCGTATCGGGCGAAGTCCCTCGACGGTCTCACGGGAGCTGACCCGCAATGCTGCGACTCGCAGGGGCAAGCTCGAGTATCGAGCGTCGGTTGCGCAGTGGAAGTCCGAGCTGGTGGCCAGAAGGCCCAAGCCCGCCAAACTGTTGATGAACCCCCGTCTGCGTCAATATGTTCAAGACCGCCTGGAGGGCAAGATCCACGATGCTCAAGGACGCGAGGTCACCGGGCCTCGGCAAGCGACGTTCATCGGCCGCAACAAGCCTCATCGTGGTGATCGCAAGTGGGTCAATGGCTGGTCGCCCGAGCAGATTGCCAACCGGCTGCAGGTCGACTTCCCGGATGATCAGTCCATGCGCATTTCCCACGAAGCCATCTACCAAGCCCTCTACATTCAGGGGCGAGGTGCTCTCAAGCGCGAGCTGGTGAGCTATCTGCGTATGGGGCGTGCGTTGCGCGTGCCACGGGCCAGGGCTCAGGCTACAGCGTGGGCTCATGTCAGCGAGGAGGTGATGATCTCCAGCCGACCTGCAGAGGCAGAAGATCGTGCCGTGCCGGGTCACTGGGAGGGAGACTTGATCATCGGCCTGGACAGGTCCGCCATCGGGACGCTGGTGGAGCGATCAAGCCGCTTCACTATGCTCGTGCACTTGCCTCGCGAAGCAGGCTATCGACTGACGCCCCGGACGAAGAACGGTCCTGCACTCTCGGGCTACGGAGCCGTCACGATGGCCAATGCACTCAAAAGAACCGTGGCCACGCTGCCCGCCGAGCTATGGCAATCATTGACATGGGATCGTGGCAAGGAACTCTCCGACCATGCGCGGTTCAGTATCGAGTCCGGAGTGCGTGTCTTCTTCGCCGATCCTCGCAGCCCATGGCAGCGCGGCACGAACGAGAACACGAACGGTCTGCTGCGCCAGTACTTCCCAAAAGGAACAGATCTGTCTCGCTGGAGCGAGCAGGAGATTCAAGCCGTGGCTCGGACCTTGAACAACAGGCCGCGTAAAACGCTGGGCTGGAAGACACCGGCCGAGACTTTGAACCAGTACCTAAAATCCGTTCGACAACCCGGTGTTGCGACGACCGGTTGAATACGCCCAATGTTCATCTGCTCGACGGTGACGAGCTGGTGCTCGACGGCGTGCGGTTCCTCGGCGCGACGCTGTGGACCGACTTCGCGCTCGCCATCGAGACACCGGAAGGACCGATCAGCGATGTCGGGCGTGCCATGAAAATGGCGACCAACCTGCTGAACGACTATGCGCTGATCCGCACTGTCGACGAGTCGGCGGAACCCGATACATGGCGCGACAAGCAGGGACGAAAGCTTCAAGCGACCGACACGCTTCGGGTTCATCAGGTGCAGCGCGCCTGGCTGCGCGATAGGCTTGCGGAACCGTTCGCCGGACCGACAGTGGTCGTAACGCACCACGCGCCTCATCGAGGTTCGCTGGCGCAGCGCTACGCCGACGACTGGGCCTCAGGCGCCTTCGTCACCGAGCTTCCGGAGACTTTCTTTGATGTGCCCGTGCTCTGGCTGCATGGCCACACGCATCAGCAGTCCGACTATCGAGTCCGTTCTTGCCGGGTCGTATGCAATCCGCGCGGCTATGTGAACTGGAGCGGAAGGATCGAGAACAAGGCGTTCGATCCTGGGCTGGTCATCGACGTGAACCCTTCCGCCACTTAAGCAGCTCATGGAACTCCTCACACGCTTTGACCGAACGCCGCAGATCCTTTGAAATGTCCGGCCAACGCATCGACGTGGATGACCGCTTTGTTCTGCGCGGCACAATGCTTCCATGCCAAACATCGCCTCGATCCTCAAAGCCGAAATTTCCCGCGTTGCTCGCAAAGAAGTTCGCGCTGAGATAGAAACACTCAAGAAGGCATCCGTCGCCCATCGCTCATCGATTGCCGAGCTACGTCGCCAAGTGAATTCACTCGAGAAGGAGCTGCGTCGTGTTGCTAAGGGTTCGAAGCGCCCCACCACAGCAGTTGATTCGGACAATGAGGCGGCAGCAGCCACGAAGCGCCGATTCAGCGCAACCAGGTTGGCGGCACACCGCGCAAAGCTCGGGCTCTCCGCGGCGAGCTATGGGCAACTGATCGGCGTTTCCGGGCAAACGATCTACCACTGGGAACAAGGCAAGGCACGCCCGCGGGCGGCACAGCTCGAAAATCTTGCGTCGGTGCGAGATCTCGGCGCGCGCGAAATTGCGGAGCGCCTGACCACGCGATAGTCAGAGCTTCTCGCAGATGAGCGAGGGATCGCACAGCGACGTCAGCTCGCCGATGTAAGAGGCGAGCGCCTCCCGGACCGAGGCCTCTCCTGCGTCGCAACGACTCCCCATGATGATGTTCACGGCAACGTCGATCTTCTTCCAAGGACACACCTTGGATCGAAGCACGTCCAACCCCCACTGGTTCAGCCCTGCCTCAATGATTCGTTCCACGCAGATTACTCGGCCAAGAAACGGTTCACGTGCTTCAGGCGGTAGCGCTGCGAGCGCGCGCAGCGCCCGCTTGTCTCCCGTCAGCAGCCGTGTATCCGGCGCTGCCACGAGCGATGCGAGCAGCACCGCCTCGCCAGCGTCGATGCCCAACACGTTTTCGAAATCCCCAAGGCTTTGGCTCGCGGGCTCCATCGGCGCCTGCATCAAGGCGATAGCTTCGAGCACACGGTCGGCCGCTTCGACTGCGTGAAACACCCGCCCGTCGAGCTTGCTCTTTGCCTTGATGGCCCGGTATTTCGACGAGGCGAGCGTGGTGCACTCTTGCAGCGGGATACCCATCAACGATGGGATCTCCTCGAGAAGCCCCCAATGCGCCAGCTTGCAAAGCGCGTCGACGTCGATCAGCAGACGCACGCCTCAGTTCGCTCCATCCCAGCCGGTGATCTGCGACACGAGGTCTTGCAGGTCGTCGGCGACGCGGCTGAGATCCAGGTGCGAGCGCAACTTCTGCAGCAGCGCCCCCTCTGGATCCAGGTCTTCGCTGAGGAAGTTCAGCGCTGTCAGCGCCGTGGGCCAACGCTTCGTAAGAAAGGCATATCTCAGAACGAAGTGTCCAGCCTCGATACCCACAGCGCCGGCAGCGCCGCGGGCCAGTACCGCAATATCCACAGGCGCAGCCAGAACCGGCCATTTGCTCACTCGCGCCGTGACCTCGTCGCCTCCCAGCGTCTGGAGCGCGAAGCTGTCCGCCTCCGCTTCCTGGCCGTCTGTCGACAACTCGGTTGCATACGTGCTCGTCTCCTGAAGCGATACATCGATGATGGAGGATCCGGGGCGCAGATGCCCCAGTGCGATGTGTCCGATTTCATGCGCCAGGATGAAACTCAGCCAAGCCCGTGACGACTTCTTCTTCGCGATCACGATGGCCGGACGTCCGCCCAACTGCAGCGCGGCCCCATCCATCTTGCGCACGCCCACAGGCAGGTGTGGCAAGGGAATGACCGGGATTCCGTGGGCCCAGCAAAGGTCCAGAAGGGCACTGAAGCCGAACTGGCCAGCGCGATCACGCATTGCCAGCGCGCGCAACTCGCCGGGATCTTGAGGCAGCGGAACGTATGGGATCGGCAAGGCGGCCAGCACCGCCTGCGCAAGAGATGACGCAATGAAGCTTGCGGCCGAGAGTGATGACGCCTCGATGTTGACCGAGTGCTTGTAGGCAACGCTGGCCATGGCACCCTTGGGAACGATCTGCCCCTTCAGCAGCGGCTGAAGCTCGACGCTCAGCCGCCTGCTGACGTGCATTGCCAGTTCCGCCGCGCCACCGCGTTCCTTCTCCAGTGCGGGATCCCACCAGTCAGGCAGGAGCCGACGCACTTGTGCGCGCGTCAGCCCGATCGCCGACACGGCTTGGTAGATGGTCTTGGCATCCGGATGGGTCACTGCATGTTCCTGGTTGCCGTCAATGGTGCACTTTTCAGGACGGGTCCTAACGCCTCGATCAATCGGGCGAGCAAGTCGGCCGTCTCCGGCCGCCCGTCCCAGACGCGCTCGAGCGCCCCTCGCACACGGGGATTATCGAGCACGCCGCCTATCTCGGTTATGCCATTTTCGAAATCAATATTTGCATAATCCAACAGCGGCCGAATGGCTGCCGTCACGGACTTCGTCCGCCCACTCAAAAAACGGCTCACTGTGGGCTGGCCTACACCTACAGCTTGAGCAAGCGCATTCACAGAGATACTCTGCCGCTTCAGGTACAGCCGGAGCGCTTCTCGGGCCCGGACAGCTTCCAAGGTGGTGGGCTTTGCTGTTCTTGGCATAACTGCATTATATAATGCATAAAATGAGCACCCCCTCCATCACCGAACGCGAGTTGCGCCAAGCAGTGCGTTCGCGACTGCTCGCAGACGCCGCCAAGTCGGGTGGAAGGCTCTTCGAAGAGCTCGGCATCGAAGGTGGGGAGGCACGAGTGGACCTGGCGTTGGTGGACACACAGCTCAGCGCTTTCGAGCTGAAGAGCGACCTCGACTCGTTCTCGCGTCTGCACAACCAGATTCATGCCTACAACCGCGTCTTCGACCGGGTGACGCTGGTCACGGGGCCGGTCTATTCCGAGGCCAGTCTGGCCTTGATGCCCGCGTGGTGGGGAGTCTGGTCAGCCGTGCGCCGTACGGATGGCACGCTCGCGCTGCGCGTGCTGCGCAAGCCGAAGGCCAATCCGGTGCAAGACCGCCTGAGTCTGGCCATGCTGTTGTGGCGCGCCGAATGCATCGAAACGCTGGCGTCGCACAGGGGCGAGCTGCCTCCCAAGCGGGCCACGAAGTTCGAATTGCAAGAAATGCTCGCGCGGGAACTGAGCATGCGCACGCTGCGCGAAGCCGTCACCAGTTTGCTCCGCAAACGACAGTTGGGCTTCTTGCCGTCGACTTCGCTCGCGTCAGATGGCGCCTCGGATGCCGTTGCCTTCGCGCTGAACTGCTTGGCATAAGCCGTGGCGGCGTGCCCGGCAATATGCGGCACACGCCCGCGCACTGAAACCGCAGCATGGTGCGGCCTGGGAAATCCCGTAATCCAGTGTAAGTAATCGTGACGTACCCTCTAGACACAACGAGTCTGGAGGGACCAATGCCTGCGATATGGAAATACCTGCCCATCCTGAAATGGAAGCAGGGGGAACGAATCGCCTTGAGCAAGCTCACGGGCGCCCAGTGGGATGGAATAGTCCCGCTGATCGAAATCCTCCCCATCGACCCCAAGAAGGGGACGCTCGCCGAAACGCTGGTGCCTTACATCACCAAGATCGGGGGGCAAATGGTCAAGTCGATTCCGGAGGGCACGCCCATCGCGATCGACATTCGATACTTCATGCCCACCTACGCAAAACAGGCCCAGGTGCTCACCTCGATCTGCAAGCGGCTGTCGACGCTGACGGGTCGTCAAATCATCCCGGTCATCACGGAGGCGATGGTTGCGCGTCCGGCAGATCTGCCGGACCTCGCCAAGGCCTTCGAGGTCTTCGTGCTCCGGATCCAGACACACGGCGTGACCTCCGACCAGGTCAAGGATTTCGTGAAAGTCGTGGTCGGCGCGGGCATCGCCAAATCGCGGCTTCATGTGCTCGTGGATCAGTTTTCGATCGTGGGCGTCAACCCCCCAGCGTGCGCCGCTGCCGCGCAGCAATATCTTGACGAGGCGCTTGCGGCCGGATGCAGCAGCACCACGCTCGCCGGTGGCTCATTCCCGCTGAACCTCGTGGGCCGCAAGCAAGGGCTGCACGACATCGAGCGCGTTGAATGGAAAGCTTGGAAGACGTTGGTTGCCAAACCTGCATACGCAAAGGTGCTGTTCAGCGACTACACCGTTAGCAACCCAGCTCCGGCGCCTGACATCGACCCCACCATGATGAATCCGTCGGTGGCCATCCGCTATGCCAGCGACGGCTTCTGGCGCTTGTTCAAGGCTGGCGGTTTCAAGAAGGGGAAGCAGGATCAATACAAGAACCTGTGCATCCTGCTCAAAGGCGATCCCGTGTATTCAGGTGCCGCTTTCAGCTTCGGCGACGATTGCTACGACAAAGCGTCCGTCGGCGTGCTCGGCAATGGCAACCCGACCAGTTGGCGACGCGATGCCGCGAGTCACCACCTGGTGTTTACGTCGTCGGCCATATGAGACAGCGGTACTGATCCGGCCGTCTCCTTTGTCCTTGTGCAGCACTCGCGTCCGCACGCAACAGCGCAACGTGCAGTCTCCCCCTGCAATCCAACCTTCGAGGAACAGCATGCCCCAACTTACAAAAGCCGATTTGCACTACACGGACTACAGCTGGACGGCCGTTCCCGGAGACGATCCGACCAAGGTCAAGGCAGATGCGGATCGGTTGAGCCGCAAGGAAGGTTACGAAGTCCTTGCCTACCTCAACTCGTTTGTCGGACCGGAGAAAGCCGACCTGTCGAAGGCAACGCGGCTCATCATCGAATGGATCGTGCATGAAAAACTGCCGTCGAATGTTCAAGGAAGAACCAAGGTCACCGCGTGGATCGTTGAAAACTACGTCACCCTGAAGCCCAGTTATCCACGGTAGTGAGGGTTTCTCGCGACGGTGTGTCCTCCGGCGCCGGCCTCAAGATCCTGTGGCGGCTGCGACCTTGACCTTGCCGACCATGCCGGCTTGGTAGTGTCCTGCGATGAGACAGGCGAAATCAAATTCACCCGCACGGTTGAAGGTCCAAACGAACTCGCCGGTCTGGCCAGGAGCGACATGCGCCATGTAGGGTTCGGAATGCTCCATGCCCGGGAACTTCATCATGAGCGCGGCATGCTCGTCGAGCTCCTTCTTCGTGCCGATCACGAACTCGTGCATGACCTGTCCTTCATTGCGAATGGACAGCCGGACAGTCTCGCCCTGCTTGACTTGGATGCGATCAGGTGTGAAGCGCATGCTATCGCTCATCTTGAACTCCAGCGTTCGCTTGGCCGCGCTCGCATCGCCCGCGATGCCCCAGCTCTTTTGTTCCTTGCGTACCGGTCCGCTCGATGCGCTGTGATCCTCGTCGCCATGTGCGAGAGCCAGACCCGACAACGCCAGGGTGCTGGCGAGCAGCATTGTCTTGATCGATTTCATGTGATTCCTTCGGAGGCGGTTGGGCTTGTCTGGAAATGGGCTCGACGATTTTTCGACCGTCAGTGCGCGAGGATCTTGGAGAGGAAGTCCTGTGCACGCGGTGCCCGGCTCTCGGGACGCCCGAAGAACTCGTCACTCGAGCAGTCCTCAACGATGCGCCCCTGGTCCATGAAGATCACCCGGTCGCTGACCTGCCTGGCGAACCCCATCTCGTGGGTCACCACCATCATCGTCATGCCTTCGCGTGCGAGCTTCACCATGACGTCGAGGACCTCGCCCACCATCTCCGGGTCGAGCGCCGAGGTCGGCTCGTCGAACAGCATGACGATCGGGTCCATCGACAGCGCCCGCGCGATCGCAACGCGCTGTTGCTGGCCACCGGAGAGCTGGCCCGGGAACTTGTCCTTGTGAGTCGACAGGCCCACACGATCGAGCATGCGCAGCCCGCGTTCGACTGCTTCGGCATGCGAGCGTTTGAGCACCTGAACTTGCGCCAGTACGAGGTTCTCCATCACGCTCAGGTGTGGGAAGAGTTCGAAGTGCTGGAACACCATGCCGACCCGGGAGCGCAACTTCGGTAGATCGGTCTTGGGATCGCAGACCTGGATACCATTGACCGTGATGCTGCCGCGTTGAATGGGCTCAAGTGCGTTGACCGTCTTGATGAGCGTGGACTTGCCAGAGCCGGAAGGGCCGCAGACCACGACCACCTCGCCCTCACGAACATGGGTGCTGCAATCCGTGAGCACCGCGAACTGGCCGTACCACTTGGAGACGTCGTTGATTTCGATCATTGCGTTCATTCAGATCGCCGCTGCGGCCTTGCGCCGCTGCAGCCAGGTGATCCACCAGGCGCCTGCCGTGCACAGCACCAGGTAGACGACGGCGACCAGGATGTAGACCTCGACCACGCGCCCGTCGCGTTGCCCCACCTTGCTGGCGGCGCCGAGGAAGTCGTTCAGGCTGATCACGTAGACCAGCGAGGTGTCCTTGAGCAGGGCGATGGTCTGGTTGATGAGCGAGGGCGTCATATTGCGAAACGCCTGCGGCAGGATCACGTGTCGCATGGCCTGCCATGGCGACATCCCCAAGGACTGGGCTGCCTGCATCTGGCCTGCGCGCACGCTGCCGATGCCGGCGCGGATGATCTCGCAGTAGTAGGCGGACTCCGCGAGCACGAACGCCACGAGCGCGGCATAGATCGGCCCGACGCTGAGGTTGGGATCCCCGGTCACGCTGCGCAGCACCACCGGCATCAGAAAATAGATCCACAGGATCGTGAGGATCAGCGGGATCGAGCGGAACAGGTTCACATACCCAGCCACCAGGGCTGCCACCGGTCGTGGCGCGAAGATGCGGGTGATCGCCAGCAGGGTGCCAAGGCCCATCCCGGCCGCCATGGAGGCGGCTACCAGAAAGGCGGTCATCTGCAGGCCCTGCAGCAGGTAGGGCCAGGCACGCTGGAGAGAGGCCCAATCGAAGTCGTAGCCCATCACGCGGCTCCCAGCAGTCCGGGCACCCGAACCCGGCGCTCGATATGGCGCATCAGCACGATCACGCCGTAGGTGATCACCATGTAGATGAGCGTCGCCGCAATAAAGGCCTCGAACGGATGGGCACTGAATTCACTGAGCTGGCGCGTCTGCCCGGTCAGCTCCATGAGTCCGATCGTGAGCGCGACGGCCGAGTTCTTGAACACGTTCAGGAAGTCCGAGGTCAGCGGTGGGATGACGATGCGAAGGGCCTGCGGCAGGATCACATGGCGGTAGGCCGCTGCGGTCCCCAGGCCGAGCGCCATGGCTGCCTGCTTCTGGCTGCGCGGCACCGACTCGATGCCCGCACGCACCTGCTCGGCCGCCTTCGCAGCCGTGTAGAGGGTGAGGCCCACCAGCACGGTCAGGAACTGGTTCGTGGTCGGGTTCATCTGCTTGAGCGCATTGCCCCATTCGAGAGGTAAAAGTTCCGGCACGACGAAGTACCAGAGAAACAGCTGCACGAGCAACGGCGTATTGCGAAAACAGTGGATGTACACCGTGGACAGGTAGCGCGCGGCCCGATTGGGCAGGGTCCGTGAAACGCCGGCGATCAGACCAAGACCCAGTGCCAGTGTCCAGGCCAGCAAGGACAGCGCCACTGTCCACAGCAATCCGCGCAGCAGCATCAAGCCGTACAGGCCCTCACCCGTGACCGAGGGTTTGAAGAAGATCAGCCAATCCCAGCTGTAGTGCATCGCAAAAACTACTTAGACGGTTCGTGAGAAGGTCGTCGAACGTGTGATGTCGTCGCCTTACAGCGGCTGGTCGTTCGGATGACGCAGGAGCTCTTGCATGTCGGGCGACATTGGGAAGTTGACCGCCACGCTGCCCTTCACGGCAATGGGCTTCAGGAAGTACTTCTCGTACAGCGAGGCGAACTCGCCCGAGCGCATCATTCCGGTGATCACGCCGTCGACCAGCTTCTTGAACGCCACATCGCCCTTGCGCAGCATGCAACCATAGGCTTCCTTCTGCTGCGGCACGCCGACCACCTCCCAGTCCGCCGGGTTCCTGGCGCGGGCAATGTTGCTGAAGAGAATGATGTCGTCCTGCGTCGCCGCAACGGCACGCCCCGTCTCCACGGTCAGGAAGTTCTCGTTGATGTCCTTGGCCAGGATGATGTTGATGCCCCACTTGTTCTTCTCGTTGAGCTGCCGCAGCATGCGCTCCGCGGTGGTGCCCGCACTGACCACGACGTTCTTGCCGACAAGGTCAGACCAATGCTTGATGCCGGAGTTCTTGCGCACCAGCAGCCGCGCGCCTACGACGAAGAACGTCGTGGAGAAAGACACCTGGTTCTGCCGCTCAGCGTTGTTCGTCGTCGAGCTGCACTCCAGATCGACGGTCTGGTTGGCCACCAGCGGAATGCGCGTCTGCGGCGTGACCTCCAGGGTCTTGACTTCCAGCTTCGCAAGCTTGAGGTCCTTCTTCGCTTGGTCGACCACGCGCTGCGCAATCTCCCAGGCAAAGCCGGCCTGCTTGTTGTTGTCGTCAAGGTAATTGAACGGGATCGAAGCGCCGCGCGTGGCCACCGTGATCGTCCCGGTGTCCTTGATCTTCTTGAGCGTGCCCTCCAGCGGCGGCGCGGATTGCGCGGCGACACCGGCGCACAACGCGAGTCCGGCGATGGCAAGGAAGGGACGAATCAAGGCAGAGTGAATGGTTGGCTTGAGGGTCATCGCGGGCTCCAGGTAGCGTGGTTCAGATGTTGAAACTCGTTTTGCAGGCGCTCAAGGCGCCCAGCAACTCGTCAAGCAGCGCCTGGGGATCATCCAGGCCGATCGACAGGCGAATGACAGGCCCTTGGACGTCGCAAAAATTGCGTTTGGCGAGTTCTTCCGCAGGGTAGAAGGCCGCAATGCTGCGCACGCCGCCCCAGCTCGCACCGATCGAGAACAGCTTCAGGTGCCCGAAGAGCGCCCGGTATGCGTTGTAGGGGCCGTCCACGAGCTGCAGCGACATCACGCAGCCGGACTGCCTGAAGTCACGCGCCCAGAGTGCATGGTCTGGCGCGCCGGGCAGCGCGGGAAAGAGCATCCGGCGCACCAGAGGGTGCGTTGCGAGTCGCTCGGCGATCAACTGTGCGCTGGTGGCCTGGCGTTCCATGCGCACCTGCATCGTGTCGAGGCCTCGTGCAACCAGGAAGCAGTCCTCCGGGCTCACGGCCAGTCCCATCTGCGACTGCAGGCCGCGCAAGGACTTGTACAGGCCTTCGTCATTGGTCGCGATGCTGCCCATCAACACGTCCGAGTGGCCGCCCATGTACTTGGTGCAGGCGTGAACGCACAGGTCGACCCCATGTGCCAAAGCCGCGAAGCCCAGCGGGCTGGCCCAGGTGTTGTCGATGGCGGTCAGCACGCCGCGAGCACGCGCCACGGCGGTGATCGCCGGCACATCCTCCACTTCCATCGTCACCGTGCCGGGAGATTCCAGCCAGATGAGCCGCGTGTTGGGGCGCACGAGCCGTTCGATCTCCGCGCCGATGCGCGGCGGATAGAACTCGACCTCGATGCCGAGCGCCTGCAACCGCTCGACGGCGAAGGACTTGGCCAAGCCGTAGGCGGCGTCGGTCATCAGCAGGTGATCACCCTTCTTGAGCAACGCCAGGAGCGCGCTGCAGATCGCTGCCTGCCCTGAAGGGAAGACAACACAATGTGCGGCGCCGTCCAGTTCGGCGATGCGCGTCTCCAGGGCGCGCTGCGTCGGCGTGCCCGTCGTGCCGTAGCTGAAGCCGTCCGGCAGGCGGGTGCGGCGGTTGACGAAATCGTCGAGTGAATCGAAGACGACGGTGGAGGCGCGCCACACCGGTGGGACCAGGCTGGCGAATGCGCTCTGAGGAGAGGTGTCGAGATGGGGAGTGGGAGAGTTCACGATGGAAGACGCAGGCGTGCGTTGGAAGTGCGATCAGTTGGCGGGTGCGGATTCGATGAGCTGCAGCGCTTGCTTCATCTGATCGACGGCCATGTTCTCGAGATCGGTGTAGACCTTCATCTCCACCGACAGGCGGGCGAAGGTTTCCTTGGCCGCGGCGATCTTGGCCGGGTCGTTGGTCTTGGGGTTGGCCAGTGCAGCCTCCAGGCGCTTGTACTCGCTGGTGAGAAAGGCCGGTTGTTCGCCGATGGCGCGCAGGCCCGCGTTGGTCATCGAGCGGATGCGCAGCACCATCTTCACGTCCGACTGCTCCATCTCACCCTGCGCACGCTCCAGCGCGAGCTTCGCCGCGAGCGCCTGCTGGCTGTCCGGCTTCTTGGTGGCGGCGATGGCCTGAAACTTGGTGATGTCGCCGGAAAAATCATGTGCCCATGCGGATGCCGCACAAGCCAGGACGGTCACTGCAAGAACTGACTGAAGTTTCATGTTGCTTCTCCGGGAGGTGGCTGAAGACGCCAACTCTAGGACGATGGAGATAATCCGGATCGCGCTCGAAATTCTTTCTCCATAAGCGGTTGTTATATGTTGCTCCGAGAGATCGAGGTGTTCCGTTCCGTGATGTCCGTAGGCTCCGCAAGCAAGGCGGCCGCGCTGCTGGGCGTCACGCAGCCCGCCATCAGCCAGTCTCTGCGCAGACTCGAGGAAGCGGCTGGATTCCCGTTGTTCCGCCGGCTGCGAGGCCGCCTGCAGCCCACGCCCGAAGCGCAAGCCCTGCTGGTCGAGGTCGAGCGTGTCTTCGTGGGTCTGAGCAGCATCGAGCACCGCATGCGCAGCCTCAAGCGCTTCGGCGTCAACACTCTGCGCATGGCGGTCTATCCGGCCTTCGGCCTGACCTTCGTCCCCCGCGTGCTGTCGCGGCTGGTGTCCGAGCGCCGCGATTCCGAAGACCGTCCCCAGATATCGCTGCAGGTGCTCAGTTCGCGGGAGGTGCACGAGGCCGTGCTGGGCCGCCAGGTCGACTTCGGATTGATGGCCGACGAAATGCCCACCACCGGCCTGGAGCATTCCGAGTTCGCACGCTTTCCGGGTGTGGTGGTGATGCATGCGAAGCACCGGCTGACCAAGGCCAGGACGATCCAGCCGCATCAACTCGCCGAAGAGCCCTTCCTCGCGCTCAACCCGGAAGATGCGTCCCGGCGACGCCTGGAGCGGGCTTTGGCGGAGTGCAACGTCGGGTTGAGCGTGCTGGTCGAGACGCCCTATGCGGCAAGCGTGTGCGAAATGGCCCTGAGCGGCATGGGCATCGGCTTTGTCAATCCGGTCACCGCCATGGAGTACGCCCAACGTGGCCTGGTCATCCGTCCACTGTCTCTGGAGGTCTCCTTCGCGGGGGTGCTGTTACTGCCCCCGGGACAGCCGCTGTCCGGCCTCGCCTCGCGAGTGCTTCAGCTCATGCGCATGCAGTTGGCCGAAGACCAGAAGGCCCTCGCGAATCTCCTCAAACCCCGCGCCAAAGCTTGACCGCCAAGCCTCAGCGACGCTTCGTTCCCGTCCCGCAGCAACGAGGCTTTTGCGCCTCGGCGGCCAAGACCCCGTAGGCCTTGGTCACTGTCTCGCTGAGCGGTGCATCGGTAGGGGCGCAGGCTTCGATGGCGCACAGCAAGTGCTCGGCAACCGCCCAGTTTCGCTGTCGCAGGGCTTCCTCGTAGATCTCCAGCAAGTGCAGCTCGAGTGGCTTGGGTCTCTTCATGGGAACTCCTTCGCACGCAGCGAAGCCGCTCGGGCCGCGCGCCCCTAGGTCGATCTTTCGCCGACGTGGGAGGCATGAACATCGCTCTTGGCTCCACGCAAGCGCAAGGCGTTGGTGATGACCGAGGCCGAACTCAGGCTCATCGCCAACGCCGCGATCATCGGCGACAGCAGCCAGCCCGTGAACGGAAACAGCACGCCCGCGGCCAGCGGCACGCCGAGGGCGTTGTAGAGGAAGGCGAAGCCGAGGTTCTGCTTCATGTTGGCGATGGTCTGCTCGGAGATGACGCGCGCCTGCGCAATGCCGCGCAGATCGCCTTTGACCAGCGTCACCTGGGCGCTGTTCATCGCGACATCGGTGCCGGTGCCCATCGCCACGCCGACGTCGGCCTTGGCGAGTGCGGGCGCGTCGTTGATGCCGTCGCCCGCCATCGCGACGATGCGGCCTTCGCGCTGCAGCTTGTCGACCAGCGCGAGCTTGTCGGCAGGCTTCACTTCGCCGTGCACTTCGTCGATGCCCAGCTTCGCGGCGACGGCCCGAGCCGTGGTCAGCCCGTCGCCGGTCGCCATGATGACCCGCATGCCCGAGGCCTTGAGCGCGGCCAGCGCCTCCATGGTGGTGGCCTTGATCGGGTCTGAGACCGCAAGCAAGCCGGCAGGCTGGCCGTCCACCGCCAGGAACATGACGCTGGCGCCCTCGGCCCGCATCGCCTCGGCTCGCGGCTTGAGGTCGTCGACCTGCACGCGCAGCTGTTCCATGAGTGCCGTGTTGCCAAGCGCCAGCTTCTTGCCGCCCACGCCGCCGCTCACGCCGATGCCGCTGCTCGATTCGAAACCGTCGGGCGTGTCCAGCACCAGGTTGCGCTCGCGCGCCGCGCGCACGATGGCGTCGGCCAGGGGGTGTTCGCTTCCCTGGTCCAGGCTGGCCGCGAGGCGCAGCACCTCGTCTTCGGTGAAGCCTGGCGCAGGCACCGCGCGCTCGAACTGCGGCCGGCCTTCCGTCAGGGTGCCGGTCTTGTCGACGATGAGCGCATCGACCTTGCGGAAGTTCTCGATCGCCGCGGCATCGCGGAACAGCACGCCCTGCGTGGCCGCCTTGCCTGTGGCGACCATGATCGACATCGGCGTCGCGAGGCCGAGTGCACAGGGGCAGGCAATGATGAGCACCGCCACGGCATTGATGAGGCCGTAGACCCAGCTGGGCTGCGGCCCGAAGAATCCCCAGGCAAAGAACGTCAGCACCGCGATGGCGATGACCGTCATGACGAAGTAGCCGGCGACCTGGTCGGCCATCCGCTGCATCGGCGCCCTGGAACGTTGAGCCTGCGCGACCATCTGGACGATGCTCGCGAGCACGGTCTGCGAGCCGACTTTCTCGGACTGCATGACGAGTGCGCCGTTGGTGTTCATCGTCGCGCCGATGAGCTTGTCGCCCACGCGCTTGGTCACGGGCAAGGGCTCACCTGTCAGCATGGACTCGTCGACGGCGCTGCTGCCTTCGATCACCACGCCGTCCACGGGCACTTTCTCTCCAGGGCGCACGCGCAGCTTGTCGCCCACATGCACATGGCCGATCGGTACGTCCTCCTCGGCGCCGTCAGGGCCGATGCGGCGCGCGGTTTTTGGAGCGAGGCCCAGCAGTGACTTGATGGCTGCGGAGGTCTGCGACCGTGCCTTGAGCTCGAGGATCTGACCCAGCAAAGTCAAGGAAATGATCACCGCGGCCGCTTCGAAATACACCGCCACGCGCCCCATCGAGACGAACGACGCAGGAAACACGCCGGGCGCCACGGTGGCCACGACGCTGTAGACAAAGGCGGCGGCCGTGCCCAGACCGATCAGGGTCCACATGTTCGGGCTGCGGTTCGCCACGGATTGCACCGCGCGCTCGAAGAACGGCCAGCCGGCCCACAGCACGATCGGCACGGTGAGCACGAGCTCAATCCAACTCTGCATGCCCATCTCGAACCACTGGAATCGATGGCCGGCCATGGCGAGCACGGTGACAACGACGGTGAGCGGCAGCGTCCAGAAGAAGCGCCGCTTGAAATCTTTCAGTTCCGGGTCTTCCCCCTCCTCGAGTGTCGGCATCTCGGGCTCCAGCGACATGCCGCACTTGGGGCAATTGCCTGGGTGGTCCTGCCGGATTTCCGGGTGCATGGGGCAGGTGTAGATTGTGCCCACGGGGTTAGTCTGCGCGGAGTCTGCAGGCGCGAGAACGAGCGGGGCTGCCGCCTGTGCGCTGCGCTTTGCATACTTTGTCGGGTCGGCCTCGAACTTGGATTTGCACCCCGCACTACAGAAATAGACCGACCCACCCTCGTGCTGCAAGACGTGTTTGGATTGCGTGGTCACCGTCATCCCGCAAACAGGATCCTTCAGCGTCGCATCGGTCTCAGGCGAAGGTTCTCCAGAGGCGGGCGGGTGCGCCCTGTGATGCCCCTGGTGGTGTTCATGCAGGTTGGAAGGCGTAGGGCTCATTCGAGTTCTCCAATGAAAATTGCCAGGGTGCACCCCGCACGGCGGCGCATTCAGTCCACACAGGCCCGCGCGAGACCACATCAGCCGATTGAGGCCGCTGTCCCGTGCGAGCGGATCACTTCGGCGGGTAGCCGGCTTTCGTCAGGGCCGCGGTCACAGACTCACGGTCCTCGGCGCTGTCGACGCGCAACGTTTTGGTCGGCAGATCGACTTCGACCTTCGCCGTGGCGTCCAGATTCTTGACGGCCTGAGCGATCCGGCTCGCGCAGCCGCCACAGGACATTGACTGGATGACGAACTCTTGCATGAGAGACTCCTTGATGAAAGTGATCCCAGTATCAAGCTTGACATCGTGTGAAGGTCAAGCGACTGGCGCCAGATCCTCCAACCGTGTGGCTCCCTGCATTCAGGCTTCCACCTCCAGGACCATCATCAGGCCGCCGCCTCCGTCCTGCTCGACATTGTTGTTGGTCGTGTGGTGCGGGATATGGCAGTGGACCAGCCATTTTCCGGGCCGCAAAGCCTTCCAGATCACGTCGTAGCGCTGACCGGGTCCGACATTGACGGTGTCGGCCTGGAAGCGCGCCGACTCCGGCAAGACGTACCCGTCCCTGGCGACGACAGTGAACGGGCCGCCATGGACGTGCATGGGGTGCACGAAGTTGTTGTTGCTGCCCACGAACCTGAGTTTGATCGTCTCGCCGACTTTCATCTTCACCGTGTCGGTTGCGGGGAATGCCTTGCCATTGATAGTGAAGTAGTTGGGAAGGCCGCCCTCCATCAGCATGGCCGGATAGGTCAGGCCTTCGCGCTTGAGCCACTCCTGCAACTGCAACACGTACTCATGGTCGGCCTTGGGGGCCTCCTGCGGGCTCCTGGGATCGATGATCAGTGCACCGTACAGGCCGAAGGCCTGCTGTCGATCGACATGGTCGTGTGTGTGATAGAAAAAAGTTCCAGCCTGCTCTGTCGTGAATTCATAGGTGTACGAGTCTCCGGGCTGGATCGGCTTCTGTGTGATCTTGGCGGGACCGTCCATTTCGTTCGGCAAGATCAAGCCGTGCCAGTGCACCGTGGTGCTTTCGGGCAGGCGGTTGGTCACCTTGATGCGCACGCGATCACCTTCCGTGACCCGAATCCTCGGGCCAGGAATCGTCGCATTGAACGCATAGCCTTCGACCGTCACATCCGGGAGGATGTTCCAACGGATGACGCTGGTCTCGAGATTGAAGACCTTGACCCCGTTGTCCAGCGTCGGGACCAGGTCCACGTCGCCACGGGCCTGCGCTGCGGCAGCCTGTGTGACCAGACGCGGGTGGATGGCCGACATGTCGCGCATCGCGTCGCCCGGAGTGTCCCAGCCCATGATCATCGACGGCGGCATGATGGCACCGCGCACGTCCCGGTTCGACAGGCGCATGTTCACGAACATCGCTGGCATCGTCATGCCGGCGAGCAGCATGAGCGTGGTCGTCATGGTCACTGCGGCCAATTGTGGCCGCGTCACATTGGGGCGCATGCCGTGACCATTGCGGCCGCCTTGTCCATCTTGGCCGGGCTGCGTGCCGTGCGCGTGACCGACTGGAGCGTCAGTTGGCGCTTTTTCCGGGAGCGAGCCTTCTTCATGCCCCGCGTGAGCACCATGACCACCGTGCCCCGTATTGGTTGGCGTGCCGTGCGCCGCCGTAGCCATTGCGGCGATCCCATGATCGCCTTTCGCGGGCATGTCCGATGGGCCGCCGGTTGCCTTCTCGGGCCGACGTTCGGTCATCAATCCGTGCTTCATCTTGCGCGACACCATCCAGACGTTCACCGGATAGGCCACCGCAAACCCAACGGCCACACCCAGGGACATCACGCCCCAGAAGACGAGTTCGGTCGGATCCATGGCGCGCATGTCCCGGCCCATCATCAGCAGCGCCATCGTCGGCGCCATGCCCGCCATCATCGCGTTCATGCTGATGAATTCCGGCATGAAGGACTTCTTGACGTTCTCCAGATACGTGCCACCCATCATGTTCTTCATGAAGAGGGATTGAAAGATGAAAAGGCCGAACGCGAAGCCTGCGACGTACTCCACGATCAGGTCGACCCACATCGGAAGACCCAGCATCGCGGTCACGACGGCGGCCAGGATGATCCCGGTCGCATCACCTGCAACGCAGTGGATCGTCGAGCCGACGCCTTGCTTCCACAGTGGTTTGACGAATTCTTCGTGCGCTCCGGGAGCTGGCTCCTTGTCCGCCATCACGTACAGCAGAAGACCCAAAGGCCCCAGGTAGAGGGTGACGAGGATGAACCCCCACTTCATCACCAGCGGCTCGGGGTTATGGCGCAACTGGTCCCAGGCGACGTAGGCCGTCGACAAGGCCGCCAGCACAAACCAGACAGCGAGAAAGTAATCAATGGGCTGAATGAGCATGAGATTTCCTTCAAGAGGCCGGCCGAAGCAGTTCGCAGAGCAGTGGTCAGCGCCTCGTGGCTTTTTTTCTCGTCGAGAGAACGAGCCCGAATGCGCAAGAACAAGGACGTCGTCCGACCTTTCAGACTGGCGTGCGATGCGCGCGGTGTCTGTCAGACGCCCGCTCTACCAGAGTCCAGTGCGGTCATCGAATGCCCCGCCGGCGGCGCTTGGCTTTCTTCGAACCACTCGGTCGAGTCGAGCCGCGACGTCTGTCGCCAGTGGAATTTCCCTTTCGATGTTTTCGGAGTTGCCACACGAGGACGGCCGCGAAGATGACCACGCCAACGAGCCAAGCAATGAACATCGTGCCGACAACATTGGTTGAAACCCATCGCCCCGTCACGTACATGACTGCCTCCTAAGGCGAGAGCCGCTTGGGGTGCATGGTGCTGTTCAATGCAGCCCCGCGATGAAGTCGGACACGGCCTTGATCTCGCGATCGTTGAGCTTGGCTGCAACGCCGCTCATGGGTACGCTGTTGAGTCGCAGCCCATCGCGAAACGCGGTCAGTTGAGCGGCGATGTATTCGGCGTGCTGTCCGCCCAGCCGCGGATACTGGATCGGAATGCCGGCGCCGTTGGGACTGTGACAGCCCGCGCAGGCCGGCACATTGCGATCCCCGATGCCACCGCGATAGATTTTCTCGCCCAGTGCCACCAGATCCTTGTCTTTCGCAAAACCTGGCTTGATGGCCTTGGAACCCAGGAACCAGGCGACGTTGCGCATTTCCTGCTCGGACAGCATCGCGGCCATGCCGCTCATGACCGGGCTCTTGCGTTTGCCGGATTTGAACTCCTGCAGCTGCTTGACCAGGTACTCGGGATGCTGCTGAGCCAGCTTGGGATTGGCGGGGATGGCCGAATTTCCGTCCGCGCTATGGCACGCGGCGCACGACTTGCCATTGAAGACGACTTCGCCGTTTGCAAGGTCGGGTTTCCCCAATTTTGCGGGGGCTCTCTCTGTCGGCCCTGGTGCGGCAGGATCGGCCGCGAAAGAGAAGCCGGAGAAAGATCCGGCCAGAGCGACGAGCAAAAGAGACGCGAACAATTTCATGGGGTGCTTAGATATTTGGGGCTGGTTGCAAGGATGGCGGGCGATCGTGCGCAGGCCGGGTCAGCTGCGCAGCGCTGGTGCATGCGACAGCACGCGAATGGGGGTGCCGCACCGGATGACGTTGGTCGAGACGATGTCGCCCAGCTCGAGGGATGTCGCAGGATCCAGCATCACGACGTGCGCGTGGCGTCGCCCCGTGGAACGATCGATCAGGATGGCGAAGCGCTGGACTGCAAGTTGGTCGGCACTGGCCGTCTTCCTGCAATCGGTGCGCCCGCCGCGTTGAATCTCGTTCGCGCGGCCGAGCTCGACAATCTCCCCTGTACGCCAGCCGTCCTGAAAACCTCGGTGCTGCTGGTAGAAATCGGCGCAGCCCGTCAGACCGACAGAGCTCGCGACAACGAGAATCCCGCTCGCAACAGAACGCGTGACCGCGATGGTGCGATACCTCATCTTCTCCGTGTCGACCGCAGGCAACGTAGATCCAGATCCGCCAGGACTGACCAAGGCGCATCGATGCTTTGGCTTGCGTCGATCAATTGGCAAAGTAGAGGCCACTGAACGCCGGAATGCTGCGCTCGGGAAATCCCGGCAGGTACAACGAACGCTCGGGAACCTGCCACTGGTCGCGCAGGGTGTAACCCAGCGCCTCGATTTCCTTGATGAAGCGTTCGCGGTTGTAGACGTGCATGGGCGCAAAGCAGCCTGCGCCGGCGTTCTGCGTCGTGACGTAGTCCTCGCCGTCGTAGAGTGGGAGCTTGTTCAGCAAGACATGCCGCGGCCGCATCTCGCACCGTTGCAGCAGGCCGCCAGGGCGCGCGTTCTCCAGATAGTGCAGGGAGCCTGCAGCGATCCAGATGTCGTTTCCGTTCAGCGCCTGCGCCAGGCCGTCGACGAAGCTCAGTGCACCGGCCCCGGCACTGCTGGCCATTTCCCGTCCGATGGAAGCAATCGCAGGCACTTCGACGATGCGCCAGGACAAGCCACGAGGCATGTCGAAATAGCGGCGATAGGCGTAGAAGTGAACTCCCACCGAGCCACCGATGTCGAGCAACTTGGTGGCACCGTCTCTGAACGCGCGTTCGAGCCACCACATCACGGGGTAGTCGTACGCAAACACCTTCTTCGTGCGGACATTCACGTACTCTTCCGCCAAGGCCGCGTGGTCGAATTCCGGACTGTCAGGCAGCCAATCCCGGGCTTCGGAAAAGCTATTGAACAGTCCGAAGTAACTGCCGAATCCGGCCTCGGAAAAGAACTGCCGGCGCCGCCAGCGCCGCAACGCTGGCCGGGTGACCGGTCCCTCCAGGATCTGCCGAACGACTTGCGAAGCACTCGAGTAAGCCATTCCTTCCTCCATCCTTTCGATAGTCGCCGCCCGTTGATTTTTTACGCGCTCAGCGGGCTGATTCGATCTTCGTGACAACGATCTTGCCGTCGATCTTTTCCGCCTGGAAACGGACCTTGGCGCCCGTCTCGAGTTTGTCGAGCATGGCGTCGTCCTTCACCCCGAACACCATCGTCATGCCAGGCATGTCGAGGTTCTTGAGTGGGCCGTGCTTGATCGTGAGCTTCTTGTTGTCCTTGTCCACCTTGCGGATCTCGCCTTCGCTGAGGTCCGAGGCTGCGGCCGCATCCGAGCCACCGGCCGCTGGAGCCTTTTCGGACATGCCCGGCATGTCAGCCATGGATTTGGAGGACTGCGCGCTAGCTGCGCCAGCGAACGAGAGTGCGGCAACGAATGCCAAGAGTGCGATGCGGGTGTTGATCATGAGGATCTCCTGTGCTGTGAATAAATTTGGAGTGCCGCCGCGTCCCGATGGTGGCCCGCGGCGGGAGCGTCGCGCTTACTTCCCGGTCTTGGTCACGTTCACGGCGCCCTTCATGCCGGCGTCGTAGTGGCCTGGCTGCAGGCATGCGAAGTCGACCTTGCCGGCCTTGGTGAACTGCCAGACGATCTCGCCGGTCTTGCCCGCGGCCAGCGTCACCATGTTCGGATCGGAGTGCTCCATCTCCGGGTTCTTCTTCATGACTTCGTAGTGCTCCTTGAGCTCCTTCTCGGTCCCGATCACGAGCTCATGCTTGAGCTGGCCGGAGTTCTTGATGACGAAGCGCACGGTCTCGCCTTGCTTGACACTGATGTCGGCCGGCGTGAAGCGCATGCTGTCGGCCATGTCGACGTTGATCGTGCGGGTGGTCTTGGTGGCCACGCCGGGCTTGCCGATCGCCTCGTCGGCCTCGTGGCCGTGACCACCGGCGTGGGTGCCGGATGCCGAAGCGCCCGCGGCGGCCAAGGCCAGGAGTGCTGCGAAAGCGGTCTTGCGGAAGGTGTGTTTCATGGGTTTCCTTTGAGAGTTGGAGGTTGGAACGGAGGGAGGGAAAGATTCAGTGGCCGGAATGGCCGCTGACGGGCTTGCGAATCTGTACTTCGATGTTCTTGGCCGGCATGTTTTGTGCGGGCATCGCCGCCGCGCCGGCGCCACGCTGGCGCGAGGTCTCCGGCGCCGGGCCGTCCAGCTCGTAGGCCACGGTGCCCTTGGGATGCTTGAACCAGCCAGGGTTGGAGTAGTCGCCGGCCTTCTGGTTTTTGCGTACCTTGACCATGCTGAACATGCCGCCCATTTCGACCGAGCCGAACGGGCCTTCGCCGGTCATCATTCGCGCGGTGTTGTCGGGGATCGGCATCTCCATCTCGGCCATGTCGGCCATGCCGCGCTCGCCCATGACCATGTAGTCCGGCACCAGGTTTGAGATCTGCTTGGCCACGTCCTTGTGGTCCAGACCGATCATGGTTGGCACCTCGTGGCCCATCGCGTTCATGGTGTGGTGGCTCTTGTGGCAGTGGAAGGCCCAGTCGCCTTCCTCGTCGGCCAGGAATTCGATCTGGCGCATCTGACCAACCGCCACGTCGGTGGTCACCTCGTACTGGCGCGAAGACTTGGGCGTCGGGCCGCCATCGGTGCCCGTGACCAGGAACTCGTGCCCGTGCAAGTGCATCGGGTGGTTCGTCATCGTCAGGTTGCCAATGCGGATGCGCACCTTGTCGTTGAGCCGGACGTTGAGCGAGTCGATGCCGGGGAAGATCCGGCTGTTCCAGGACCAGAGGTTGAAGTCCAGCATCGTCATGATCTTGGGCGTCGCGCTGCCGGGCTCGACGTCGTAGGCGTTGAGCAGGAACACGAAGTCGCGGTCGACCTTCTCGATCAACGGATGCTCTGCCTTGGGGTGCGTCACCCAGAAGCCCATCATTCCCATCGCCATCTGCGTCATCTCGTCCGCATGTGGGTGGTACATGAAGGTGCCGGGGCGGCGCGCCACGAATTCGTAGACGAAGGTCTTGCCCGGGCGAATCGGCGGCTGGTTCAAGCCCGCAACGCCATCCATGCCGTTGGGCAGGCGCTGGCCGTGCCAATGCACGCTCGTGTGCTCTGGCAGCTTGTTGGTCACGAAAATCCGCACACGGTCGCCTTCCACCACTTCGATGGTCGGGCCGGGCGACTGCCCGTTGTATCCCCACAGGTTGGCCTTGAAGCCCGGTGCCATCTCGCGCACCACGGGCTCGGCCACCAAGTGGAACTCCTTGACGCCGTTGTTCATGCGCCAGGGCAAGGTCCAGCCATTGAGTGTGACCACGGGGTTGTAGGGGCGCCCGCTCGAAGGCATCAGCGGCGGCATGGTGTTGGGCGTGGTCTGGAGCACAGGCTCAGGCAAGGCGGCCATTGCCACCTTGCTCACGCTGGCCGCGGCGATGGCGCCAGTGATGGCACCGGCGCCGCTCAGGAAATTGCGTCTGTTTGTCATGTCGTTCAATTCGGTTGGAGAGCGCAGAAGTGCGCTCAGTGGGCCGCGCCAGCAGAGGCGCTTTCGCCGCCGGAGCCACCCATGGCAGCCCCCATGGCGGTCGGCTTGCCCATCACCGAAGCCGCGAGGGCGGCGTCGGCCAGCCAGAACTGCTGCTGGGCATTGATCGCGTTGGTCACGCTGGAGATCTGGTCGCGCGCCTCGGCCAACAGCTCGAAAACGCCAATCAGCATGCCGTTGTAGCGAAGGACGTTCTCGTCGGCCATCGCCTGGCGCAACGGGACGATCTCGTCGCGGTAGTGCCTCGCGATGTCGTAGGCCGTGCGGTAAGCCGAGTAGCCCTCTCGCAGCTGCGAAGAGGCGCCGCGCACGGTGGCGTCGTAGCGGTTGGCCGCGGCCAGCGACTGCGCGTTCAACATGTCGCGCTGCGCCGACCCCCAGTCGAACAGCGGCAAGCGGATGTCGAGCTCGAAGCCTCGACGGGTGCTCTTGGTGTTTTCCGCGTTGTCGAACACCGTGTCACGCCGACCGCCCACCTCGACGTCGATGAAGGTCGACAGCAGGTTGATGCCTTGCGATTTGCCCGCCACATCCAGCTGGGCACGTGCGAGTTGGACATCCAGTCGCTGTTCGGTCGCGGTTGCCGCGACTTCCTTCGCCTCGCGAGGGGCCTTGGGCAGGTCGGGCAAACGTTCGGGCAAGGTCAGTTTGGTGGCCTGCTCGTCGTTCAACCCCAGGACACGAACCAACTCTTCGCGCGCAGCGGTGGTGGCGTGCTGTGCCGAGGCGAGCTGGGTCGTCGCGTCGGCGTAGAAAACCTGTTGGCGTGCACGCTGCAGCTTGGAGAAATTCCCAATGAGCTGCATCCGGCGCGCGAGCTCGGCACTGGCCTGGGCCGACTTGTTGACCTGCTCGGCATACTTCAGTGTCTGTTGCGCCGCGACTGCACGCACCCAGGCCTGCTTGACCTGCGTGACTTGGTCGACCACGGCGCCGGTCAGTTGGACCTTGGCCTGGGCGGCCTGGCTCCTGGAGATCGACAAACGCTGCGGCAACAGAATCAGGTCCACCAGTCCGAACGACAGCAGGCGCTCGAGCTCGAGTTCGCTGTTCAGGCGCGTGCGTGCGAACGAGAGGATCGGGTTGGGCAGTCTGCTGCTCTGGTTGGTTGCGGCGATGTCGCCCCAGCTCTGGGCGATCAGGGCCTGCACAGATGGGCTGTTGGCCAGCGCAAGCTGCACCGCGTCACTTTGGGACAGCGGTTTGGCGAGCAGTTCCTGCGACAGCGCGGCGCGGCGGTCGCGCTGCTCCTGGGTCCGGCTGAGTTCGAGTTTCCCGCCAGTGAACTGTTGGGCATTGGTATTGGTGTCGCTCAGGGCGTCGTCGATGCTGACGGACGCGCATCCGGCAAGGACAGCCGTCGCAACGGCAATGGCTGTCAAACGAAGGACGCGCTTCATGGCTTCTCCTTCTTCGCAGGCATGGGCATCGAATGGCCTGGCTGCGCGGCCGGCGCAGGGGCTGCGCCCTTGGTCGAATCGGCCTCGCCCGCACCGGAGCCTGAGGCTTCCTTGGCGTAGGCCTGCCAGCCACCGCGGCGGTAGACCGTCTCGTTGGCTTCTTTCCAGGGGATGGGCTTTTCATCGGCAAAGGGCTGATAGCCCTCGAGCGCGGACTTGTAGGTCAGGACGGTGGGCGCCGCAGCCTCAGCGGATTTCGCGGGCGCGGGTTGAGCCACCGCAACAGCGGTACTCAGGGTCGCCAAAGCGGCGAACGCAGCCAAGGCGGGAAAAGCTGCCAACCAACGGGTCGGCGATGAATGGAACATGGAGTCCTCGCAAGTTCATGAACGGTGTACGTCAGAGCTGCCCGAAAAGGCATGACGCAGGCGATGCATGAGCGTTCGCGGCGGCCCGTGACGAGAGTCACAGGCGCACGAACGCGTTAAGCGCGAGGAGGTTTGTCGAGAACGCGCGGAGCGAGCGTGGCCACCGTGATGGCAGGCTCCGCCAAGTCGGCTTTGGGAAGGTCGTGGAAGACGGCCACGTCCATCGTGCTGGTCAGCGCAGTGGCATGGCATGCGCCGCAGGTACCGCACTTGTGCATCGCATCAGGCTCGGCACTCGCTGTCTTGGCGGTGCTGTCCTTTGCGGGAGGCTTGGCAGCCTGTGCCGCCTTGTGCTCATGGTCGCCGTGCCCATCCGCATGAGGGTGCTGGGCATGGTCGTGCGCGCCGGGCTGTGCGAGCGACACTTCGGCCGCCGCACCAACGTGACCAGGTCCGCAAAAGACCATGGCTGCCGCCGCGTACCCCTGGAAGGGCACGGCGAACATCATGATCCAAAGGACGAACAGGCGAACCCGGTGCATGCGGCGAATTCTAAGTCGAGCAGTGTGTCAGGAGGCCTGTATGAACATCCAGTTTTATGCGCAACCCTCAGGGCTGCGCTTGTGCGCGAGCCTTGCTCGCATCACCTCTGGGCGCTGGCAGGGGCGCACCGAGCCTTGCTGCGGCATCCCAGTTGGGCTGCTTCTGCGCGGCCTCCAGTTCGGCCACCACTTCGGCGCGCGACTTGGCGGCTCCGACCTTCGGCGTACTCATCGATCCCCAGCGCAGCATGCTGGCCCCGGCAGGGGTTTTCTGCGCGTCCGCGAGTTCAGCTGATACCTGCGCCGGGGATTTGGCCTGTCCCGCTTCACCTGGGTGATAGACCACACCGGCTTCGTTGGGCGCAAAGTGGGACGGCCCTTCCGCGTAGGCTGCAAACGGCGCAACGAATGCAGCGCCTGCACCCACGGCAAGTGCGAGCGAGAGGATTTGACGGTTCTTCATGATAGGTCTCCTTCAACGAAATGCTCGACTTCGCGAGCTGCACTGAACGCGTCGGCATCGACCACCGAGCCGGCGATGCCAGTCAACTGTCCGGCATGCAACGACTCTAGGTAGCCAGTCCACCAATCAACCGCCACGTGGATTACAAAGAAGTAATCCACGACCGCGACCCAGCGCCGTAGCATTTGGCAATGCGCATACTGGTCATTGAAGACGAGCACAAGCTCGGCGACTACCTTGTTAAAGGCCTCACTGAGAGCGGCTTCGTGGTGGACTTGGCGCGCTCTGGTCTCGAGGGCCGCGCCCTGGCGCTCGACGGCGACTACGACTTGGTGGTACTCGACGTGATGCTGCCGGGAATCGACGGATTCGCCGTGCTGGAGGCCGTGCGCAAGATCAAATCCATGCCGGTGCTGATGCTCACGGCGCGCGACGAAGTGGCAGACCGCGTGCGCGGACTTCAAAGCGGTGCGGACGACTACCTTGCCAAGCCCTTCGCGTTCTCGGAGCTGCTCGCCCGGATCCAGGCACTGCTGCGCCGCGGCAAGCTGCACGAGGTGTCCAACTATGCGCTGAAGGATTTGCACCTCGACGTGGTCGCACGCAGGGCCTCCCGCAACGGGCAACGGCTTGACCTCACGGCCAAGGAGTTCGCACTGTTGACCTTGCTCATGCGCCGCCAGGGCAACGTGCTGTCGCGCACCCAGTTGGCCGAGCAGGTGTGGGACATCAATTTCGACAGCGACACCAACATCGTGGAAGTGGCCATCCGGCGGCTGCGCAGCAAGATCGACGATCCTTTCGAAGAGAAGCTGCTGCACACGGTACGCGGCATGGGATATGTGCTGGAGAGCCGGCAAGGCGGCATCCCGTGAGCGCTGCCAAGACCGAGGCGCAAGAGCTGAGACCGGCCACCGAAACCGTGGCAGTGCCGCCGCAGCGGCGTGCGCAGGGCACTGGGTCCATCCAGACTGCACTGTCGCGCTGGTTTGCAGCCCAGGCCTTGATCGGTCTGAGTCTGGTGTGTCTGGCGATCTATGCCGTCACCGCGTGGAGCTTCCAGGTCAAGCAGGCCAGCGAATTCGAGCGCCAGTCCGAACTGATCAAGCACCTGATCCAGGAATCTCGCGATGACCCAGGTCGCGACGGACTGCGCCACAAGCTGGACGACTTCTTCTCGACCCATGCTGAGATCAGCCTGGTGTTGCGCCGTGACGATGAGATCGTCTATTCGTCCACGCCGGCTCGGACCTCAGGTCGCTGGATTTGGATGCCCATGCAGGAGCAAGCGATGCCGTCAGGCGACGCTGCAATGCAACTACAGCTTGGCATCGATGTCCGGGAGGACGCCAAGATTCTGGCTCGGCTGGCTTGGACGCTCGTCGGGGCGGTCGTCCTCGGCTCGGCAGTCATCTCGCTGACCGGCGCCTTGCTGGTGCGTCGGGGGATGCAGCCATTGAAGAAGCTCGTTCAGCAGACCGCAGCGACCGGACCGGAGCATCCGGGGCGACGCATTGACCCCGCCCCGTATGCCTCCGAAATCACGCCGTGGGTGGCGCAGTTCAATGCAGTGCTCGATCGCGCCGAACAGGCCTACCAGCAACTGGAATCCTTCAATGCGGATGTGGCGCATGAACTGCGCACGCCGCTGGCCAACCTGATCGGGATGGTCGAAGTCGAGTTGGCCCGGCCCCGATCGATCGAGGAACTGCGCGACGCTTTGCTGTCGGCGCTGGAAGAGGCCAGACGCGTCTCCGCGATCGTGATCGACATGCTCTTCCTGTCGAAAGCGGACCGCGGTACGGTAGCGCGCCGATCCGCGCCGGTCAGTCTGGCCGACCAGGTGCGAACGGTGCTGGATTTTCACGAAGCCACTTTGGAAGACGCGGGATTGAAGGTGCATGTGAGCGGCGATGCGGATATCGGCATCGATGCCGGGCTGGTGCGCCGTGCGTTGTCGAATCTGTTGAGCAATGCGAGCCGGTATGCGGCGCCGGGCTCGACCATCGCGGTCGTGATCGACACGCAGCCCGACGGTGTTTGGGTCAAGGTCGCCAACCGGGGCGAGCCTGTCCCCGCCGACGTGCTGCCCAATCTTTTCAAACGCTTCTTCCGGGCGGAGCGCTCCCGCACCGATTCGTCAGAGCACCATGGGCTGGGCCTGGCGATCGTCGCCGCGATCGCGCGCATGCACGGCGGGCAGACCCGCGCCACCTCCCGATCGGGCGTCACCGAAATCAGCTTCTCTCTGGGGTTGCCCGAAAGCTGATTCGACCTGGGCCGCGCGCCGCTTTGACGCGCCATCCGCAGCCCTCAACCGCGCGGGCGTTGCGGATCGTCTTCTTCGATGTTGGCCTCCAATGCGCCATCGTCGTGCAGCGGGTCGGCCTGCGCGTCCCTTGCCGCATCCAGACTCTGGGCGACGAACGACGCAAACGGCTTGATGTCACCCTGGCCGCTTGCCGCATTCAGCGCCGCCATGTACCGATCGCGATCCTCGAGGCGCAGTACTGTCCAGGGAAAGCCGCCCGAGGCCAGCATCGTGTTCATGATGAAGCGCCCGAGCCGGCCATTGCCGTCCATGTACGGGTGAATGAAGACGAACATGAAGTGACCCAGCACCGCGCGCACCGCGGCCGAGCGTTCGTCGCGCAGCAGTTCGAAGAGCACGGGCATCATCTCGCGCACGGCTTCGCGCGGCGGTGGCACATGTTGCGCGTTGCGAATGTAGACCTGATGCCCGCGGTAGCCCGCCAGGTCCGTCGCCGCCAGAAGCCCAGCGGTAACGCTGGGCGCGAACATCGCGCGAAACCAGGCGCCATGATCGCCCTTGAGGACATCACCGGCGATTGCGCCGCTGAAGATCTTCCGGATGGACACTTTGACCTCGTTGTGCGCCAGCCAGTAGCCGTGCGCCGCCATCGCATCTCTGGACTGCCGGTCCTGCTCGTGGATGTCCTCGTTCCAATCCCCGCCCGCCACGCGACGGATCAGTTCCGGCGTGACTCTGTAGCCTTCGATGGACAGCGAATGGTAGGCATCGGTGACATAGACATCTTCGACCGCCTGCATGAATGCGTCGACGTCGCCCGGCGACCCGGGCTCCTGCTGCGGGAAGTCACCCATCACGTCGTCGCGCATCGAAGCCCACATGAGTCGCAGTCTGGAGACATAGGGAGACTCGATGCGGTCGCCCGGGACAATCCTCGGCGGGATCTCGAACGGATTGAATTCAGTGACCTGGTTGCCCAAAGCGCGCATGAATCCCAGGATGTCGTCCGAGATCGCACCTCGGCCCACCGCCCGGAACGCGCCGGCAAGCCGCCCGGCGATCGTGCTGTGGTTGCCCTCGGCGAGCAGCCGGCTGAGTTCCGATGCATCGCTGATGGACAGCAGCGCGACCTGCGCGTCCTGGGCGGAAGCCCTGAAGAAGTTCTCCGGCGCCTTCAAGAGAGCTTGGGCCAGCGTCATCGTGCGGATGTTTCCGACGCTGTCGCGTCGGTCGGGCCCAGGAAAGTCTCTCGCCTGATAGTCCATCAGCGAGAACCCGTTCGGCAAGTCCAACACGCCGTTCTTGCCCAGTGGCGAGTGAATGACAACCTGTTGGGGCAGCAAGGTCGTGCCGGCGTGCAGTTTCAGCGAGTACTCCGCCGATACGCACCAGTCGGCGCCGAACCTGGCGTTGCAATAGGCGGCAATGAAGTCCTTCATTCCAGCAATCCAGGGCGTCGTGTCGCCGGCCTTGGCCGAAGGGCTGGCGGACATGTACCAGCCCTGGATCACCGGCTGGAGATACCTCGCGGCGAGCAGCGCCTCGCGGTCGGTGCGGGAAAACTGGCTCGTGTTGAACACGCCATGGCCCTGCGCCTGAAGCACATGCAGCGCTTCCAGGGCCGTGGCCAACCGCCGCTGCGCAGGGGTGGCTTTACGCGAAACCGAGGTCGGATGGGTTGCCATGTTTCATGCTCGCACAGTCGGTGGGAGGCGCCGATGGCGCTCGATTGCTAGATTCTTATGCCCTTTGAGCGCTAGATTTCATTGTATATTGATTGCTAGATTAAGTTGCTTTTCGAATGCCAGAGATTTATGAGAAGGCGTCGCGCCTGATTTCGGCGCCCCGTGCTTCAATCGCAGCGTCGCGCCATGCGCCCCCATCTCATCCTGTCCATGTCCATCGGTCTTGAAGTTCTCATCGGTCACTGGAAGACCGATCCATTGAGCACCTACAACTCGTGGTTTCTGTGGGAAGAGAGGCTGAAAAACTTCCGATCCATCCGCCGCGGCTTGGCCCAGGTGGTCAAGGACATCGACGCCGGCACTTTCGGCAGCGCGTTTCGCGGCTCCTCGCTCGAAACAGTCGTGGGTTCTGTGGCGGAGCAGCGCCAGATCTTCAAGGGCGCCGACCACGCGTTTCTCTGGAAGCCGAAGTTGCGCATCCCCGACATTTACGAGAACGCCGCCAATCAGCGTGCCTTCGCCCGGCTGCTGCATGCGTGCGACTGCTGCGACAGCGCCGAGGAAGTGGTCGAGGCCATCCGCCGCATCGACGCGCATCGGATCAAGGGCCTGGGGCCCGCTGTGGCGAACCTGCTGTACTTCGTTCATCCAACGATCGTGATGCCGTTCAACACGGCGATCGTGAAAGGCTACAACGCCGTTATGGGCAGCAACGTCAAGCTCGGCAAGTGGGACCACTACCTTTCCATGCGCGAGGGCTGCATCCGGCTGAACACACAGCACCGTCAACAGCTGTCCAACGACATGGGAGCACTGGCCGGGTTGCTCTTCGATGTCGGCTCGGGCCGGTACACGGCGCCGCCGCGTAGCGACGACGTCGCGGCCGTTAAGGGCTGGGAGGCCGACCTCGAGAAGGTGCGTGAGGAATCGGCCGCTGCCCACAAGCGCTGGGCTGCAGAGCGCGAGAGCGACGCGACCCATACCGAGATCCAGGGATGGCTGCGAGACCTGGGCAAGGCACTCGGCTACGGCGTCTGGATCGCCTCCAACGATCAGGGCCGAGCCTATGCGGGCGGGCGGCTCGGTGACGGTTGCCTGACGCAGCTGCCTGCGGGCGCCCAGCCCGGCCTGGACTCGGTGCGCCTGATCGATGTGATCTGGGTGGAGGCCGACGGCTCGAAGATTGCAGCGGCTTTCGAGGTGGAGCACTCGACCTCCATCTACTCAGGCATCGTGCGGATGCTGGACCTCGCGCTGGGCACCGAACTGGGCAAGGGCGTCTCGATGTTCCTGGTAGCGCCCGATGCACGCCGCGAGGATGTCCGGCTGCAGCTGCGCCGCCCGGCGTTTTCGCGCGTCGCCGAGCTCGGCATCCGTTATCTGCCCTACAGCGAACTGGGGACGCATCGCGAAGCGATCGGACGGTTCGGCTCGGGCTTGAAGCCGCTGAGCGAGATCTCCTATTCGTTGTGATCAAAACCCTTGGTGGCGGGGCGAGCCGCGCGTCGCTTCGAGAGGAGCGCACGGCCCGCTATGCAAGTCTCGTGATCATCAATGCGCCATGGCCCGGCATGCGGCGGCGCATTCCTTGCAGGTCTTGGCGCACGCCTTGCAGTGAGCCATCTGGTGCTTCTCGCACTCTGCACCGCATGCGTCGCAGATGTCCGCGCACAGTGCACATATGGCCTTGGCATGTTCACTGCCGCGGGCCATTGCGGCCGCAGCAAACTGGCAGGCGGCGGCGCAATCGATGTCAAGGGCGATGCACCTTTCCATCATCTTGACGTTGTCTTCTTTCAGGCACGCGGACGCGCAATGATTGCAGGCAGTGGCGCAGCCGTTGCAGGCTTCGATGCATGCGGTATAGCTCTCATGTGACATTGTCGACTCCTTTGAAGTGAATGCCGGTGACCCGGCGACAAATGGGCTGCCGTGGCTCGACATCCCTGAACCGTCTGCTGCCGCCCCCTCCAGGACCTTGGTCGTTGCGAAGTCCGACAGCATTGGATTTCATGGTGGTTACTTCGGGGTGCCACCTTGACCGGGATCGCGGTGCGGACGCGCCTCGCGAGCGGCAGCTCTTCCCTGGCCCGTGGCCTCGGGGCGTGTCGTCTTCTTCACGCCCGAACCTTCGCCCTCGGCGGTGCTGCCATCCTTGATCGGCTTGGTCCCCGTCGGCTTCGCATTCTTCTTCGCTTCGGCTGCGATCTGCGGTTTCGTGTTCGTCTGCGGGACGGCCTCGGACGTGTGGTTTTGCGCAATGGCGGCGCCCGAGAACAGCAACGCAGCACCGAATCCGATGAGCGTGCTCTTGAGAGTGAAGGTTTTGCGTTGAGAGATCATGTTCTGACTTTTCATAAAAAACTCCTTTGGTCATTGCCAGTGTCCCGGCGAATAGGACATCCGTCCTTTCAGGTATCTGTGAGGACAGCTGCCGCTCTTACTGTAGGAAACGCCTTTGGCGGAAGCCGACCGTGGGCATTACAGTTGCGTAATCCATCCTCACGCGATGGCCTAGAGCAAATTGCGCGCGGCGTATCCAGAGGAGACTGCGGCCAAGTCATTGCGCTTCCTGATGAGTGCTGGGCGACTGCCGAGTGAGCTGTTCGAACTCTGTCGGCGAAAGCTTTGGCAATCGCTGCAGGAAGGCCACCATCGACCACAAAGTCTCATCGTCGTGGGTGTACCCCCAAGCCGGCATGCCGGTCATCTTGACGCCGTGCTTAATTACCCAGAATGCTCTCGCGGGGTCATGAGCCCCATGCATGTGAAGATTGGGCGGCTGCGGGTTCAACCCCTTGCGCAGATCGGAGTCGTCCTTGCCAGGGGCCAGGTGGCATTGAACGCACATCTGTGCGTACTGCCTCGCGCCCGCCGCAACCATCTGCGGAGCGTCGAGGTCGGGCACAGGGATTCCTTGCGCACGCGCAGAGATCGAGCGCTCGCGCATCGAAGTCAGGGCAGAGGCGACAGGCCGGGAGTGCGCTTCGTCCGCTGCGACGTTGTATCCACCCGTCCACCAAAAGCCGGCAAGGCCCGCAGACGCGACTAGGATCGCGGCCGCCGCCCCGGCAAGCATCGTTGGGATCAGTTTCGACATGTGGTGCTCCAGTCAGAACCACAATCTCACGCCGGCTACGATCTGCGTGTCTCGAACGCGTTCACCAGCCTGTCGTGCATAAGCGGCGGTGTTCCCGAATTTCTTCGACCAAGTCACGCCAATGTAGGGAGCGAACTGTCGTGTCACCTCGTAGCGCAGACGCACGCCCAGTTCCATGTCGGACAGACCCGAGCCAATGCCGCGCTGCGGATCGTTCTTGCTATAGAAGTTAGTCTCGAGCTTGGGTTGCAGAATCCATTTCTGCGTCAGGAGCAGGTCGTAGCGCAGTTCCAGGCGCGCGGCGAGCGCACCGCCTGAGCCCACATAGGCCGTCGCTTCTGTTTCGAACCAGTACGGAGCAAGGCCTTGCACACCGAAGGCCAGCCAACTGCGCGAGCGACCGCCACCCCCGTTGTCGTGCCGCACACCCAACTGAGTGCTCCAGAACGTGGCGATGGCATGGTCCCAGAGTGCCTCCGTGCGAAAGGCGTCCAGGCGGCCTGAGCGGCGTTCGCCCTCGGCCTTGATCCAAAGCTTGTTGTAGTCGCCCCCGTACCAGACTTCGAGGTTGAGGTTTTGGCCACGAGCATCTCTAGCCTTAGCGTATTCCAACTCGTTGACAAGGATCCTGCCGTAGCGCTCGTCGTCCGCCATGTCCATGCCGGACATTGGCATCTTCGGCATTCCATTGGCATAAGCATCTGGATCGCGAGCGTCGGGAGGGGGACTGCCGCCTTGCATTGGACCCATGCCAGGCATGGACCCCATACTCATTCCGGGCATGTCCTTCATGTCGGAGCCGCCGCCCTTCATCCCGGGCATGTCCTTCATGTCGGAGCTGCCGCCCTTCATCCCGGGCATGTCCTTCATGTCGGAGCTGCCGCCTTTCATCCCGGGCATGTCCTTCATGTCGGAGCTGCCGCCTTTCATCCCGGGCATTCCTTGCATCTGTCCATGATCCATCGGCGCTGCGGTGGATTGAGGCTTTTTCTTCTTGGTTCGCTCTTTTGGCGGTGTCGTCGGCGCAGCCTTGTTGGATGCATCTTCCTTCGACTTGGGACCGGACATGTTCGCCCCCATCCCTGGCATGTCGTCCATGCGCTGGGACGCATTGCTCTGGGCAATCGCAGAAACAGTGAAACTGAGAACAAAAGATGCGATTGCGACTGCAACGCTGCTGCGCGCGAGTTTGAGCTGAAGCGGGTTCATGACACGTGTACCTCGCGAAACATGCCCGCTTCCATGTGGTACAGCAGATGACAGTGATAAGCCCAACGCCCCATGGCGTCCGCGGTCACACGGTAGGTCACGCGTTGCGCGGGCTGGACATTGATCGTGTGCTTGCGAGCCAGAAACTCGCCGGTGGGAGATTCCAGTTCGCCCCACATTCCATGCAAATGAATCGGGTGATTCATCATCGTGTCGTTGACAAGAACCAATCGGAGCCGCTCGCCGAAACGGAAGTGCACAGGCTTTGATTCGGAAAACTTCTGTCCATCGAACGACCACATGAATCGCTCCATGTTGCCGGTGAGATGAAGTTCGACGTCGCGGCCGGGCTCACGGCTGTCGATCGGTCCTCCGATCGTGCGAAGGTCGGCATAGGTCAATACTCGCCGACCGTTGTTGCGAAGGTTGATACCTGGGTCATCGAGATTCGTTCGCGGCATGTCCACGTGCATGTCCACGCCCGGGCCGTACTCTGTACGGGCGTGGCGCACGCGGGGTGGCTTCATTGCAGGTTTCGCGTCGCCACCCATATTCATTCCCGCCATGCTTGAATGGTCCATGCCCTGCATATCCCCCATCTCCTGCATGCCGGCCATCCCGCCCGGGCCCTGGGCCGAATCCATCGCTCCCACCGAGCCCATGGCGCCCATCATGTCGGTCATCGTCAGCCAGCTTGGCTTGTCCACCTCGGGGACAGGAGCCTGCATTCCGACGCGAGGCGCAAGCGTGCCGCGCACAAAATTGGTCCGGTCGATCGATTGGGCGAAGAGGGTATAGGCCTTGTCGTCGGACGGCTCAACAATCACGTCATATGTCTCGGCCACAGAGATCCGAAACTCATCCACTGTCACGGGATGAACGTCCTGGCCGTCCGCGGCGACCACGCTCATCTTCAGCCCCGGTATGCGAACGTCGAAGATGGTCGTGGCTGATCCGTTGATGAACCGCAGGCGCACCTTCTCGCGAGATTTGACGATGCCGGTCCAGTTGTGATCGGCAGTCTTGCCGTTGAGAAGGTAGCGTGCAGCGCTGCGCAGTTCGGTCGTACCGGTGAGATCCCCGAGGTCGGTCGGGACCATGCGCATGCGGTTCCACATCTTTCGCTTTTCTAGCGCCCCTTGAAGACCCATCTCGGCGATGTCTCGCTTGAAGTCGCCAAGCGTGGGTTGGTTGAAGTTGAAGAACCCGCTCATGACCTTCAGCTTCCTGAAGAGTTCTTCCGGTACGCCATCCGTCCAGTCCGAAAGCAGCACCACATGCTCGCGGTCTGTTCTGAAGCGAGTGCCATCTCGGGCGTCGATCACGATAGGCCCGTACAGGCCCGTTTGCTCCTGGAATCGGGAATGACTGTGATACCAGTAGGTGCCGGTCTGCTTGACCGGAAAGCGATAGACGAAGGTCTCGCCGGGCGCGATGCCGTTGAAGCTCAAGCCCGGCACGCCATCCATTTCCGCGGGGACCAGGATGCCGTGCCAATGGATTGAACTTGCGACAGGTAGTCGGTTGGTCACGCGCAGTGTGACCGTGTCGCCTTCGCGCCATCTGAGCGTCGGTGCCGGGATCTGCCCGTTGACCGTTGTCGCCATCCGTGCCTGTCCCGTCAGGTTGACGGGTGTCTCTGCAATCTCAAGGTCAAATTCAGTCCCATGCAGTTCCGTGCGTTCAATAGGCGCAGCAGCGGCAGCCCAGGTCAGTGAAGGCGGCAGTGCCAATCCTCCGATCACGCTGCGAGAGCCCAGGTCCATCAAGAATTTACGGCGATCGACGCCGCTTTGCCGTGGCTTCATGGTGCATCCTCCCTTGGTTCATTTCCCCCCACTCCGGCTGCGGCGCGAGGGCCACTCGGCTTGGCTGAGAGCCGCCAACAGCGAGGCCTGATACCAGGCCTTCGTGGGCTGGGGATTCCGCTTGAAGGTGTACCCACGCGCGTGGACTCGGTCTTGGTGAGATTCGTTGAATAGAGCATGTGATCCTCGAAGACTCATGGCTGGGATGCGTCGCGACTACCCGAGAACGGGAGGACGACTACCGGCAATGCGAAGCGCACAGCCTCAGACCGCGAGGTCGAAGGCGAACAGGCACTTCAGGCCCGAGGCGGGCGTTCGAGGAGGGGCGGGAAGAAGGCGACAGGCAGAAAGCGAGGCTCTGCCAAGTCCGCCGCCGGCAGATATTGGGTGCGGACTATAGAGGTATTGGGCATCAGGGCCACCGCATGGCAGGCCCCACAGGTTCCACATTTATGGGCAGTGCCTGAATCGGCATCATGGTGCCCCATGTCCTCAGCGTCCATGTCGTGGGAGTGGACGGAGTCATGCGTTGAGGCGTTCGAGCGCTGGTGCGAATCTTTTTGAATCGTCACCGTTGGCCCCGCATGCTCGGTCTCGCAAAATGCCATAGACGCCGCCGCGTACCCCTGGAACGGTACGGCGAGTATGAGCACCCAAAGGAGCAAAACCCGAATGCAGGACATGCAGAAGCGGCCTTGGTGATCTGGTCGAGGGGCCGACCCGATTTATCGCTCGAATGATTGACCACTGGCGAGTGCCGTCTGTCAGATAAAAGCTGATTCGGTCGTGAGATCGGCCAAGCACGGCCATGCAGATGACAAAGCTGTAATCTGCGCGTGCGGAAACCCTCGGACCCGCGGCCTAAAGTCGATGCATCGGAAAAAGACAAGCCACAGCGCTGTTCATTTCCGCAGATGCCAACCCTTCCACTGCCAAAGGACCGAACATGAAGACTTCTCTCAAGACCTCCCTGACCCTCGCCGCGCTGCTCGGCGCGATCGCCGGCCCCGCACTGGCCGGCAACTATGCCGAAGGCGATCCTCGCCCGGCGCCGCTGACGTCGAGCACCAGCCGTGCCGCTGTGGCCGAGGACACGCAGCGCTGGCTGCAGAGCTCTGTGGACCAAGGCTACCCCGAGGGCAATCCGCGTGCCGTCGTGAGCGTGTCCTCCAACACCCGCGCGACGGTCCAGGCGGACACGCTGGCCTGGATGCGTTCGGGCCTGGCCGCCGCCACCAACGGCGAAGCGGGTGCGGATACGACTCGCCCTGCCTATCGGCAAGCCGCAGCTGCGTACGCACGCCTGCGCGGTGAGCAGCCGGAGTTCGGCACGCCCGTGGAGCGCCTCACCCAGCAGGGCCAACTGCCGGACGCACCCGCGACCATGCGCCGCTGAGCGGCCTGGCCGTCGGGCGACCGCCAAGCAATTGAGCGCCGATCACGACGGCGTCGTCCGCCGCAAGCCGCACGCCTCGCCGCGGCTTGCCCCGTTTCCTGAGCAACAGGCCTAGAATTCGCGGAACAACTTTCCAAGCACGGACTCCATCAGCAGCCTTTCACGCGTTCTCCAATGCTCATTTCCGCAACCTTCCTCACACGGACCGCCAACGCATCATGCGTTGGCGGTGCGGCCGTGTCGGCGTTGCCAAAGGTGCAGCGATGAGGCGCGGACTCGTGCAGATGGTGGCCCGGGGCCTGATCGGCTTGCTGCTGTTCTCGCAGCTGGCGATCGCCGCTTACGCCTGCCCCGCGCTCTCCGCGGGTCTGGCGGGTGGCTTGTCCACCGATATGTCGATGGCGCAAGACGCTGTCTCTGTAACAGACGACTCTCGTGACTCGGCTATGCAAGGATCGCCCTGTTCGGACATGGTGGGCGCGACTGACACGGCTTCCGGCAACCTGTGCGCCGAGCACTGCAAATACGGGCAGCAAAGCGACCATGCATCCACACTGACGGTTCCGCCGGTGTTGCTGTCGGCGATCTATCCCTTGACCCCATGGGTGCCTGAGACGGTGCCTCCTGCGCGCCCTTCGGCCACCTCCCTGAGTGCACTGGTTGCGGCCTCGCCGCCTCACGCCATCCTGCACTGCGTCTCCCGAACTTGATCGCCTGACCGACTTTGCGCCGACGGCCCGTTGTGGGCCGGTACGGCGCGTCGGTCGTGCCTTGCCGTGTTCGTCGAGCTGTGCTCGGCGCACCGGAGCGGCCCGACAACCTACTCGCAGGTTCGTCAGGAGATTCCATGTTCCCCAATCTTTTTGCGGCTGCACCGATCGTGCGATCAGCCCGCCGCCCCGTTCGTCTTTGGGCTGTGGTGTTGGCGCTGTGCGCCGGCACCCTCGGCCTGAGCGCTCATGCACAGCAGACGCTTTCTCTCGATGCGGCACTGCGGTTCGCCGAGGAGCGCTCGCGGCAGCTCGTCGCGCAGGACGCGGCCGCCGGCGCCGCGCGCGCCATGGCCGTGGCCGCAGGACAACTGCCCGACCCCGTGCTCAAGGCCGGCATCAGCAATCTACCCGTCAATGGGAGCGACCGCTTCAGCCTCACACGCGACTTCATGACGATGCGCTCGATAGGCGTGATGCAGGAATTCACCCGCTCCGACAAGCGCCAGGCCCGCGCGGCGCGCTTTGACCGGGAAGCCGAGGTCGCCGAAGCGGGCCGTACTGTCGCCTTGGCCAACCTGCGGCGCGACACCGCGATCGCCTGGCTTGATCGCTATTACCAGGGACAGATGCGCGACCTGCTGCAAACCCAACGTGCCGAGCTGACCCTGCAGATCGAGGGCGCCGACGCCGCCTACCGCGGTGGCCGCGGCACACAGGCCGATGTGTTCACAGCGCGCTCTGCGTTGGCGCAACTGGACGACCGCATCCTTGCGCAGGAGCGCCAGATCGCTACGGCCCAGACGCGTCTGGCGCGCTGGGTCGGGCCGGGTACGCCTCCACCCTCGATGGCGCTACCGGAACTGGGCTCCGTGCGCCTGGACGCCCGCAATCTGGAGGCCCAGATCGGTGAGCACCCGCAGATCGCGCTGATGGCGCGACAGGAAGCGGTGGCGCGTGCGGAAGCCGACGTCGCGCAAAGCAACAAGCGCTCCGACTGGAGTGTCGAGCTTATGTACAGCCAGCGGGGGCCGGCCTACTCGAACATGGTGTCGCTGAACCTGTCGATCCCGCTGCAGTTAGACCAGAAGAATCGCCAGGATCGGGAACTCGCGGCCAAACTGGCGACGGTCGAGCAGTTGCAGGCCCAGCGCGAGGAAGCGACGCGAGAGAGTGCCGCCGAGGCGCTTTCATGGTTGCAGCAGTGGCAGAGCAACCGCAAGCGGCTCGCCCTGTACGACAGCTCACTCATCCCGCTCGCCGCCGAACGCACGCAGGCGGTGCTGGCGGCCTACCGCGGCGGTGCGGGCACTTTGAGCGCCGCACTCGAGACACGACGCATGGAAGTCGACACGCGCCTGGAACGCCTTCGCCTCGAGATGGAGACCGCCGCGCTCTGGGCGCAGCTCGAATTCCTGATCCCCGCCAACCATTCAGTGCTCGATACCGGCCCGTCCGCGGCCGCGGGCGAGACCAAGGAATCACAGAAATGAAAACAAGACCTCTCGTTCTTGGACTGATCGCGGCAGCGGTCCTCGCGGCAGCAGCCGTCGGTGCCTACACCTTCGGGGTGCAGCGCGGCAGGAGCCTGGGATCATCGTCCGCCACCTCTGGGGGCACGTCGTCGATGGCCACGCCGTCAGCGAGCACAACAGCTGCGCCTGCAGCCTCTCCCAACGAAACCGGCGAAGACGCAACACGGCGCCACATCGCAGCGGGCCTCAAGGCCGGTGACACCGACCCGAACAACGGCAAGAAGATCCTCTATTACCACGACCCCATGGTGCCCGGAAACAGGTTCGACAAGCCGGCCAAATCGCCCTTCATGGACATGATGATGTCGCCCGTCTACGCGGGTGGCGACGGCGACCAGAACAGCGTGACGGTGAGTGCGCGCGTGCAGCAGAACCTGGGCGTGCGAACCGCTGTGGTGTCCGAGGGCACCGTGTCGCCGCAAGTGACCACGGTCGGCAGCATCGCCTTCAATGAGCGGGACCAAGTCATCGTGCAGGCCCGGGCGACCGGGTATGTCGAGCGCCTGAACGTGCGCGCCACGCTCGACCAGGTGAAGAAAGGCCAGCCTCTGGCCGAGCTCTATGTCCCGGAATGGATTGCGGCGCAGGAGGAGTTCCTGTCGGTGCAGCGCATGCGCGGCACCGACCTGGCCTCGCTGATCGACGGCGCACGCCAACGCATGCGCCAGGTCGGCATGAACGATGGGCAGATCGAACTCGTCGCTCGCAGCGGCCGCACGCAGCCGCGCATCACGCTGGTCGCGCCCATCGGTGGTGTCGTCACGGAGCTGGCCGCGCGCGAAGGCATGACGGTGAGCGCCGGCACCACGCTGTTTCGCATCAACGGCCTGGCCAGCGTCTGGGCCAATGCCGAAGTGCCTGAAAGCCAATCGGCGCTGGTGCGTCTGGGCGCGAGGGTGCAGGCCAGAACGCCGGCCGCGCCCGGCGAGACCTTCGAGGGCAAGGTGCAAGCCATTCTTCCCGATGTGAATCCGGCGACGCGCACCCTGAAGGCTCGCCTGGAGCTGGCGAATCCGACCGGCAGGCTGGTGCCCGGCATGTTCGTGTCGATGCAGTTCACGGACATGCGTGCCGACAAGACGCTGCTGATCCCGACCGAAGCCGTCATCCAGACGGGCAAGCGCGCGGTTGTCATGCTGGCGGAGGACAACGGCCGGTTCCGGCCGGTCGATGTCGAGATCGGCCTGGAAACCGGCGGCCAGACCGAGATCAAGCGCGGGTTGCAGGCCGGCCAGCGTGTCGTGGTGTCCTCGCAGTTCCTGATCGACTCGGAGGCCAGCCTCAAGGGTGTCGAGGCGCGCCTGAACGCCGCTCCCGGGACAGCGGCGCCTACGGCGGCGACGGCCGCTTCTGCCACGCCGGCTGCAGGGGCTCCAAGACACGTGGGCGAAGGCAAGGTGGAAAGCATCACCAAGGACGCGATGACCTTCTCGCACGGGCCGATTCCCACGATCAAGTGGGGCGCCATGACGATGGAGTTCAAGCTGCCGCCCGGCGGCACACCAGGCAATCTGAAACCCGGCGACCGCGCAAGCTTCGAGTTCTTCATCGACGCGGATGACCTGCCGCAGCTCACCCGGGTGACGCCCATGGCGACGGCTCCCGCGGCAAGTGCCGCCGCGACCCCCAAGGCCGCAGCGCCGGGAAGCAAGCCATGATCGCCAAGCTCATCCGGTGGTCCATCGCCAATCGCTTCCTCGTGCTGCTGGCCACGGCAATGCTCAGCGCCTGGGGCGTGTATTCGGTCTTGCGCACGCCACTGGATGCGCTACCCGACCTCTCGGACGTGCAGGTCATCATTCGCACGAGCTATCCGGGGCAGGCGCCGCGCATTGTCGAGAACCAGATCACCTACCCGCTGACCACCACCATGCTGTCTGTGCCGGGCGCCAAGACAGTCCGAGGCTATTCGTTCTTCGGAGATTCATTCGTCTATGTGCTGTTCGAGGACGGCACCGATCTGTACTGGGCGCGCTCGCGGGTGCTGGAATACCTGAACCAGGTGCAGTCACGCCTGCCGGCGGCTGCCAAGGCTTCGCTCGGGCCCGACGCCACTGGCGTCGGGTGGATCTACCAGTACGCGCTGGTCGACCGCGGCGGCACACAGGACGCCTCGCAGCTGCGCGCCTTGCAAGACTGGTTCCTCAAGTACGAACTCAAGACGGTGCCCAACGTGGCCGAGGTCGCGTCGATCGGTGGCATGGTGCGCCAGTACCAGGTCGTGCTCGATCCGGAGAAGCTCGCCGCCTACCGGATCCCGCACACCAAGGCGGTGGAGGCGATCCAGAAAGCCAACCAGGAAACCGGCGGCTCAGTGCTCGAACTCGGCGAGGCGGAATACATGGTGCGTGCCTCGGGCTACCTCCAGGGCCTGGAGGATTTCCGCAAGATCCCGCTGATGACGACCGACGCCGGTGTCTCGGTGCGCCTGGGCGACGTCGCGCGCATCCAGGTCGGCCCGGAGATGCGCCGCGGTATCGGCGAGCTCGATGGCGAAGGCGAAGCCGTCGGCGGCGTGATCGTGATGCGCTCGGGCAAGAATGCGCTGGAGACCATCACCGCCGTCAAGGAAAAGCTCCAGACCCTGCAGGCCAGCCTGCCCAAAGGCGTGGAAATCGTGCCGACCTACGACCGCTCCAACCTGATCGAGCGAGCGGTGCGCAACCTGGGCTTCAAGCTGCTCGAGGAATTCATCGTCGTCGCGGTGGTGTGTTTCATTTTCCTGTTCCACCTGCGCTCCGCGTTCGTCGCGATCGTCTCGCTGCCGATCGGCATCCTGGCGGCCTTCATCGTGATGCGCTACCAGGGCGTCAATGCCAACATCATGTCGCTTGGTGGCATCGCCATCGCCATCGGCGCGATGGTCGATGCCGCGGTGGTGATGATCGAGAACGCCCACAAGCACATCGAGAAGTGGAAGCACGATCATCCGGACCAGACGCTGCGCGGCGAAACTCACTGGCGCGTGATCGCGGACTCGGCCGCCGAGGTGGGCCCTGCGCTGTTCTTCTCGCTCCTCATCATCACGCTGTCGTTCATTCCCGTCTTCACGCTGGAAGCTCAGGAAGGGCGGATGTTCTCGCCGCTGGCCTTCACCAAGACCTACGCGATGGCCGCCGCAGCGGGACTTTCGGTGACGTTGATTCCGGTGCTGATGGGCTACCTGATCCGCGGCAGGATTCCCGATGAGAAGACGAACCCGTTGAACCGGCTGCTCATCGCTGTCTATCAACCGTTGCTGAACGCGGTGCTGCGCTGGCCCAAACTGACGCTGGCGGGCGCCGCGGTCGTGCTGGTGCTGAGCCTGTGGCCGTTGCAGCACATCGGCGGCGAATTCATGCCGCGCCTGGACGAGGGCGACCTGCTCTACATGCCCTCGGCGCTGCCGGGCCTGTCGACGGGCAAGGCCGGCGAGCTGCTGCAACAGACCGACCGGCTGATCAAGACGGTTCCCGAGGTGGCGAGCGTCTACGGCAAGGCCGGGCGCGCGGAGTCGGCGACCGATCCGGCACCGATCGAGATGTTCGAAACGACCATCCAATTCAAGCCGCGCGAGCAGTGGCGCGCCGGCATGACGCAGGACAAGCTGGTCGAGGAGCTCGACCGCATCGTCAAGGTGCCCGGCTTGACCAACATCTGGGTGCCACCGATCCGCAACCGCATCGACATGCTGGCCACGGGCATCAAGAGCCCGGTGGGCGTGAAGGTGGCGGGCACCGACCTTGCCACCATCGACCGCATCACCGGTGAGATCGAACGCGTGCTCAAGGACGTGCCGGGTGTCTCGAGCGCCCTGGCCGAGCGGCTCACCGGTGGCCGGTACGTGGACGTGAACATCAAGCGGGACGAGGCATCGCGGTTCGGAATGAACATCGCCGACGTGCAATCGGTCATCGCCTCGGCGGTGGGTGGCGAGAACATCGGCGAGACGGTCGAAGGCCTGCAGCGTTTCCCGATCAACGTGCGCTACCCGCGCGAGATCCGCGACTCGCTGGAGCAACTGCGCTCTCTTCCGATCGTCACCGAACGCGGTGCGCGATTGGTGCTCTCCGACGTGGCGGACATTCGGATCACCGACGGGCCACCGATGCTGCGCAGCGAGAACGCTCGGTTGTCCGGCTGGGTCTACGTGGACATTCGCGGCAGGGACCTGCGTTCGGCGGTGCAGGACATGCAGCGCGTGGTTACGAAGGAAGTGAAGCTGCCCCCAGGCTACGCGGTGTCGTGGTCCGGTCAGTTCGAGTTCCTGGAGCGTGCAACGGCGAAGCTGAAGGTGGTGGTGCCGTTCACGTTGCTGATCATCTTCGTGCTGCTGTACCTGACGTTCAAGCGCTTCGACGAAGCCCTGCTGATCATGGCGGCACTGCCGTTCGCACTGGTCGGGGGCATCTGGCTGCTCTACCTGCTCAGCTATAACCTGTCCGTCGCCGGCGCGGTCGGTTTCATCGCCCTCGCGGGTGTGTCGGCGGAGTTCGGCGTGATCATGCTGCTGTACCTGAAGCACGCCTGGGACGAGCGCGTCGACGAGGGAAAGACGAGCACCGCGGACCTGCTGGACGCGATCCGCGAAGGCGCGGTGCTGCGCGTGCGACCCAAGGCCATGACGGTGGCTGTCATCCTGGCGGGTCTGTTCCCGATCATGTGGGGAACAGGCACTGGCTCGGAGGTGATGCAGCGCATTGCCGCGCCGATGGTGGGCGGGATGATCACGGCCCCGTTGCTTTCGATGTTCGTCATTCCCGCGGCCTACCTGTTGATGCGCAGGCCGCGCAAGGCATCACGGTGGACGCTTGGAAGGAGCCGCCGTGCGGCTGTCTGAACGTTCCGACTGCCGCCGCGTGTGGGGTGCGGTTGCGCTTTGCTTGTGCCTGTCGCTGGTGCTCGGTACCTCAGCGCGCGCCGCAGTCTCTGGCCTGGCAACCCCGCAGGCCGGACCGGTGATGACCGCGTCGGCAGCCTCGCGCCCGATGCCCAGCAGTGCCGAGGATTGTCAGACCTGCGCGGCTTGTGCCATCGCACCGGCGCCGGTGGCCCACACATTCACTGGCGAAGGCGAGGCACGAGAACGGGCGCCGAGGGTTTGGCTCGCGCACGTGACGGTGGCGCCGGCGCCAGCCTGGTTTTTTGATGCGGGAGACGGACGACTGCGATGGCCTGTGCGCATCGCGTTCTGCCGATGGCTGGATTGATCCGACGAGGTTCCTCTCGAACTGTCAGATCAAACCAACCTCAGGAGAACATCATGAAGAAACTGCTCATTTCCCTCGCCGTCGCCTTGACGTTGGGCGCGGCCTGGCCCGCGCTTGCCGGCCCCGACTTCCAGGTCATCGAGAAAGCGCGCGCGGACCGGCACGCGGCTGTGGCGGCACAAATGGCCACCACCAGCAGAGTCGACCGCGCCACAGGCCAGCGGGTGAATTGCCCGCCCGAACCTCTGGTGCTGCCGCTGGACCACGGCCCGCGTGCCCAAACGACGCCCGGAGAAAACCGGGTCCGCAGGGCGCGCTACGAGGCTCAGGTGAAGGCATGCGCGAACCGCGTGCTGTGAACGCCTGACCGAATCGTTCGACGCGGATGCGATGCGAGCCATCAGCCCACCGAGTCCGCTTTACCCCATTTTTTGAATAGGACCCAGAAATGAAGAACACCCTTGTATTTATCGCCGCAAGCCTGCTGCTGTCCGGCGCCTACGCCCAAAGCCAATCGCAGGAGGCGGCCCCGCAGTTCGACAGCCGGCCCCAGACCGTGGCGGAGTCCCTGAAGAACGCCAAGCCGCGCGGCGTCGTGCAAATCAACGACGGCAGCACGGCCGAGGGCAGCGGCTCTGGCGTCATGACGTTCGACCGAGCGGAGACAACAGGGCAGCGCTTTGCCGATGTCCGCGAGGCACGCCCCCATCAACTCCCCATGCAAGGAGGGACACCCAAGTAATTCTGAACCGGACACCGGCACATGACTCCAGACGCGGCTGCCAAAGGGGCCGCTCTTAACCCGGGCCTGAAAAAAACGGGCCCATCTCAGTCTCAAATAGGAAACACATCATGAAATTCGTTTCGACCGCAACGCTGATCGCTGCCTTGTCTTTTTCTGCTGCCACGTTCGCCCAATCCGGTGACATGGGCAACATGAAGATGGGGGACAAAGGCATGCAGAACTGCATGGAGATGAAGGGCATGAAGGACATGGACATGAAAGGCATGGACATGAAGGACATGGATGCCAAGAAGTGCAAGGACATGATGAAAGACATGCCCGCAAAAAGCACCAAGGCAGCCAAGTCCACGTCCCATGAAGCTGACGCGGTGGTGAGGGACTTCGATGCGGCCCAGGGCAAGGTCACCCTTGCGCACGGCCCCGTCAAAAGCCTGGGGTGGCCCGCGATGACCATGGGCTTTGCCGTCAAGGACAAGATGCTGTTCGACAAGCTCGCCGTGGGCGCGAAGGTCCATGTCGGGTTCAAGAAAGAAGGTGACGGCTACGTGGTGACCTCGGTCAAATAGAGGGACACAAGACATCGTGCAAGCCAGCGACGACAGCGAACCGTCGCTGGTCGGCGCTTGCTGTAGTCGCACTCCTTCTGACAAATGGGGCGCGCCACGGGGAATCCTCGGCTGGCGCGGCACTCCAACCATCGTGATGGCGAATCTTGCTGCACTGCAGGCCGCGCGAATGACCTGCAGCCCAGGCGCCCCCTGAAATGGGCACATGTGCGGCTTTGCCGTTCCGAGCGAACTTTTCATACCGTGTTCATCGGCCGGTCAGGCCGCACACAACGCAGCGAGGTCATCATGAAATTCAGCTACGTCATTGCCATCGTTCCGCCCGAGACGGTCGATGCGCTGGAGAGAAGGCTCAGGAGCATTGGCATTGGTGGTCTGACGCTGACCAAGGTCAAGGGCTTTGGCGAATACAAGAACTTCTTTTCCCGCGACTTGCTCAGCGCGCACACGAAGCTCGAAATCTTCGTGGAGGCATCGCACCTGGAAGGGCTTCTCAATGCCTTGCTGGAAGTCGCTGGCTCGGATGTCCCCGGCGCCGGGATCGCGGCTGTGATGCCCGTCGAGAAGTTTCTCCATCTGCGTACCGGAACAGAGTTCCTGCCGGCCCCATCGGTCTAGCAAACGCCTCCGCGAAGTACGCGCTCTGAAAGGATCAATGCCATGAAATGCGATATGCGGACAATGATCAAGGTCGCCGTTGGGTTGGGCGCTGGCCTCCTGGTGGCGTATGCCGCGCTGCCCGAGGCGCGGGCCTTCATCCAGGCCATTGCACCGTTCCTGCTGGTGCTCATCTGCCCTGCAGCGATGCTCTTCATGATGAAGGGCATGCGAGACAACAGCAAGGACATGGGCTCCAAGCCTCGCGAAAACGAGGTGGCGTCGGGTGACCGAAAAACCGACCCCGACAAGCCTTGACGGCCAGTGCGCAAGGAGCTTCCCATGTCATGCCGCCCAAGCCGCACGTCGAAACTGGCTGATGGTCGGCGACGGTGCCGAAGGAGAGTTGGTTCACTGCATTCATAACCCCATCCTCGTCAGCCGCATGAACCGCAGGGGGCGCGAGTGCGGTCGGCAAGGTTGACTTCTCAAGTATGAAGTTTGAAAAACCGCCGGAAGGCTCCGCCTGAGTGCTCTGGTGCTCGAATGCTCAGGGCAATCTCGGCTTCGCTCCGACGACACCAAACTCCAGAGGACGCGCTGCACGTCTGGTTCGACGATGGACCGACCTTCTTATCGAGCCGGGGCCGTAGCAAGCTGCGCGTGTCAGCTAGCGTATCCTGGCTAGGAGCCTGCACTGGTCCGGCTTGGACTGAAGCCACCCCGCCGCATACGCCGCCGACGGGAACGGAGAGAAAATTACAGCAATGTAATCTTGAAGTTCGCGTTGTTGGCAAAATGGCTTATAGGATCGCGGTCGCAAATCCATGCTTGCCCTTGTATCCCTTCGCGCTTCACTGACACACTGCACGTTCCAGGTCCTGGTGACCCTGAGTCGTGTGCGCCTTCATGCTGCATATATAAAATTCTTCGATGGTCCGCTGCTTACTCGTCGTTTTGATGCTTTTGCTGCCCACCCAGTTCACTTGGGCGGCGGTCGCGACCTATTGCGAGCACGAGACTGCGCCAGCTTCGTTTCATATCGGGCACCATGACCATCAGCATCAGGCTGATCCCTTGGACCTCGCGCAACAAGAAGCCGATCTGGCGGACAAGCCCATATTTCTTGAACACGACGACTGCAGCTACTGTCAGACCGGTGTAGCTCAGTTTGGAGCAGCCTTGGACACGTCTTTCGTGGGTCCTCAGGGTCTCTCCTTTGTAGGAGCAACGTCCAAGCCCTACAACTTCAGGGTCGACGAGGACATCGATCGCCCGAAATGGATACGCGCCGCTTGACCCGGCGCGCCTCTGTCTTTACTTTTTCGCTCACAAACGATGTTCTGACGATCGCGCCGGATTCCCTTGTCTCGTTCCTTTGACTGGAGAATTCGATGTGCAGGTTTATCGTGCCGTTCGCGCTTGCGCTTACGGCATTCGCGGGCGGCAGTGCGTTCGCTCAAGGCAGCAGCTTGGGTACGCCCCCTGTGCCGAATCAGGCTTCTTTGCCTGTTGTCCCATCTTCTCCGCCCCTTACGTTGGCGGCCGCGATTCAGATCGCCCTGGATGGAAATCCCGAGATTGCTTCCTCGCGACGCGAGGTCGAAGCGATGGAAGGTGCACGTGTCCAGGCCGGGGTTTTTCAGAACCCCACGCTGAGCGTCGAGGTCGAAGATGTACGGCGCGACACACGCACGACCACAGTACTGCTGAGCCAGCCATTCGAACTTGGCGGCAAGCGGGGCGCACGTATCGAGGCGGCAGAGCGTGCCATCGACGTCGCGCGCGCGCAGCTCGAGACAAAATACGCAGACATTCGGGCGAATGTGACGGCTGCATTCTTCGCCACCCTGATCTCGCAGGACCGTGTGCGACTGGCGCAAGCATCGCTTGAACTTGCACGTACCGGCAGCGAGACGGCCGGCAAGCGCGTCACTGCAGGCAAGGTATCTCCGGTCGAGGAGACGAAAGCGAAGGTCGCGGAAGCCAATGTCCGACTGGAACTGGTCCAGGCGCGTGGTGAGCTGCAGACAAACCTCTATCAGCTTCGTGCGTTGACGGGACCGACCGTGGTGTTCGACGCGGTCGACGGCAATGCGCTGCAGATTCCCAAGCCGCAGGCCCAGGAGACCATCGAGGATCGGATCACGAGCGCGCCCTCCATGCGGCAGGCACGTCTGGAAGTAAAGCGATACGGCGCTCTCTCGGAACTTGAGAAGGCCAAGCGCATTCCGGACATCACCCTGAATGCAGGAACGATGCGTTCCCGGGAAGTCGGGCGCAGCCAGGCGGTCGTGGGTATCTCCGTGCCATTGCCCATCTTCGACACCAATCGGGGAAACATCACGGAGGCGCTTCGACGTCAGGACAAGGCGGAAGAGGACGCTCGTGCGCTCGAACTCAGGCTGCGTGCTGACGTAGGCGGCGCGCGCCAGCGATACGTCACCACCCTGGCCGAGGTCGAGGCACTCCAGTCGGACATCCTGCCGGGCGCACAGACTGCGTTTGACGCGGCCACCAAAGGTTTCGAACTGGGCAAGTTCAGCTATCTGGATGCCCTCGACGCGCAGCGTACGTTGCTACAGGCACGTTCGCAGTACCTGAGGTCGCTGTCCGAGCTGCATCGCTCCATCACTGATCTGGACCGCCTGCTTGGCGGCCCCGCCGCTGCAAGCGGCTCTCCCGTCTCCAATCCTTAAGGACCGATCATGGCCAACTCTTGGCAGTCGACGCTCGGCAAGCCCGGGCGCAAGCAGCTTTTCATCATCATTTTTCTCCTCATCGTCGGTGCGGCCGCAGGTGCGCTCATCTTGCGCGGTGGCTCATCCAAGAAAGCGGTCGAGGGCGGTGGCCATGCCGAGGAAACGGCCAAAGGCGAGGATGGGCACGGTCACGGCAAGAGCGCCGAGGACGACGGCCATGGGCATGGCAAATCCGAAGAAGGCGGACACGAAGAGGCGTCCGCACCCAAGGGACCCAACGGCGGGCAGCGTTTCACCGAAGGCGATTTCAGCATCGAGCTGAAGCTCGCCGAGGAGAACGGCGAGCCAAGGTTCAAAGCCTGGCTCTATGACAAGGAAAAGCCGATCGCGCCGACTGACGCCGAGGTAACGGTGACGTTGAATCGCCCGAACGGCGACCAGCAAGAAGTCAAGCTGGCGCCGGTCGCAGGCGTTCTGACGAGTCAGCAGACGGTGGCAGAGCCTCACATCTTCGAAGCCACGATCGCCGTGCAGACGCCGAAAGAACCGTACCTGTTCACGTTCAATCAGCAAGAGGGCAAGGTCAACATGACCGACGCCCAGATCAAGGCATCGAGCATCACGCTCGATACCAGTGCACCGGAATCGATTCGCAGTGGGCTCCAGTTCCCGGGCGAGATCCGCTTCAACGAGGACCGCACTGCGCACATCGTCCCGCGGGTCGCCGGCGTCGTTGACAGCGTCAGTGCAAACCTCGGGGAACGTGTCAAGAAGGGGCAGGTACTGGCAGTCGTTTCCAGCGCCGCGATCTCCGAGACCCGCTCTGAACTTCAGGCTGCGCAGCGGCGGCGCGAGCTCGCCAAGACCACCTACGACCGCGAAAAATCGCTCTGGGAGCAGAAGATTTCACCGGAGCAGGATGTCCTCCAGGCCCAGCAAGCGCTTCGTGAGGCAGAGATCAGCGTGGCCAATGCGACGCAAAAACTGCTGACCGTCGGTGCGTCGACCAGCAGCAGTTCTCTGGGGCGCTTCGAGCTGCGCGCACCCTTCGACGGCATGGTCGTGGAGAAGCACATCGCCCTGGGTGAATCAGTCAAGGAAGACGCGAGCGTGTTCACCATCTCCGACCTGTCCAATGTGTGGGCCGAGATGAACGTTCCCGCACGCGACCTTCAGCAGGTGCGCGTGGGTGAGCGTGTCGTGGTGCGATCTGGCGCCTTCGACGCAACGACCAACGGCACCGTCGCCTACGTCGGCTCTTTGATCGGCGAGCAGACTCGTACTGCGCGTGCTCGCGTGGTGTTGCCCAATCCGCAAGGCGCCTGGCGACCAGGGCTCTTCGTTAGCGTTGAAGTCCTCGCCAGTGAAGTCATCTCGCCCGTGACCGTCGCCTCCTCCGCTCTGCAGACCATCGAGGACAAACCTGTCGTGTTCCTCAAGGTCCCTGGTGGATTCGTGCCGCAGCCTGTGCAGATCGGCCGTACGGATGGCAAGCGTGTGGAAATCGTGAGTGGCTTGAAGGCGGGCGCGAAGTACGCTGCCGCGGGCAGCTTCGTCGTGAAATCCGAGCAGGGCAAGGGCTCTGCGACCCATACGCATTGAGGCGAAAAACGCATGTTTGAACGCATCATTCGCTTCGCCATCGAACAACGATGGCTGATCCTGCTGGCCGTGGTGGCCATGGCAGGCCTTGGCGTATACAACTACCAAAAGCTACCGATTGACGCTGTCCCGGACATTACCAATGTCCAGGTCCAGATCAATACAGGTGCTCCCGGGTATTCACCGCTGGAAACGGAACAGCGCGTGACCTTCCCTATCGAGACCGTCATGGCCGGGCTGCCTGGGCTGCTCCAGACACGCTCGCTGTCGCGCTATGGTCTCTCGCAGGTCACCGTGATCTTCAAGGACGGAACCGACGTCTACTTTGCGCGCCAGCTCGTCAACGAGCGCCTCCAATCTGCAAGCGGTGAGATGCCTGAGGGCGTCCATCCGCAGGTAGGCCCCATTTCCACGGGCCTTGGGGAAATCTACCTTTGGACGGTGGAAGCGAAAGACGGGGCGAAAAAACCCGATGGCACTCCGTACACCTCGACGGATCTGAGAGAGATTCAGGACTGGATCATCAAGCCGCAGCTGCGCAACGTGGCTGGCGTCACCGAAATCAATTCCATCGGTGGCTATGAGAAGCAATACCAGATTGCCCCCATTCCAGAGAAGCTGTCCGCGTATGGGCTGTCGATGGCGGACGTGGTCAAGGCGCTGGAGCGCAACAACACAAACGTTGGCGCGGGCTACATCGAACGTCGCGGCGAGCAGTACCTCATTCGAGCGCCTGGCCAGGCGCGAGGCGTGGAGGATCTGCGCAACATCATTCTTTCAAGCAACGGAAGCACGCCGGTCCGCGTGCGCGACGTCGCGGAGGTCGGGATCGGGAAGGAACTGCGCACAGGTGCTGCGACCGACAACGGCCGTGAGGTGGTGCTGGGCACCGTTTTCATGTTGATCGGCGAAAACAGTCGCATCGTCTCGCAGGCAGTCGCGAAAAAGATGGCGGACATCAACCGCACGCTTCCTGAAGGCGTCGAAGCTATCACCGTCTACGACCGGACCGTGCTCGTCGACAAGGCGATCGCAACGGTCAAAAAGAACCTGCTGGAAGGCGCTGTGCTCGTGATCGTGGTCCTCTTCCTGTTCCTGGGGAACATGCGCGCCGCGGTGATCACGGCGATGGTGATTCCGCTGTCGATGCTTTTCACCTTCACTGGCATGGTCAATCAGAAGGTCAGCGCCAACCTGATGAGTCTGGGTGCGCTCGACTTCGGCATCATCATCGATGGGGCAGTCGTGATCGTGGAGAACTGCGTGCGCAGGTTGGCTCATGCTCAGCACAGGCACGGGCGACCACTGACCCGCAAGGAACGCTTCCACGAAGTCTTCGCCGCTTCTCAGGAGGCTCGCCGCGCGCTGCTCTTCGGGCAACTGATCATCATGATCGTCTATCTGCCCATCTTCGCGCTCACCGGCGTCGAAGGGAAGATGTTCCATCCGATGGCCCTCACCGTTGTGATCGCCTTGCTCGGCGCGATGATTCTGTCAGTCACGTTCATTCCCGCGGCCGTTGCACTGTTCATCGGAAAGAAGGTTTCGGAGAAGGAAAACCGCCTGATGGGCTGGGCCAAGAAGGCGTACGAGCCGCTGCTGGTACGCGTGCTCGAGGCCAAGGCGGTGGTTCTCACAGTCGCCGGCATCGCAGTGGTCCTCGCCGGCTTGCTGGCGACCCGGCTGGGCAGCGAGTTCATCCCGAACTTGAACGAGGGTGATTTTGCCGTGCAGGCGTTGCGCATTCCCGGAACGAGCCTGAGCCAGTCGGTACAGATGCAGCAGCAACTGGAACGCACGCTCAAGGAGAAGTTTCCGGAGATCGATCGAATCTTTGCGCGCACAGGCACTGCGGAGATCGCCTCCGATCCCATGCCGCCGAACATCTCGGATGCGTATGTGATGCTGAAGCCGGTAGATCAATGGCCGGAGCCAAGGCGCACGCGTCAGGAAGTTGTCCAGGCGGTGCAGAAGGAAGTGTCCAAGATTCCCGGCAACAACTACGAGTTCTCCCAGCCCATCCAGTTGCGCTTCAATGAACTGGTTTCGGGCGTACGGGCCGACGTTGCCGTGAAGGTGTTTGGCGACGACATGGATGTACTGAACAAGACGGCGCGCGAGATCGAAGGCGTTTTGAAATCGATCTCAGGCGCGGCCGAGGTCAACGTGGAACAAACAACAGGTCTGCCGATGCTGACCGTCAACATCGATCGAGACAAGGCCACGCGCTATGGGCTGAACATCGCGGATGTGCAGGACACCATCGCCACGGCCATCGGTGGGCGCAATGCCGGCACCCTCTTTGAGGGAGATAGACGCTTCGACATTGTTGTGAGGCTGCCCGACAACGTGAGGGGTGACCTCGAGGCGATCAAGCGCCTTCCTATCGCGCTGCCCGCCAGTTCGGCTGCAGCCGACGTCGTCGGGGCCACGTCCGTTGCCGGCGCTGGAGCAAACGCTGCGCGCGTGAACTTCATTCCGTTGGGCGAGGTCGCCACGCTGGAACTGGCGCCAGGCCCCAACCAGGTGAGTCGAGAGGATGGGAAACGCCGCATCGTCGTCAGCGCCAACGTACGCGGTCGCGATCTCGGGTCCTTCGTCAGTGAAGCGGCGGGCGCACTTGATTCGCAGGTGAAGGTCCCGACCGGCTATTGGACCACCTGGGGCGGCCAGTTCGAGAACCTTCAGTCCGCCACCAAGCGCTTGCAAATCGTCGTGCCTGTCGCATTGCTGCTGGTCTTCACGCTGCTGTTCGCGATGTTCGGCAACATGAAGGACGGGTTGATCGTGTTCACCGGCATTCCGTTTGCGCTCACCGGCGGCATTCTGGCGTTGTGGTTGCGTGACATCCCGCTGTCGATCACCGCGGCCGTCGGGTTCATTGCGCTATCGGGGGTCGCCGTTCTCAACGGACTGGTGATGATTTCCTTCATCCGGAACCTTCGCGAGGGGGGCGCGTCGTTGGACCACGCCATTCACGAGGGAGCACTCACCCGCCTTCGCCCGGTGCTCATGACCGCACTCGTCGCGTCTTTGGGCTTCGTGCCGATGGCAATCGCGACAGGCACAGGGGCCGAGGTGCAGCAACCGCTCGCGACTGTGGTGATTGGCGGGATTCTTTCCTCCACGGCACTGACGTTGTTGGTGCTTCCAGTGCTCTACCGATTGGCACATGGTCGAGACGAGGAGGAGGCCGTGTTCAACGAGGCTCAGAAGCAAGCCGCTTTGGAGCATGAGATCCCCCCACAGCCAGCCGCCTAGGGTCAGTACCGTGATTGCCCCCGCACGGCCGTTCAACGGGGGCGCCATTCTTACCTGAGAGCCATCATGAAACTCGCAACATTCATCGCAGCCGCCACGCTGGGCATTTCAAGCGGCGCATTCGCTGCTGACGACCACAAAGGGCACGAACACGAAGGCAAAGGGGCAGCAGCCCATAAGGATGAGGCCAAGCCCGCGCATGGCGGCATCGTGACAGTCGCGAAGGACGTGAGCTACGAACTCGTCGCGCTGCCCGACCTGATTTCCCTGTACGTGTCTGACCATGGCAAACCAGTGGATCTCGCCGGCGCTACCGCCAAGGTGACCCTACTGTCGTCGGGAAAGAAGGAGGAAGTCACGCTGGTACAGGCCGCGGACTCTCTCCAGGCAAAAGGCAGTTTCGCCGTGGGCGCAGGCACCAAAGTGGTCGCCAACGTTTCCCTGAAGGGCCAAGCACCGCAGCCCGTCCGGTTCAGCCTCAAGTGAAGAGCTGATAACCAAACTGTAATCCTGCAGTTAGAAGTCTGGAGGACTGGTTTTTTAAAGTTCACTCACGCAGTCGAGAACGGCTGCGTATGAACCCACCAATCCAAAGGACCTCCTCATGCAAATCTCCTCGCTTCGACTGCCCCTCGCCTCCATGCTTCTCGCTGCCGCGGCGGTTCCAGCCTTCGCCGGTAACTATGCAGAAGGCGACCCGCGCCCTGTTGCTCAAACTTCCAACGTTTCCAGCCCTGCCGTGGCCGCAGAGACACGTGCCTGGATGGCCGCCGCTCCCACGCTCGGCTACCCGGAAGGCAATCCTCAAGCCGTCGTGCAGGTGCAGCAAAAGACCCGAGCGGCAGTGCAGGCCGACACGATGAACTGGATCAGGTCTGGCCTGGGCGCTCTCAGCTACAGCGATGCATTCGCAAGCGGCAACCATCCGGCCTACGCCAAGGCAAACCGCGCATACGCACAGCTTCGTGGCTCGAGCGACGCTGCCAGTGCATCGCTGACGCCAGTTGACGGAAATGCCGTCACGCGCTGATTTGAAGGGGCCGCTGCCCGCTGCAGCAAGTTTGCAGGCAACTGACCCGAGCAGACAGGACATAGCCTCCAGTCGCAATCGCCAACACCTAGCCTCGGTATCCACGAGGCGGATAAATCAGGACACCACGCTGGGACCACTCAGGTGGTGTTCTTTTTTGTTTATGACATTTCGATGACCAATATGTAATCCGGTTGCAGGCCAAGTGTTCGAAAGGCTTTCTAGAGTCGTTGAACGCCCCGGACTCTTCGGGGCGGAATACAAAGGAGACCCTAATGTTGATTCGCACTCTTCGTTCCGCCGTGACCGCAGCAGCCGTCGTCGCCGCAATTTTTTCAGCCGTAAGCGCGTCCGCCGCTGGCGCCTATCACCCCACACCCAACGAAGCCGGGGCGACCTATCACCCGGAGCATGCCTCCAAGCGGAGCCGAGCAGACATCGACTCCGACCTGAACTCGGCAATGAAGCAACCTGCCTGGAATGCTGCTAGCCGGGGCGCGCCGTGGCCTGTTGCCAAGACGGGTGAGCCCAAATCCCGCGCGCAAGTCGTCGCCGAGCTCGACGTAGCGATGAAGCATCCCGCATGGAACTCGGTAAGCCGCGGTGCACCTTGGCCGCCGGTGTTGAACAACCCGAAGTGAAAGAAAGAGTAGGCGCGCTCTTCTGAGCGCCGCCCTGCTTCGCGCTGACGAGGCTGTCAACGACTTCGTCGGGCTCTCGGTGGAGGGATCCGCAAGCGCCCGGTGAAGTCAACAGCCGAGAGAGATCTGCGGGCGGCTAAATGCCGGAAGGTAGATTCTTCTTGGCTCAGTCCCCGCTCGACTCGGGCTGGGCCAGCACGAGCCCGATGCGTGTCACTCCCCCGGCCGAAGAGGCGAATGTTGAACCGCCGTGCATACGTGCAATGGCCGACACGATCGTCAGACCCAGCCCATGGTGGCTGGAAGAGCCAGAGCGCGATCGATCCGCCCGGTAGAACCGCTCAAACAGATGCGGCAGTGCGGATGGGTCGATCGGCTCCCCCCGGTTGTCCACGAAGAGCCTGATCGCGTTCGCCTCTTGCTCGATCGCCACACGAATAAGGCTTTGCGGCGTGGCGTATCGGATCGCGTTACTGACCAAGTTGGAGACAGCGCGCCGAAGCAGGCCGACGTCTACGAGGAGATTGGCGTCCCCATCGATCTTCAAAGAGAGTTCAGCGGCCTCCAGCTCGGCTTCATGGAATTCGGCCACGGCAGCAACCTGCTCGGCGATGCTCACAGGCCCGGTCCGTCTTGCACGCGCACCGCGATCCGCTTTGGACAGGAAAAGCATGTCAGTCACGATGCCCGAAAGGCGGTGTGCCTCTTCCAGTTGGGAACTCAACGCGTCTTGGAGGGCGGCGACGGATCGCGCCTGGCTCAGTTCGACTTCCGCTTGGGCAATCATGTTTGCCAAGGGCGTCCGGAGTTCATGCGCGACATCGGCGTTGAATGACTCGAGCTGCTCGTACGCACCCTCAACGCGCTCAAGCAAGGCATTGAATTGGCCCACCCATGGCTGGAGTTCGCTTGCGTACTTCGAGGCGTCAATGCGAATGCCGGCGTTCTCCGGTCCTGCTTCCGCGGTTTTGGCCGCGAGGAGCTTGAGCTGTTTCAGCCCGCGGCGAACCACCAAGGATCCGGTAAACGCGACCAGCAACGACCCCAGGGTGGTGGCCAGAAACAGAGTCCATGCGAGCCGGCGCAGCAACAAGTCATCCTTGGAGACATCGAGTGTCAGTTGCAACTTGATCGGCTTGCCATCGATTGCGAGTCCCTCGAGCATGCGGTCCCGCGTGACCCAGTTGCCCTTGGCGGCCGGCCCCGGCGACAGGTAGACCTGCTCCTCGCCAACCCAAACCGCTGCAGCTGCATCCGGGTGCGAAAGAAAATAATCACCCAGCTTGTGGCGCAAGGCATTGAGATCGGGAGGATTGCTGGTCTCTTCGACCACATGCTGCACAAGTTCGATATACCTCAAGAACTCTTCCGATTGCTTGAGCTGAAAGCTCCATCGTGTTGCGGCATACACGGCCACGCACACGAAGCTCAAGCCAATCAACGTCTGTATCGCGAACCAGCGAGACAGCGATGTCTGGATGGAGTTTTCCTTCACGCCGATTCCGCGTCTCGCAGTTCCAGTACGTACCCCATGCCTCGTACCGTGTGGAGCAGCTTCACTTCGAAAGGATCGTCGATCTTCATCCGAAGCCGTCTCACAGCGACCTCGACCACGTTCGTATCGCTGTCGAAGTTCATCCCCCAGACTTGGTCCGCCAGGATGGCTCGAGGAAGGATCTGACCTTGCCGGCGCAGCAGAAGCGAAAGCAGGGCAAACTCCTTGGCCGTCAGCTCCAGGCGCTTTGAACCTCGCGTCGCCTTGCGCGTGGTGAGATCCAGTTGAAGGTCCGCGAGCGCGTAGCGCGTCGTTTCCTGCAATGTTCCGCGACGCAGAAGCGCTCGGATGCGCGCTTGCAGTTCGGAGAAGGCGAAAGGCTTCGCGAGATAGTCATCTGCACCACTTTCCAAACCCTTGACGCGATCGGCCACATCGTCGCGTGCGGTCAGCATCAAAACGGGAATGGAAGAAGACTTGCGGATCGCTTCAAGGATCTTGAAGCCGTCAATGCCTGGCAGCATCACATCCAGGACGATCGCATCGTAGTTGCCTGTCAACGCCATGCCCAGCCCCTCGGAGCCATCGCGTGAGAGGTCGACGTTGAAGCCGCTTTCCACCAGGCCCTTGCGCAGGTAGTCCCCCAACTTCACTTCGTCTTCGATCACTAGCAGGTGCATTTCTCGATCGTAACTTCGCGGGGGAGGTGGGTGATTACATTTCGGTCATCTGCGATTTGCCCGCGCCGCCTCTCGCCTTTTTCCTCCAGTGGAGCGCCACATTACATGTTTGTAATGTTCCAGTTCGGAGGTTGTTCGGTGCGATTTCTAGAGTCCTCCCACACGACTGGTGAGGTTGGCAGGCGCCACCTTTGGTCGGCGTGAATGACTCCAGACCATGCCAGATCACAATCCCCTTCGGCTGCCTTCCGACGCCGAAGGAGGCCCACTTGCCCCCTCGCGGGGAACGAATAAGGCGCTCTCCGCAACTTGGGCATGCTTGGGTACCGCAAGCTGGATTGTTGCTGTAGACAACTTCAGTTTCTGGAAGACTTTCGCTTCTGCACAGGATAGCTGGAGCGCCGCCACCCTGGCCTCGACCGCCGGGCTCGGTATCTTTCTCGCGCTGCTGTTCGCTGCACTCCTGCGACCGTTCGTCGCCGGCAGGGTTGGCGCCGTCTTGTTGAGCGTACTGTTGATCGTGTCGGCCAGCGTCGCGCACTACCTTGATGCATGGGGAGTGCTCTTCGACAAGGGCCTGGTCCGGAACATGGTCGAAACAGACACACGCGAGGTCCGCGAGCTGCTCTCGCTCCCAGCGTTCGTTGATGTGTTCTGCCGGGGCGTCTTGCCCGCGGCAATGCTGTGGTTTGTCGGAATTCGCAGGGCCGAATGGAAGCGATCGGCGATCCACACGGTTCTGCTGGGTGTGGTGGCCGCCGGCGTCGCCAGCGCCTTGCTTGCTACGTGGTATGGAACCCTGGCACCCACGTTCCGCAACCACCGCGAACTCCGTTTCCAGCTCGTGCCGACCAACTACATCAATGCGGTCTACGGCTACCTCAAAGGCGAAGACCTGACATCCGGCGCGATTCTTCAGATCGCACCGGATGCGCGTCGTACCCCGTCGCTTTCCGCGCGCCCGCTGGTGCTCGTCCTGATCGTGGGTGAGACCGCACGAGCGGCGAACTTCTCCCTGGGCGGCTATGCGCGCGAGACGAATGCGGCCCTCGCCAACCGCGACATCCTGTACTTTCAGGACGTCGTCTCGTGTGGCACCGACACCGCGACATCGTTGCCTTGCATGTTCTCCGGGCTGGGTGCCGAGGATTTCTCAGTGCGGAAGGCGCGTGAGCGCGAGAACGCACTCGACGTCCTGCTGCGGACAGGTGTTTCAGTGCAATGGCTCGACAACAACTCGGGTTGCAAGGGAGTCTGCGCGCGAGTGCCGACCCTGCAGATGCCGACGTCAGGCATCGACGGCCTTTGCGGTGAGGATGTGTGCCAGGACGAAATCCTTGCTCGGTCGCTGGAGGAGCGCCTGGATGAAGTGAAGCAGGACACGGCAATCGTTCTGCACCAGATGGGCAGTCACGGGCCAGCCTACTACCGGCGGTATCCAGCACCTGGCAAATTCCAGCCGACGTGCGATACGAATCGGATCCAGTCTTGCGACCGGCAGGCGCTCGTCAACACCTATGACAACACGATCGAGTACACCAGCCAGAACATCGCTCGAATCGTGGATGTAGCGCGCGCTCGCGCCCCCGCGATGGACATCGCGGTTCTCTACATCTCGGACCATGGTGAAAGCCTTGGCGAGCGAAACATCTATCTGCACGGGCTGCCGCCGATGCTTGCGCCCAGCGAGCAAACGCACGTTCCCATGCTCGCCTGGCTGCCGGCTCAGACACAGGAGCGCCTGAAATTGCCGATTTCATGCCTTGCTTCGGTTACCGGGCAGAAATATTCCCACGACAACCTGTTTTCAACATTGCTTGGGTTTTTCGGCGTCGCCACCGCGGCGTACCGAGCCGATCTGGACATATTGGCGATCGCTCGGGCGTCCCATGCATGCGGAAACGCACCGCAGCGCTTGACCCTGAAGTGACTTTATGGTTTCCAATCACTTCATTCCACAGCAACGGGCGCTCCCGCCCTCCAAGGAATCATCATGAGCTTCTTCAGCGACATCTTTCGAAACATGGCAAACGGAGGTCATGGCCGACGTGGGCATGGCCAGTCGAACCGTTCGGGACATCACGGTGGTCGGGAGGGCGGCTATCCCTACGGAGATGCCGATGCGCGCGGTGGCCAGCCTTGCCGTTCGTGCCGGGCACCGTTCCTTCCTGGCGCGAATTTCTGCGCACAATGCGGCGCAGCCCCCGTCGCAGCACGGGTTTGCTCTGGCTGCGCCACCGCCTTGGTGCCAGGTGCGCGCTTTTGCGCAAAGTGTGGCCAGGCGGCGGCGTAAGCTGCGATCCCGCGAGATTGCCGGCGCCTTTGCCGCAATTTCACGCTCAAGCGCATCGATAAATCTAGCGCCCTCGATACACTTGCGACCATGCGTACGTTCCTCCTAACCCTGCTTCTCGCGATCCTGCCGCTGCAGTTCGCGTGGGGCGCGGCCACGGGTTACTGCAGGCATGAGGCTGGCACCGGTGCCACGCATTTTGGTCACCATGAGCATCAGGCCAACGCATCTTCGGGTGAAAAAAGCAAAGACCTGAAGCAGAAGACGATCGCCGACAGCGACGACTGCATCGGTTGTCATGCCAGCGTTGCCTACATCGCTCCGGTTCTGTCTCTTCATTTCCTGGCCCCTGTCGGAGGATGGCCCCCGGCGCTCAGCCTTCCTACCTATCGTTCCCCAATCCCCATAGGGCTTGAACGCCCAGCACGAACGCTCGCCCTCTGATCGGCGAGCTCGTTTTCTCTTTTCCTTTTCCCACGACGACTGCTCGCCGAATCTCGCCTTTGGTTGTTTTTCAACGCTAGGAGAATTCGATGCGAATCAAGACGCTGGTCATTGCCAGTGCATTGGCTTTGGCCGCATGGCCCAGCCTCGCGCAAGTCGCGACATCCACCGCCCAAACTGCGCAACCAGCACAACCCCTGCCGGTCCTTCAGGGATTGAGCCTGACGGAGGTATGGCGGCTGGCTGAAGAATCCAATCCGGCCTTGAGAGCCAAGCGGGCCGAACTCGCTTCGGCGGAAGGTTCGCGCACCGACGCCAACGCCTTCCTCTACAACAATCCAGTCGTCTCTTTGGATGGCACCCGCCGGACTGTCCCACAGGAGGGAGCGTCGTCTGAACGGCGTCGCGAGTGGTCGAGCAGCGTCCAGCAGACATTCGAGATCGCAGGCCAGCGAGGCTTTCGCCGCGAAGCTGCCGACGCGGCGTTGATGGCCCTGCAGGAAGAGATCGCCGAGACCCGCAGACAAGTTCGCGTCGAGGTGGCGCAGCTGTACTACCGCGTCCTCGCCTTGCAACAACGCACCGAGCTCGAAGAGCAGGCGCTGGGTCTCTTCGAAAGTACTGCAGCAGCTGTGCAAAAGCGACGGATCGCAGGTGAAGACACCAAGCTGGATTCCAACGTGGCAGCGGTCGAGGCCGAGCGTGCCCGCAACCAGTTGGCCGTCGCAAAGGAACAACTGATCGACGCTCGCGCTGAGCTGGCTGCGAAGCTTCAACTCCGCATGGAAAGCCTGCCACAGGCGAGCGGCGAGCTTCGCCCCACGGCAAGCGCGGCTTACAGCCTCGAGTCCTTGCTGTCCCAGGTTGATAGCCAGCCGCGCCTCCAGGCGCTGCGCGCACGGGAAGATTCGGCACGGGCCAAGCTGAAGTTGGAGAGCGCCAGCCGCTATCCCGATCTCACTGTCGGCGTCGGCGTGGGGCGTGAAGGTGCATCCGGTGCACGCGAACGTCTCACAACCGTTTCGGTCTCCGTGCCGCTGCCATTGTTCAAACGCAATGCCGCCGGCATTGGACAGGCGAGCAGCGCGCTCACCCAAGCCGAGATCTCGCGCAGTGCGGGCCTTCGAGATGCGCAGGCGCAGGTGCGGGCACTCTGGGCCAAGCTGGAGAGCCTGAGGGATCGTGTCACCAGGCTCCAGGAGCGTGTGCTTCCGGCGCTGCTCGATAACCAGCAGCTTTCGGTCAAGTCCCAGCGCGCCGGCCAGATCGGTCTTCTCGAGTTGATCGTGGTGAACAGGCAAGCCCTCGACGCACGCCGCGATCTGATCGACGCGCTCATCGACTATCAATCCACCCGTCTTGCACTGGAGCTGGCCGCCGGCTGGCCTCCTGAAGGAGTCACGCCATGAAATTCAATTCCGCCCTGGTCGATCAGCGCAGTACCGAACGTTCCGCTCTGACCAAGCTTGCCGCAGCGATCTGCGCGGCCTTTGCAGTGATCGCACTTTCCGGTTGCGGAGGCAGCAACGGTTCGGCCGAGAAGCCCGCTGTCGAAGAGAAGGCTGCCGAGAAAGAAGGCCTCAAGCTCTCGAAGGAGGAAGCGGATCGCGCTGGCATTGTCCTGGAAGAACTCAAGGCGCAAGCCCTGGCTGACACCGTCACGGTGACAGCGACGATTCGCGCGAACCAGGATCGCATTGCCAGGATTGCGCCTCGCGTCGAAGGCCGCGTTGCCACTGTTGCAGCAAGCCTTGGCGACAATGTTCGAACCGGACAGTCGCTCGCGACCCTGGACAGTTTGGCCGTTGGCGAGGCTTCGTCGGCGTTGAGCCAAGCACGGTCTGCTCAGCGAGTGGCTGACGCGGACTACAAGCGCGCCACTGCCTTGCAGGCAGAAGAGATCATTCCGCAGAAGGATTACCTGCGGGCCAAAGCCGAGCATGAAAAGGCAAGCGCGACGCTCCGCGCCGCGGAGGACCACCTTCGGCTGCTAGGCGTCCCATCGGGCCAGAGCGCAGGCGTGACCTCCGTGTTCCCGCTGACTTCGCCGTTGGCCGGCACGATCATCGAGAAAAAGGCCGTTGTGGGCGGCTTGGCCGGGCCCAGCGATGCCTTGTTCGTCGTCGCGGACCTGTCAACGCTGTGGATCGAGGCCAACCTGGCCGAGGCTCAGTTGGCGAAAGTCCGCGTCGGTGCGAAAGCGACCGTCACCGTCGGTGCCTATCCGGACGAGCGCTTCGAAGGACGAGTGACCTACGTTGCAAGCATCCTCGACAAGGAGACGCGTTCGATTCCGGCGCGCATCGAGGTGAAGAACGGTGAGGGTCGCCTCAAGCCTGAGATGTTCGCGACCGCCACCATTGAAAGCCCCTCGCCGCAGTCGGCGCCGAAGACGGACGTGCTGACGGTGCCGGACCAGGCCATCGTTCTCATGCAGGGGCAGCCCAACGTTTTCGTCTTTGAGAACGGTGCTTACGAGCAACGCGCCATCGATCCCGGCGACAGGCTCGGTACCCGGACGGTGGTGAAGTCAGGCGTGAAGGCCGGCGAGCAGGTGGTGAGCGCGGGAACCTACGCCCTCAAGGCACGCGTGCTGAAGTCGCAAATCGGCGACGCACATTGAGGAATCGAAAGTAAAACATGCTCAACGCACTCGTAGACGCGTCGCTTCGATACAAGGTCCTCGTCCTGGTCTTCTTCGCCGTCTTGGTCGGACTCGGCGTTCAGGCATTTCGCAATGTCCCTGTCGATGCCTTCCCCGACGTTACCCCGGTTCAAGTCAATATCTATACAGAGTCCCCAGGTCTGGCCGCGGAGGACGTGGAAAAGCTGCTCACGACACCGATCGAAGGCGCCATGGCTGGCTTGCCGGGCGTCGAAGAAGTGCGCTCGGTCTCGCTCTTCGGCCTGTCTTACGTAGGCGTCTACTTCAAGGACGATGTCGACATCTATTTCGCTCGCCGCTTGGTGGGCGAGAAACTGCAGGAAGCAAAAGGTCGCCTGCCTCAAGGCTATGGCGAACCGGTGCTGGGTCCGAACAGCTCGGGTCTCGGCCAGGTTTTTTGGTACACCGTCGAGTCCGAAGACAAGAAGATGAGCACCATGGACCTTCGTACGCTCCATGACTGGACCGTGCGACTGATCCTGCGTACGGCCCCCGGCGTGGACGACATCGTCTCGTGGGGTGGAGAGCAAAAGCAATTCCAGGTTCAGATCGATCCGCGAAAGCTCATTCAGTACAGCGTGAGCTTCAAGGAGGTGATGGAGCGGCTCACAGCCAACAACAAACAGGTCGGCGGCCAATCGATCAACCTTGGCGCGGAGCAGTTCCTTGTGCGTGGTCTCGGGTTGGTGGGAACCACAAAGGACATCGAGCAGATCGTCATCGCCGAGCGCAATGGCGCGCCTGTGTATGTGCGAAACGTCGCGCAGGTCAAGGAGGCTCCTGCACCCAGATTCGGCGCAGTGACACGAGACGGCAAGGAAGCTGTCTTGGGCATCGCATTGGCCCGCGTCAATGAAAACGCGAAGAACGTGGTGGATGCTGTCAAAGCCAAGTTGGCGGTGGCGCAAGCGGCGTTACCGAAGGGCGTGACGCTGCAGCCCGTCTACGATCGCACGGAGCTTGTCAAGAAAGCCCTGAACACTGCGGAGAGCTCGCTGGTCGAAGGCGCGATCCTCGTCGCCGTGATCCTCTTCCTGTTCCTGGGCGAATTTCGCTCGGCGATCGTGGTGGTGATCACGCTGCCAATGGCGATGTTGATCGCATTCATCCTGATGCAGCAGTTCGGTGTCTCGGCCAACCTGATGTCGCTTGCCGGCTTGGCGATCGGCACAGGGATGATGGTGGACGGCGCGGTCGTGATGGTCGAGAACGCATTCCGACTTCTGGCGCATGCGAAGGAATCCGGCAAGCCGATTCAGAAGACTCACCTCATCCTGGAAGCGGCCCGTGAGGTGGTCAACCCGATCGCATTCGCCATCCTGATCATCATCGTGGTTTTCCTGCCCTTGTTTTCACTCACCGGGCTCGAGGGAAAGCTCTTCAAGCCGATGGCGTACACCATCACGTTCGCCATGGCGGGGTCGCTCTTGCTTTCGCTGACGCTGGTCCCCGTGCTCGCCGCGATGATCCTGAAGCCCAAAGAGGAAAAGGACACCTTCCTCGTTCGTCGCGCCAAGCGGATCTACCTTCCTTTGTTGGATTGGGCCCTTGAGCGCAAGCGTCTGGTGGTCGGCTCGGCAATCGTCTTGCTGCTCGCCTCGCTGGCGTTGTTCCCATTCCTGGGCAAGGAGTTCATGCCCCAGCTCCAGGAAGGAACGATCCAGTTTCGTGTGACGGGTATTCCCTCCACCTCGTTGGACGAGTCCATCCGCGTATCCAACGAGGTGAGCGCGGCTTTGCGCAAGCAATTTCCTCAAGTCCGATCTGTGCTGGCGACCATCGGCCGCGCCGAAGGCGGCGAGACCACGGACGTGAACTACATGGAGCTGAATCTGGACACCAAGCCAGCCGAGGAGTGGCCGGAGAAGATCTCCTACGGAAAGCTGGCCTCGGACATGCAGGAGGCGCTTGAAAAAGTGGTGCCCACGGTTGTGTTCGGCGCGACTCAGCCGATCCAATCCCGCGTCGAAGAACTGATTTCCGGGGTGCGGGCCACGCTTGCGCTCAAGCTGTACGGAGAGGATCTGGCCACGCTCGACAGACTCACCGGCAAGATTCAAGGCGTGCTTGGGAAGATCCCTGGTATTGCGGACCTGTCGGCCGAAGCCAACAAGGGCAAGCCGCAGCTCATCATCAAGGTCAACCGGGACGCCGCGGCGCGCTACGGTATCAACGCTGATGAGATCTTGGAGGTCGTGCAATCCGGTATCGGCGGCAGCGCGGTCTCCACGTTGATCGATGGCACCAAGCGTTTTGAGATCGCGGTTCGTCTCTCCGACGAATTCCGAGTGAGCCCCGCGGCCATTGCCAGCATTCCGATCCGCACTGGAGGGGGGGCGCTGGTGCCTTTCTCGCAGGTCGCATCGATCGAGCTCGACGAGGGGTACTCGTTCATCCGACGTGAGTCGCTGCAGCGCTATTCAGTGCTCCAGATGGACGTCAAGGGCCGTGATGTCGACAGCTTCGTGAAAGAGGCGGATACGCAGCTGAAGGCGCAAGTCGAGTTGCCAACCGGCTACTGGATCGAATGGGGCGGCTCCTTCGAGAACCAGCAGCGAGCGATGGCGAGGCTCGGGGTGATCGTTCCGTTGACCATCGGCCTGATTTTTATCCTTCTGTACACCGCCTTCAACTCTGTGCGGCATGCGACGCTCATCATCGCCAACGTGCCGTTCGCAATCATTGGTGGCATCGTCGGCTTGTTTGTCAGCGGGCAATACCTGTCGGTCCCGTCGGCGATCGGCTTCATCGCTGTCTTCGGCGTTGCCATGCTGAACGGCATTGTGATGGTGACGTTCCTGAACGACCTGAGACGACAGGGCTTGCCAATCCGGGAGGCGGTTCAACAGGGGGCCGCGCTGCGGCTGCGCCCCGTGCTGATGACCGCGTCTGTCGCGATCCTTGGCCTCATCCCGATGCTGCTGTCGACCGGTGTCGGCGCCGAGACGCAACGCCCGCTTGCCACGGTCGTGGTGGGTGGCCTCTTCACTTCGACCGCGTTGACGCTGCTGATCCTGCCCTTGATGTACGAGTGGGCGGAGCAACGAGCCGAGAGGCGAAAGGCCAAGACTGAAGAGATCTTAGAAGGAGAAACACCATGAAAGAGATCAAGGCATACGTCCACAGCAACAGAGTCGCAGCCGTGATTGCCGCATTGAAGGGGTCCAACGCCTGGGGAGACGATGCGCGCGGTCGCCGGCACAACCTGACCCTGTACGTCGTGAAGGGTTCGTTGGCGCCGCTTCACGAAGCCGAGCGTCGCTACTCCATTGAACTGGGCGACGAAGTGGTGAACGAGTACAAGCTCGAACTCCATTGCAATGATGAAGATGCCGATGAGTTCGTGAAGATCATCGCAGCCGCTGCCCATACTGGTCAGGCAGGTGCGGGATGGATCTACGTCATGGATGTCGGCTACGCGCAAGCCATCGCTTGATGGTGCCGTGATGAACAACTCCGATCCGCGCGCCCGTTGTCTCGCGAGGGGCGGTGATCGCGCAACCGGTTTGCGGGTCAGGCGGTTGTTCGCAATGGCCGCGTTCGGAACCTGTTGCGCCGCGAGCTTGGTCGGCTGCGCGACCTTCATGGAGGACGCCAGTGCGTTCCGCGAAGGGTGGCGCACCGCAGAGGTGGTTGAGGTGGCCTCTGCGCGTGAGCTGCGAGGAGGCGGCCGGACCGATTGCCGAGAGACGGCAAGCGCGCAGCAAATTGCGACGTCGCGCTTCGCTCGCTTGTCGTACCGCTCCGGCGGGTCCAAGCACTCGCATGTTGTCGTCGTGGGCGATGGCCCGCATGTCGCCGTCGGCGATGTTGTCTTCACCAATGTGATTCGGTGCGGAACTCCCTTGCAAGTTCGATCAGGTTCAGCGGCCGATGCGACCAAGACGGGAAGCTCGAACGGACCTGACCCGCTTCCCATCTCTCATCTTTGAAGGCGATCATGGCATCCGGAAACTCTCACTCGCACGTACAAGCGGCATCGGGTCCTGGCCATGAGCGATCCCTGTGGATTGCCCTCGCCCTTACCACGACGTTCATGGTCGCGGAGGTGATCGGAGGACTCGTCACCGGAAGCCTTGCGCTGATTTCCGACGCGGCGCATATGTTCACAGACACAGCGGCGCTGGCTATTTCGCTTGCAGCGATCCAGATCGGTAAGCGCGCAGTAGACGCCAAGCGAACTTTCGGCTACTACCGATTCGAGATCCTCGCGGCCGCGTTTAATGCTCTCCTGCTCTTCGGTGTTGCCATCTACATCCTCTATGAAGCCTGGCAACGGATGCGCTCGCCGCAAACGGTCGACTCCATCCCGATGCTGATCATTGCAGCGTTGGGTCTTGTCGTGAACCTCGTGAGCATGAGATTGCTCTCGTCGGGAAAGGACCGGAGCCTCAATGTCAAGGGCGCCTACCTGGAAGTCTGGAGCGACATGCTCGGGTCGATGGGAGTAATTGCAGGGGCCGTCGTGATCTGGTTTACAGGCTGGACCTGGGTCGATTCCGTGATCGCCGTCGCGATTGGATTCTGGGTGTTGCCGCGGACTTGGCTGCTGTTGCGAGACAGCATGAATATTCTTCTCGAGGGTGCGCCGGACGATGTCGATGTTGCAGAGATCGAAAAAGCTCTGCGCGAATTGCCGAGTGTGGATTCCATTCACGAGCTGCACGTCTGGGCTATCTCCAGCGGCAAGGTGAGCTTGAGCGTTCATCTAGTCAGCGGAAGCGGTGACTTAGACAGTCTCGTGGCGGAGGGATCCCGCATCCTTGCGGAGCGCTTTGACATTCACCACTCGACGATCCAACCTGAACGCGTTCCATGCGGTCAGGCGTCGGAAACACATCGGTTCGAGTGATCTCCCACCCGAACCTTCTAAGTTCGACGGAAAGGAAAGGCCGTGTACCGCACCACAACCGACGATGGCTCGCACTTTTTCATGATGCTGGGCCTGTACATCAGCATCCTCGCCATCGGAGCCGTGATATTTCTTCTTGTTCGATGGTGGAAAGAGCGCCGCGACTTTCCTGCGGCGCATCGCCGCCCCTACGCAAAAAGTCTGCTCGATCGACTTTCGGGACGCGACGCCAAAAAGAAAAGCATGCCGGCTCGCAAGAGCCACAAAAATCACAAGAGATAGCGCTCGGCGTTCGTTGATAGATGAACTTCTGAGCTAGGAACGTCAGTGTTGCTTTAGGAGGTTGCGCCTGCCGGGACCGCTGTCGCAATTTGCGGCGCCTGAAAGGTGCCTTTCTTGTATGCCAGCAGACGCAGCGCGTTCACGACGACCAGCAAGGTCGAGCCTTCGTGAAACAGAACGGCGGTGCCAATGTTCAGGCCAAAGATCGTCGCGGGAATCAGCACAGCAACCACGCCCAGGCTCACGTAGAGGTTCTGCTTGATGATGCGACTCGTGCTGCGCGACAACCCTACCGCGAACGGCAACTGGGTCAGGTCATCGGCCATCAGGGCGACGTCGGCGGTTTCAAGCGCGACGTCGGAGCCCGCCGCACCCATGGCGATACCAACCGTCGAGTTGGCCATCGCAGGCGCATCGTTGACGCCGTCGCCAACCATGGCGACCTTGCCATGCTCCTTGCGAAGTGCCTTGATGGCATCGACCTTCTGCTCCGGCATGAGATCGCCCCGTGCCTCGGTCAGGCCGACACTCTTGGCTACCGCATCGGCGACTTGTTGGTTGTCTCCGGAGATCATGATGAGCCGCTCGATGCCAAGCGCTCGGAGTTCGGCCATAACTTGCGCTGCCACGGGGCGCGGGGTATCCATCACGGCAATCACCCCTAGGTAACGCTCACCTTTGCGCACGACCATGGTTGTCCGACCGGAAGCGACCAGCTTGTCGTTCGTCTCCTTCACGTCCTGAGGCAGTGAAGAGCCTGGCAGCTCGGAAAACAGGATCGGCTTGCCGATGTAAACGAGCTCGCCGTCGACTTGTGCCCGGACGCCGCGTCCGGTGATGCTTTTGACGTCCGAGGCAGTAACCGTCTTCGCGTGATCACCGAGGCGTTCGCGCGCGCCGGACACGATGGCGGTCGCCAGGGGATGGTCGCTGTGCTCTTCAACGGCCAGCGCCACGGCCAGCAGTTCATCATCTGTGACTCCCTGCATTGCAACCGCATCGGTCAGTTTGGGCTTGCCTTCGGTCAGCGTTCCAGTCTTGTCGAAAGCGATGGAAGTCAGCGTGCCGAGATTCTCCAGAGGGCCGCCTCCCTTGACCAGGACGCCGCCTCTGCCGGCGCGTGCCACGCCGCTGAGAACGGCGCTAGGGACGGAGATGGCCAATGCGCACGGACTTGCTGCGACCAGAACGGCCATCGCCCGATAGAAGGTGTCAGAGAACGGCTCATCGATCACGAAGCCGGCGAACAGCAGCAGGACAACCAAGGCCAGGACAGCAGGGACGAAGATGCGCTCGAAGCGCTCGGTGAATTGCTGCGTCGGCGAGCGTTGTGCCTCCGCCTCGGTCACCATTTTGACCACGCGGGCCATCGTGGATTGTTCAGCACGGCGAGCAACGGTCACCTCGATGGCACCCGACCCGTTGATCGTGCCCGCGAAAACGCGATGCTCCGGCGCAACGCGATCAAAGGCTGCGAGCGCCGCTTTGATGTCGTCGACTGGCCGCTTGTCGACCGGTACGCTCTCGCCAGTGACTGGCGCCTGGTTCACGCTGGACGTCCCAACCACAACGACACCATCGGCCGGCAGTCGCTCGTTGGGCCGCACGACGACCACGTCACCGACCTTCAGTTGTTCGACAGCGACTTCTTCGGTACCACTGTCACGTCGCACAGTAGCCGTCTCGGGTGCGAGCTTGGCAAGTGCTTCGATGGCCTTGCGGGCGCGTCCCATCGCGTAGTGCTCGAGCGAGTGACCCAGGCTAAAAAGGAACAGCAGCAGGGCGCCTTCCGCCCACTTGCCGAGCGCCGCGGCACCCAGCGCCGCCACCAGCATCAGCGTATCGATCTCGAAACGGCGTGCCTTCAGGTTCTCAAAGGCTTCCTTGACTGTATAGAAGCCGCCGAAGAAATATGCAGCGATGTAGGTTGCCGTGGGGAGCCAAGCGGGTCCGGCGGCGCTGCGCTCGATCAGCCATCCTGCGGTCAACAGTACGCCGGCGAGCGCGGCAAAGATCAGTTCGCTCTTCTCTCCCAGGAGGCCGCCCTCGGAGTGGTCATGACCCGCATGACCGCCAGCACCTTTCTTGCCGTGATCATGGCCTGCATGATCCGCGTGGTCGCTGTGGTCAGGCCCGCTGTGCTTGTGGCCCGCGTGGTCGTGATTGGCATGGTCGATGGGTTCATCGTCGGAGCGGGAAGGCCGGGGTGGAGTCTCCGGTGCGGCGTCTGTTCGCGGTGCGTTGGCGGCCGTCGTGTGGATCCCAAGCGCTGCGGCCTTTGCCCTCAAGGTCTCCGCTGACACCAGTTGCCGGTCGTATTCAATACGGACGGAGCCGGAGCCCGACACATCTGCTTCCAAGACGCCAGGAACACTTCGCAGGTCGGCGGCAACGCTGCGCGCCGCACGTGCATGAAGCGAGCCATCAGCTCTGATCGTCAGGTGAGAGAACCGCTCGCTCAACTGTGCGCCAACCGAGCCGACCAGCTCGCGCAAGCGGGTTATGGAGACGACGGACTGGTCGTAGTGCAGGCACAGCTGCGGCTGTCCATTGGCATCTCGAACGATGTGAGCCTCGGAGATGCCAGGGCGTCCCTCGAGCGCTTCTGTCAGCCGTTGTACGCAGTGATCCTCGACGTCGTCCACGTCTGGAAGGATCAGGGGTAGATCCAAACGGAGCTTGCTCGAGTCAGTCATGGATGTTGCCTTCTATTGAAAAGTGAATACCGCATGCAGCGCTGGCATGAGTTGATTCGCACCTCATCGCGCAGCAGGACTTTCGATTAATTTTTGGTCTCTCGATGTGCGACAACACCCCAAGTTGCTATGCGCACTGCGGGAAGTGGCAAAGTCGCGCTCAACCAGCGTTACCTTGATGCCCTCGATGCCCTCGGAAGCCGCAATCCGTTGAAGACCGCAGCCTGGCTGCTCCCAATGCCGGCGAATGCGGCCGTGCTTGTGGCTGCATGTTTGCAGATTGTTTTGGAAGCAGCTCGGAGCCTCGACTACGTTTGGGGCCGGGGGCCGCCATTTGCCTTCCTGCCCTGGCCGGGCTAGCGTTGCAATCATTCGTGCGCGGTGCCAGAGCAAGCATCGCTCGACGGGTTTTCGGCGCCAGCACGTGTCGTCGCACTGCGACATGGTCGCATCACCCTCCGCGCTCTAAGCCACGGAGCTGAATCCTGACCTGCAAAGTTGTGCTGGCAATGATCGCGCCGAATCTGGCGCAGTCGGCCACTACTGCTTTTGAGAGGCCGCCGTCAGGCCGTCGAGTATTCCGCACCGCTCGGCGACCTGACCCGAGCAGCATTGAGCCCTGAGCGTCATCAGCAGCCCCTCCAGTGACCGCAACTCCTCAATGCGCTTGGCGAGCTGAAGAATGTGTTTGTCCAACAGTTCGTTGACCTCGTCACAAGGCTCGTTTTGATGGTCCTTGAACTTCAGCAGCACCCGGATGTCCTCAAGACTCATGTCGAGTGAGCGGCAATGCCGAACAAAGGCCAGGCGCTGAACATGAGATTCGTCGTAACGCCGGTAGTTGCCCGCCGTCCGCGCAGGCGGCGACAACAATGCCTCCTGCTCGTAGAAGCGGATTGTGGGAATCTGCATCCCCGTCGCGCTGGCCAGTTCACCAATTTTCATGTTGCATTTCCGGGTGTCCGCTGCGGGCTTGCTCTTGACTCTCAACCTACTTTAGGGTTCTTAATCATGCCTTGGCTGGGCTTTTCGATCAAGCGCTTGCGATAGCACGCTCGTGAACACATTGGCGCCAAGGGCGAACGCGCGTACTGCAACCCCTTGAAGCCCGGGAATTTGAGGACCACTGATCAATGAATGCAATGACGCAAACTTCGTGCGGCTCGAGCTGCGGGTGCTCCACGGGCGATGTGAAGACGCCAACAGCGGAGCCAGTTGTTACTGGCTTTGCCATCGCCAACATGGACTGTCCTAGCGAGGAGGCCCAGATCCGCAAGCGCTTGGGACAACTCGATGGCATCCAGGGGATGACTTTCGAACTGGCCGGGCGTCGCCTGGAGGTGACTCATGCTTCTGCCGGTCAAAACGCAATTCTGCGCGCCCTGCACGACATCGGCATGCAAGCTGTCGTGGATACGAAGGGGCCGCGGCAGGTCGTTTACTTCATTGAGCAGATGGACTGCCCCAACGAAGAGCGTCAGTTGCGCTCAGTGCTGGAGCCGTTGGCTGGCGTTCGAGCCGTGGAATTCGACTTGAAGGCCCACACACTGACGGTGTCGCATACGCTCAGCGATACGACCTCGATTGCCCGAACCATCGAAGGCTTGGGCATGAAGCCCGTCGCGAAGACGGGAGGCGATGCACCTTCACCTGCCTCAATCGCCGCTGCGGCGCCGCTCTCCTCTGTGGCAGCGCCCGCGATAGGAGGCGCCACGCGCTTTTTCATTTCCAACATGGATTGCCCGACGGAAGAGGCAACGATCCGCAAGCGCCTTGGCACGATCGACGGCATCGAGCAACTGGATTTCGACCTCATGAATCGTCGGCTCGATATCCAGCATCATCTGCCGGATCACGCCCCGATCCTCAAAGCCTTGAACGACGTGGGCATGAAGGCCAGTGTCGAGCAAGTTGGCGGAGCCGAATCTCAGGGGCGGGCCGTGTATCTCATCGAGAAGATGGACTGCCCGACCGAGGAAGGACTTCTTCGCAAAGCGCTTGAAGGCATGCCTGGTGTGAACGCCTTGAGCTTCAACTTGATGGGCCGCACGCTGACCGTGAGCCACGAGCTTGCGGACCTCGCTCCCGTGACCGCAGCAATCGAGCGGCTCGGGATGGCGCCTGTCCTGCAAAGTGCCAGTGAACCGACGCCTTCCGCTCCGCGCGAGTTCGGCTCCGGCATTTCGCGCGGGCAATGGCTTCGCATGGCCATCTCCGGCGTGTTGGCGCTCGGTGCGGAGGCCATGGTTTTCGCGGGGACGCCAGAAGCCTCCTGGCCTGTCATTCTTGCCAGTCTTGCTGCAATTGGTCTGGGCGGCATCGAAACGCTCAAGAAGGGCTGGATCGCGCTGAAGACGCGATCACTGAACATGAACCTACTGATGACGGTCGCCGTCATCGGCGCGGCGCTGATCGGTCAGTGGCCCGAGGCGGCGGTGGTCATTTGGCTTTTCGGCATTGCGGAGATGATCGAGGCGCTGAGCCTGGACCGGGCCCGCAATGCGATTCGCAAACTGATGGACCTCGCACCCGAAAGTGCCTTGGTGCGTCAACCCGATGGGCAGTGGATCGAGGTCAAAGCGGATGCTGTGCCTGTTGGAGGCGTAGTACGCGTGCGGCCGGGAGAACGAATCGCTCTCGATGGCGAAGTGGTCGCCGGCCAGTCCTCGGTGAATCAGGCGCCGATCACCGGCGAAAGCATGCCTGTCGAGAAGGCAGTTGGCGCCACGGTCTTTGCCGGCACCATCAACGAACGCGGCACGCTGGAGTTTCGCGTCACTTCGCGCACGGGCGAGACCACGCTCGACCGAATCGCACGATCCGTCCAGGAGGCGCAGGGCCAGCGTGCGCCCACACAACGCTTCGTCGACAGGTTTGCCAGCATCTATACGCCTGCGGTGTTCGCGGTCGCGCTTGCCGTTGCAGTCATTCCTCCACTGGCCTTCGGCCAACCCTGGTTCGAGTGGGTCTACAAGGCACTGGTCATGTTGGTCATCGCCTGCCCATGCGCGCTGGTGATTTCCACGCCGGTCACCGTGGTAAGCGGTCTGGCTGCTGCGGCGCGCCGTGGCATCCTGGTCAAGGGCGGCCTTTATCTTGAGCAGGGACGGCACCTGAAATCGGTGGCATTGGACAAGACCGGGACGTTGACCCATGGTCGTCCTGCCCTCACGGACGTCATTGCGCAGGGCACCCTGACAAAAGGCGAGGCATTGCGTCTCGCGGCGAGCATCGATGTGCTGTCGGAGCACCCTGTGGCCACGGCAATCGTTGCCGGACATGGTGATGGAGCACTTGCTTCTGTCGAGCGGTTTGAAGCTATCCCCGGACGTGGCGTCAAAGGCGATGTGGACGGGCGCACCTACTACGTCGGCAACCACCGGCTCATCGAGGAACTTGGCATCTGCTCGCCTGAGTTGGAAGCCCAGCTCGATGCGCTGGAGCTCCAGGCAAAAACAGCGGTGGTACTGGCCACCGATAGGGAGGTCCTGGCGGTGCTGGGCGTCGCCGACACCGTGCGCGAAACCAGCCGCCAGGCCATCGAGGACCTGAAATCGCTGGGCATTGAGCCCGTGATGCTGACAGGCGACAACAAGAAAACCGCGCAAGCCGTCGCAACCCAGGTCGGAATCACCAGTGCGAAAGGCGAGCTGCTTCCACAAGACAAGCTGCAAGCCATCGAGGAGTTGCTCACGCGCGGTCCTGTCGGCATGGTGGGCGATGGCGTCAACGATGCACCGGCGCTGGCGAGGTCGAGCATAGGCTTTGCGATGGGTGCCGCAGGTACCGACACGGCCATCGAAACTGCAGACGTCGCGCTGATGCAGGACGACCTGCGCAAGTTGCCTGAATTTGTCAGGCTGTCGCAACGCGTGGGCGGAATCTTGACCGCCAACATCGTGTTCGCCCTGGGCACCAAAGCCATCTTTATGGTTCTCGCGTTCACCGGCCATGCGAGTTTGTGGCTCGCGATCCTGGCCGACATGGGCGCCAGCCTTGCCGTCGTCTTCAACGGCTTGCGCCTGCTGCGCGCGCCCACGGCGCCCCAGGTCGACAAGCGCTGAATTGAGCAGGGACGGTCCGCCGGGCCCGTCCCCTGTGCTTGCACGGCAGCGTCGGAGTCACTGACATCAACACCCCGACCTGCTGGTGCGAGCCGTCGATAAAATGAGAATCAATAGCACCACTACAACATGAAAATGCTCTCACTCTGTGCCAGGTACTTCCTGGCAATGGCGGCGCTGCTCGCGCTGTGGTCTTCCTCTCTTGCCTGGGCGGCGGACTCCGCTGCGAGCGACCAGGCCAAGCAGACTTGGCAGTTGCTGGACTACCTCGCAGTCGATTACGGCGGCGCCGTGCACGACGGCAAGGTCCAGAGTGCCAGCGAATACGAAGAGATGAAAGAGTTCGCCGCGACCGCCGCGCAGCAACTCGGAGCACTGCCGAGCACGCCGGCACTGCCCGACCTGCAACAACGGGCGAAGGCGCTGAATGAACTCATCGCGGCGAAGGCGGATGCAAAGTCTGTGGCAGACAGTGCCCATTCGTTGGCTGCCGCTCTGGTCAAGGCATATCCGTTTCCGCTCTCGCCATCGAAACCACCAGATCTAGCGCGTGCCAAGGTGCTGTTTGAAGCCAACTGCGCCGCGTGCCACGGAGCAACCGGCCGCGGCGATGGCCCGCTTGGAGCAAAGCTGGAGCCGCCACCGATTGCGTTCACAGACCGTGACCGGGCCCGTTCGCGCAGTGTGCTTGCGCTCTATCAGGTCGTTTCTCAAGGCGTTTCGGGCACGTCAATGCCCAGTTTCGCGACGCTCTCCGACGAGGACAGGTGGGCACTGGCATTTTTCGCCGGCACCTTGTCGCACGACGATGCAATGCGCACGCGCGGCGAGCAGTCCTGGGGCAAAGACGTCTCCGCCAAGGCCGTCTTTCCCGACCTTGCGGCCGCAGCCACATTGACCGAGGCCGCGTTGTCCGAGCAGATGTCTCCAGACGCGGCACGCGACCTCACCGCCTATGTTCGAAGCCATCCGGAGGCGACTGTTGCCTCAAGTGGGACTGGTGGGCTGAGCTTGGCTCGCACGCGCCTTCAGGAAAGCCTCGCTGCCGCGCGCGCGGGGGATCAAGCCAATGCAACACGGCTGGGCCTATCAGCCTACCTGGATGGTTTTGAGCCGCTCGAGCCCGCGCTACGCGCTCGCAACCAGGCGCTTCTCACGGAAGTGGAAAACGCCATGCTGGCATATCGTGGCGCGCTCGCGAGCGGGAAATTGGAACAAGCCGACGCCACTGCACAGAAGCTCGACTACCTGTTTGCGCAGGTCGATGGTGAATTGGGGGCAGACAAGGCCGACCCGCTCACCACGTTCATCGCGTCGCTCACGATCCTGCTTCGCGAAGGCGTTGAAGCGCTGCTGATCGTCGTCGGCATGGTGGCCTTTTTGAAGAAAGCGGAACGCCGCGATGTCCTGCCCTATGTGCACGGCGGTTGGATCGTCGCGCTCGTTTGTGGTGGACTGACTTGGGCAGCGGCCACCTATTTCGTGAGCATCAGCGGCGCCAGTCGAGAGGTCACCGAGGGGGTTTCGTCACTGTTCGCAGCCATCGTGTTGCTCAGTGTTGGCCTGTGGATGCACCAGAAAAGCACTGCTGGAAAGTGGCAAGCCTATCTGAAAGAGAAGCTCTCGGCTGCCATGACGCGCCGCTCGGCATGGGCCTTGTTCGCCCTGTCTTTCATCGCGGTCTATCGCGAGGTCTTTGAGACGGTCTTGTTCTATTCGGCCCTCGCTGGCGATGGCAACAACGGTGCGTTGCTGGGTGGATTGGTGGGCGGCATTGCGATCCTGGCCGTCATTGCGTGGCTGATGCTGCGTACCAGCGCTCGGATGCCCATCGGCAAATTCTTCAGCCTCAGTTCGATCCTGGTGGCGGTGCTTGCTGTCGTACTCGCCGGCAAGGGCGTTGCGGGTCTCCAGGAAGCAGGTTGGTTGAGCGCCAGTCCGATTCATTGGCTACGCATCGAGGTACTCGGGGTGTATCCGTCTGCGGAGACCACCATCGCGCAAGCTGTGGTCCTGGTCATCGCTCTGGCGGGCTTCGCCCTGAACTCGATGAAGGCCCGGCAGCCTCGGATGACGTGACGTAGCTGGGCGTCACCGGGGCGGGCGAGCGCAGGGACATCCGCCAGGCGCGCTCGTGCAGGTGGCTGATGCCTTGCACCTGTGTTTACGGCACAGCGCCAGAAGGTGCTCGACGGGTCCGTCACAGCCTGGGCCATCGGCTAAAGCCTTAAGCACTGGCAGGCATCAGCCACCGCAGCTTGAGCAGCCGCGCTGCATCTGCACCGGCGGGCACTTGACCGAGCCATACGAACAGAACACGCAACAGTCCCCGGCCTTCGGGCGCAGCATCGTCTCGCACTGCTCGCACTCGTAGAAGAACTGGCACGCGTCGGTGGGCATGCGCTCACGCTTGGCGTGCCCGCACTGGGGGCACGTCAGGACGGAGTCCAGCACGGGAGCGATCGCGTCCGTCATTTGCGCACCGTCGAGGGGAAGCCCGCGTCGGTCGTGGCCTTGACCAGCACCGCGGCGGTGGTCTTGTCGGCGTCGAACGTAACCGTGGCCGTCTTCTTCTCGAAGTCGATCCGCGCCTGGCTCACACCGGACACGTGCTCCAGCGACTTCTTGACGGTGACGGGGCACAGGCTGCAGGTCATGTTCTGCACGTCGAGCACAGTGGTCTGCGGCGTGGCCGCCAGCGCGGCGAACGGCATCAAGGCGACCAACAGGGTGGCAAACGAGTTGCGCATGGGGATTCCTTCAGAGAAAGTACGGCGCCAGCCAGGGCACCGACAACAAGGCCAGAAGCGCGAGCACCACGATCCAGAAGATCCATCGCTGACGCCTGAGCAGCTCGGCGCACGCCGCGCCGGGCTCACAGACCTGCGGCTGCAAGTACAGGCGGCGGAACGCCAGGCCGAGGAACAGCAAGGTCACACCGATGAGCCAGGGGCGCAGCGGCTCCAGCGCTGTGAGGTTGGCGACCCAGGCCCCCCCGACGCCGAGCATCAGCAGCACGAGCGGGCCGACGCAGCACACCGAAGCGCCGATTGCAGCCAACACACCGGCGAAGAGAGAGCCCTTGACGTTGAACGTTGCCATAAGTGGTTGAACTTGTTCGATGGCAGACAGTCTAGAGTCTGTACCATGGTACGGAGTCAAGAGGAACTGTGATGACTGACCTGACGATAGGGCGGCTGGCCACCGAGGCCGGCGTGAACGTCGAGACTATCCGCTACTACCAGCGACGGGGACTGATGACGGAGCCGGACAGGCCGATGAACGGGCAACGGCGCTACGCCGTCGATGCGGTCAAGCGTGTGCGGTTCATCAAGCGGGCCCAGGTGCTGGGGTTCACGCTGGAAGAGATCGGCAGCCTGCTGGAACTCGACGAGGCGCATGCCTGTGTCGAAACCCGCGGACTCGCCGCCCACAAGCTTGAAGTCATCGAGAGCAAGCTCGCGGACCTGAAGGCGATGCACAAGGCATTGACCGCACTGCTGCGTGAGTGCGACACGGGCACCGTGAAGAAGGCCTGTCCGATCATCCATGCACTAGCGATGGATTGACTGATCAACGGCAGGCCAAGGTGTGATCGCCGGGTGCTTCCCGCACTAAAGCAGTCCGATGACCTGATCGCAAGTCCGGTCAACAACGACCGTGGTCGACGTCGACCGCTATGAACTTAGAACGCGCTCCGCAGCGTTTAACTCTAGTTTCGATTCAACTCAGGCGGAACAGCACTTGCGCAGGGGGATCTCAGCCTTGTGCTTTGGCAGGGTGAGGTCCTCAAGAATGGTGCAGTCGACCGACGCACCACCGGCGCAGGCAGCATTGCAGCTAGTCACGAAGCCAGCAAGGCTTGCTTCAAGTTCACGAAGCGCATTCAGCTTTTTTCGGACTTCCCCGAGGTGCATGGCGGCAATGTCCCGCACCTCTATGCAAGGCCGGTCCGGCTCGTCGACCAAGCTGACCAGTTCACGGACCTGTTCGATAGAGAACCCAAAATCCCGGCATCGACGAATGAAAGTCAATCGCCGTGCCGCAGCCCCGCCATATAGGCGCTGGCCACTGTCGCTTCGATCTGCAAGTGGCAGAAGTCCGATCTCCTCGTAGTACCGGATGGTCGGGACTGTGCAACCCGTCTGTTTGGCGACGGTGCCGATGGAAAGGTGATTCACCGCATTCATGACCCTATCCTAGTCAGCCGCACGAGCCGCAGCAACGTGGCGCGGGTGTGGTCAGCGCGGTTGAATCTTCCGGGATGAAGTTCGCAAAAAGCAACCGAGAGGCCTCGCCCGACTCTTCTGGCGCTCGAATGCTCAGAGTAAGCCCGCCGTCGCTCTGAGTAACACCAAACTCTAGAAACGCGCAGCACACCCGTTCCAGCTCAACGATTGACCGGACTTCGTTGCTGGCATCAGCTCGATAGGTCAGATACAGCGTGTTGCCTTCAAACCGGTGCCCCAGCAGGCTGTTCCGTGTCAACCGACGTATCCGATCCAGCCTCGCGGCCATGTCCTGAAAATCCAGAGCGCAGGCAATCGGCGAAGCTTCAGAGGTTTGCATGCCTTGTCTCCTTGCTGTCGACCTTCGATGGGCTGGACGGCAGGGCCGGTGCGCATCCGCAAGCGCTGGCCGCCCGTCGCGCGCGCCGCCGCCATTGCCAGATCGCGAGCCCGGTCAAAACGCCAACGGCGACCAACACTAGCGGAACAACGCCACCAGCGTAGGCCAGCCAGGCACCTGCGCCGCCAGCGAAGAGGGCCGCTACGCCGGCCGCAATGGGCGCCGCGCAACAAACGGCGCACGCAGCGCCCAATCCAAGTACAACCTGCCATTTTTTCGTCGTCATAGGTCTGTGATGTGATGTGGGACGTGTCGCCCACATGCGCACCATAGGACCTCAAGTAACTTGAGGGGCAAGAGAAATCTTTGACCTTTTCGACGAACGGTTTGCCGCGCGGCCCGATCTGCCGCTCAAGGACAATCGTCAAATGGAAGTGCTCAAGACCCTCTCTCTTTTTGTCGTGACGGCACTGGCGGAAATTGTCGGCTGCTATCTACCCTACCTCTGGCTGAAGCAAGATCGCTCGGCTTGGCTGCTGGTGCCTGCCGGGATAGCGTTGGCGCTCTTTGCCTGGCTGCTTTCGTTACACCCTGCGGCGGCCGGCCGTGTCTATGCCGCCTACGGTGGCGTCTACATCGGCGTGGCCATCCTGTGGCTTTGGTCGGTGGACGGCATCCGGCCGACCACGACCGATTGGATAGGCGTTGCTGTGAGTCTCGCCGGCATGGCGATCATCATGTTCGGCCCGCGGCCCACCGCCTAGCCCGGCAAGCCGGACGCCGCTGCCGGCGGTGCGGCATCGCGGCCTTCGCGAGCGCGTCGAGAACCGCGCGCTCGGTGAAAAACTTCGCTCGGCACTCGATACCCTCCCGATTCGACCGCTCTGCGGCAAGCTCGAACTTCAATGCGCCTCGACAGCACGCGGTGCTTTTCTCATGTCCATGGTCATGACCACCAGTGCGAAGCAGGCAGACAAACCCAGGAGGGCGGAGAACCACAATGCACCATCTCCCCACCGTTCCACGGCCATACCGAACAAGAACGGTGCGCCCGCTTGCACGATACGCGCCGGCACCACGAGAAATCCCTGGCGCTGCCCGTAGCCCTTGGCACCGAAGATCATCAAAGGAAGCGTCCCGATGGCGATGGTCAGGATGCCGTTTCCCAAGCCGTGCAACACCGCGAAAGCAGCGGCGGCCGAAGTGCCGAGCAGGCCGAGGCAGAGAGCGCCCAGCGGGTGGGCCAGCGTGGCCAACCGGGCCGACAGCAGCGGATGCGCGCGCTTGAGAAAAGTGAACTCGATCACCCGCCCCACCACCTGAGCTGGGCCGACCAAGGCGGCGATGCCAACTGCCGCAGCCAGCGTGGCACCACTGGCGAGCAACAGTTCCGGCAGGTGCGCGGCCATCGCCGTGCTGATGAACCAGGTCACGGCAAAGACGTAGGCCATCAGGAAGGCGGCGCGGCGCTGCTGCGCTGGTGCAAGTCCAGAGCCAACCTCCTTCTCGACGACGGTTGCATCCTTCGACGCCTGATCGGTACGAGATGCCCGTGGCAACAGCACATTGAGTGGGAGACCGATCACCAGGTGCAATGCTGCCCACGCAAGGCACGCCCCGCGCCAGCCCACGGAGCTTTCCAGATACGCGGACAGCGGCCACCCCACGGTGCTCGCGAAGCCTGCGAACAGCGTGATGCCGGTGATGGCTCGTCGCGCATCCTGGCCATGCAGGCGTACCACGGTGGCAAACGCAGCCTCGTAGAGTCCGCTGCCCATGGCAAGGCCCATCAAAGCCCAGGCGGCGAAGACGTGGACTGTAGAGCTGGCCTGGCTCAGTGCGGCCAGCCCTGCCGCAAACACCAGATTGCTGGCAATAAGAATCGGGCGCCCGCCCAAGCGGTCGATGAGCCGGCCCGCGAAGGGGCCGATGCCGGCCGCGACGAGCAGTGCCACCGAGAAAGCACCGAAGACCGTGGACATGGAAATGCCGATGTCCTTGCCGATGGCACCGGCCAGCACCGCGGGGAGGTAGTACGACGAGGCCCATGCCAGGGTCTGAGCCAAACCCAGCATCACCGTCGTCGTGGTCTTGCTCTGCACCCTGGGTTCGCCTCGCTCAGATGCTGCGCAGGTTGACCCGCTTCGACAACGCCTCGGCACTTTCGCGCCGCTCGCTGTAGCGGTCCACCAGATGCGCCGCGCAGTCGCGCGTGAGCAGCGTGAACTTCACCAGCTCTTCCATGACGTCGACCACGCGCTCGTAGTAGGGCGAGGGCTTCATGCGGCCGTCGTCGTCGAACTCGAGGAAGGCCTTGGCGACCGACGACTGGTTGGGGATCGTGATCATGCGCATCCAGCGGCCGAGCACGCGCAGCTGGTTCACCGCGTTGAAGGACTGCGAGCCGCCCGACACTTCCATGACGGCCAGCGTCTTGCCCTGCGTGGGACGCACCGAGCCCATCGTCAGAGGAATCCAGTCGATCTGCGCCTTCATGATGCCGGTCATCGCGCCGTGGCGCTCGGGCGATGTCCACACCATGCCCTCGGCCCATTGGGCGAGGCCGCGCAGTTCCTTCACCTTGGGATGGTCATCGGGTTCGGAGTCCGGGAGTGGCAATCCACGGGGGTCGAAAATCCGCGTCTCCGCACCCAGTGCCCGAAGCAGTCGCGCCGCTTCTTCCGTGAGCAATCGGCTGTAGGAGCGCTCGCGAACGGAGCCGTACAGCAGCAAGATGCGCGGCGCATGCGTCGAGCGCTGCGCCGGCAGCAACAGATTCAGGTCGGCCTTCTCGAAGAGCGCGGGGTCGACGTTCGGAAGCTCACGACTCATACCAGCCTCGCGACGAATTCACGACTTTCACCACCACCAGCATGATCGGCACCTCGATCAGCACGCCGACCACGGTGGCCAGCGCAGCGCCAGAGTGGAAGCCGAACAGACTGATCGCTGCCGCCACGGCCAGCTCGAAAAAGTTGGACGCACCGATCAACGCGGATGGGCACGCGATGTTGTGCTTCTCGCCGAGCTTTCGGTTGAGCCAGTAAGCCAGACCGGAATTCAGCACCACCTGGATCAGGATCGGCACCGCAAGCATTGCGATCACCAGCGGCTGCTTGATGATGGCTTCGCCCTGGAATGCGAACAGGAGCACGAGCGTCAGCAGGAGCGCCGCGATCGACCACGGGCCGATGCGATGCATGGCGCGTTCGAAAGCGGCCGGCCCGGCCTTCAGCAACTGCTTGCGCAGCAGCTGCGCGAAGATCACCGGCAGCACGATGTAGAGCGCCACGGAGGTGATCAGCGTGTCCCACGGCACAGTGATGGCCGAGAGGCCCAGCAACAGACCGACGATGGGCGCGAAGGCGAACACCATGATGGCGTCGTTCAATGCGACCTGCGACAGCGTGAAGACCGGATCGCCACCGGTCAATCGGCTCCAGACAAAGACCATCGCGGTGCAGGGCGCGGCGGCGAGCAGGATCAAGCCGGCGACGTAGCTGTCGAGCTGGTCGGCCGGCAGTGAACCGGCGAACACCTGGCGCACGAAGAGCCACGCCAGGAACGCCATGGAGAACGGCTTCACGGCCCAGTTGATGAACAGCGTCACGCCGATGCCGCGCCAATGGTTCTTCATCTGCGCGAGGGCTGCGAAATCGACCCGCAGCAGCATCGGGATGATCATCACCCAGATCAACACGCCCACGGGGATGTTGACCTTGGCGACCTCGAGGCGGCCCACCGCCTGGAATGCCGCCGGGAACAATTGCCCCAACGCGATGCCGACGACGATGCAGAGGAACACCCACACCGTCAGATAGCGCTCGAACACGCTCATGGGCGCCGCGCTGGCGCGCGGGCTTTCGATGACTGCGCTCATGGTGTCAGTTCGCCGAAATGCGCTTCAGCCGCTCTTGCAGCTCGGCATCGCTCATGGCTTCCGGGTTGTCCAGCGCGAGCAGTTGCAGCATGCGATAGGAGATTGCCTGGCGCGTCAACTCGAAGGCCTGGCGCTTGGCGTCATCGCCGCCCTCGGTATTCGACGGGTCCGGATAGCCCCAGTGCACCTTGACGCGCGTGCCTGGCCAGTAGGGGCAGGCCTCCTGTGCCGCGCTGTCGCAGACGGTGATGACCACATGCATGACCGGCGTGGTGAATTCATCCCAGCTCTTGCTGCGAAAGCCCTCGGTGTTCACGCCGGCCACCTGCAGCACCTCGATGGCGAACGGGTTGATTCTTCCGCTGGGCGCGCTGCCGGCGCTGAACGCCTTCACGTCCTTGCCGAGCTTCTGGGCCCAGTGGTTGAGCATGCCCTCGGCCAGCACGCTGCGGGCCGAATTGTGGGTGCAGAGGATGAGTACGTTGAGCGTCATTGCGCAGCTTTCTGAACCTTGCCGATGTCGCGAATCTCGCGCTGAATGGCCATCGAATCGAGCCGGGCCAGAGGCAGCGCCAGCATCAGCTCGATCCGGCGCTTGAGCGTGAGGGCCGTGTCCATGAACTGGCGCTCGGTAGCTTCTTCCGGTCCCGCGAATGCTGCCGGGTCTGCCACGCCCCAGTGCGCGGTCATCGGCTGGCCAGGCCACACTGGGCACACCTCGCCCGCGGCCTTGTCGCAGACGGTGAGAACGAAGTCCATCGCCGGCGCATCCGGCTTCGCGAACTCGTCCCAGTTCTTGCTGCGATAGCCGGTGGTGGGAAGGTGCATCTTGTCCAGGGTGAGCAATGCGTAGGCGTTGACCTTGCCAGCGGGGTGGCTGCCAGCGGAGTAGGCTTTGAATCGCCCTTTGCCCAGCTCGTTGAGTAGGCCCTCGGCCAGGATGGAGCGTGCGGAATTGCCCGTGCAGATGAACAGCACGTTGTAGGTTTTTTCAGCCATGACGATGTTTCTCGGTGGAAGTCGGAGTGATCTCTTTGAACATGCAAACGGCCGAGGCCGGACACAGGCTCTTGAATTCGGTGCTGGCCTGCACGGATGCCGGCAGCGCCGTGCGGTCACAGCGCTCGAAGCCTCGGCCCTCGAAGAATGGCTCTGCCGTGGTGGTGAGGATGCAGAGGCGATTTACACCCTTCGATGCGGCGAAGGCCTCCATGGTCTGCAAGGCCTGATCGCCCACGCCATGGCCGCGCGCATCGGCACGAACAGCGAGGGAGCGGAGCAATGCGGTGTCGCCGAATCGCTCCAAACCGACGCAGGCAAGAATCCCTTCGTCCCCCGCGCGGCTCACGAAGAAGGCTTCCATGTGCTCTTCCCGAAGATCCGATTCGGGAAGACCGGCATCCCGGAGAAGGGAGCGCACTGGCGACAGAGACGCGGCCTCTGCACGAACGAACAGCGATCTGACCAGCGATTCAGAGGGTTCTTGGGGCATGGTGCAGCCCCTCAGCAGCAGGCGCCCGTGCTCTTGACAGACACGTTGACCGGAATGCGTCGGGCAGCACCGGGCGTGCAGCAGGCGGACTCGGTCTTGGCGACGGACTTGGGCTGACCGTAGACCGGCACGGCGCCGTCCAAGGTCTGGAAGTGCTCCCACGCGATCCCCTGCGGATCGGTGACCCAGTGCTTCTCGCTGCGCGCGTAACAGCACACGGTCTCGCCCTCGTCGAGCAGGGTCTGGTCGGCTGCCTGGCCGCGAGCCTTCAGCTCGGTCAGTTCTGCTTCATCCTCGGCCTGGATGCCGAGGTGGTCGATGCCTTTGCCTTGCCCGAGCGTCGAAATCGCGAAGTTGATGCGCGGATCGTCGAGCATCCATTTCGCATAGTCGGCCTCGACACGCGCCGGCGGCGATGCGAACAGGTTGGAATAGAAAGCGATGCTCTTGGTCAGGTCATCGACATGCAGGTGGACGTGAAAACGCTTCATGGGTCACTCCTTCAGCATTCGCAGGCAGTGGAACTGTCGGTGAGGCACGCCTCGCCCTGACAGCAGTTCTCCGTGAGATAGCCGAGCAATGCATTCATCTGCTCGAACACCGCGCGATAGATCAGATTTCGGCCGTCACGCTCTTGGCTGACCAGGTTGGCGTGCGTCAGCTCCTTGAGGTGGAACGAGAGGCTGGTAGACGGGACACCGAGCTGCTCGGCGAGCACGCCTGGCGTGCGCCCAGTCGGACCGGCGACGACAAGCGCTCGAAATACTTGCAGGCGAACGGGCTGCGCCAGCGCGGCCAAGGCTTGAACGACGGCTTTTTCTTCCATTATTCGATAATAGTTGAATTATGGAAATCTTTCAACGAATTTTGAATGTTGGAGATTGCGTACCGGAGTTCGAAGCGACCGGAGCTTTACGGCGTGCGCTAGCAAACCCGGTACCCAGCCGCCGTGGCATCGTGACGGGCATCGTCCTCGGTGTGCAGATAGACGCTCGGCAAACTCGCGCAGCCGGCGCTGGTTCGACGGCTTGCTATCCGATGGATCGTAGCGGTGCAGCGTTTCCGCGTCGAAGGGCCAAACCTTGTCCTATATCGCCCCGACCACGCTACGAGCCACAGGCACAGGGCACAGGCAGAGCCACCCACCGACTGCCGGCCCTCACACAGGCATCTTTCGTATCAGCTGACTGTTTTCTCCATCACTGAAGCGCTTTCGGTCGTTGGCATCGGCGGTGTCGTCAAGGCGCTCAGGCCAATGGACGACTGCATCCGGAAATGGGTGGCCGCAGCAGAGACGAGTTGACGCCGTCTTCGCTGAGTATCTGCCCCTGTGAGATGTCCGTTGTAGAGGGCGGCGGTAAGCCCCAGATCGCGGTGTTCGAGTTGCAACGATTCGATAAAGGCGGCGAATCTTGGCTCTTGAGCCACTTGCTCGAATCGACCGTCACCCATGACCTGCAGGATCTCAGCAGCCAGGGTGTCGCGCTCGATGATCGCTGAACGGGCGGTAGCGACGACCACCCAAATGGCGTGCAACAGGTCGGCTCGGTTTCCTTCATCGAAGAACATGGCGCCGATGCCGCTGATCAACCAGTCCACCGAGACGTTGAGTTCGCGGTGCACACCCATGAAAAAGTCTGCGCCAGGTCGCTTGACGCCTCGGGCGATCTCGCTGACATAGCCAGGACTGAGTCCGAGCCGGCGCGCAAGCTCGCCCTGATTCATGTCCATCTCGGCAAGCAAGATGCGCACGCGGCGAGCCATTTCCACGCCCGCACTTTCTTCTGGCGCTGAAAGAGACATAGGTTTACACTGCTGCGCAGTACTCAGGGGAGAACAATTTTCGCCAACGCGAAACTTCCATCGATTTACTCCGTAACAGGGTACTGGCGCGAACTAATCCTTGATGCAGGAGGTTAACCCGTTGCTGCGCTTCTGTGAACGTTGATATTGCCAAACTTCACGCAGGCACGCGCGCCCCTGTTCATTTCGTCGATCAACAGATCCTTTTCGCCAAAGAAAACGGCCCGGGGCGGGCACCCCGGGCCGTGTCAGTGGATACCTGCGCTTAGTAGGAGTTCAGTATCTGCTCCGCGTTCCCGTGCGTCAAGCCGGGCCGCAATGGGGAAGTGCTGCCCCGTCGTTCTGGGCAGCGCCACTTCGAAAAAGCTTCGAGCACAGCCCGGCTTACTTCGAACCGTGGGGGTCCTGCCATGCGACGTCGTTCTTTTCCTCGCCTGCTACGGATGGGCGCCCGAGCCGCCTGGGGAGGCCTTAGCGCAGGAAGGCGGAAACTGTACCGCGCGCTGCCCGGCTCAGGCAGGAGCGAGGCAAAGGCGCATCAGGTTCAAGCGGCATGCTGAGCCCGGACGAGTTCCTCGCTTGGGCAGCCGCTAAGGGCCTAGCGCCTGGAACAACCGCCCTGGTCGACCGTCTGAGAAACAGCGAGCCCGGTCGCCGCGTCAAGAACACTTCGGGCAACTACTGCGGTGGGTTCCCAAGCGAGAAGCTCGGCAAAGTCATTCAATGGGAAAGCATGACCGGCGAGCGAGCGTGCGTGCTGCTCTGGGAATACGACGCTGACACCCTGGAGGTCTGGGACCAGTGCTTGCAGGTCAAGCTCAACTACACGTTGCCCAACGGCAAACGAGCGGGCGACCGCACATGGATCGACTTCCTCAAACTCGATGGAACGGGCGCCGCAGGCGTCGACTTCAAAACATCCTCGGAGCTCATGAAGCTCTGCGTCGACAAGCCGTACCGATGGGTCCAGACCGGACCCGATTCATGGGACCAACCACCTGCACGCGACGCATGCGCAAAGCTCGGGCTGGGCTACTACCTTCTCACAGACCGCGACGTACCGCACACCCTCGCGCGGAACATCGACTTTCTGCGACCCCGCATGCTTCGCAGCACTGACGTTCCATTGGAAAGCAGGAGCTTGCTGAGCGCCAAGCTCCAAGCGGCGCAACGCGTGCTGCTGAGCGAAGCCATCTCATTGGTTGGCGACGCCGACGTGATCTACGAGGGACATTTCCGGCGTTACTGGCATTTGGAACTCCTCAGCGAGCCACTGGCAAACATCGACTGCGCGTGGGTCTATGCCGACGGCCAGACCTTCACCTTCTACAAGGCGGCTGAGCGCTGCCGCGATCCGCGGCGTTTCACCATCGATCCAGACGCCATCCTGCCGGGCAGCACCGTGACCTGGGGGCACAAAGCGTTTGTCATGCTGAATCGCACCGCAGCGTTCGTCTTTTTGCAGACGCCGGATGCACCACTGGCCCAACTGAGCTGCAAAGAGTTCCGGCGTCTTGTTCAAGCGCAAGAAATTCTGGTCAATGCGCCGGTGCCGATTTCGACAAGCGAAGGCTTCGAGCTTCTGAGGCGCGCGTCGCCCGAATCAATCATCGAAGCGGTCGAGAAGCTCAAAACCCTGGAGAACTGCAGCAGCGAAAGCTCCGCGTCCGACCTCGGCGCGAAGTGGCGCACAGTCATGCGATGGAAGGCAAAGTACCGCGAGTTCGAAGCACGCTATGGAAATGGGTTTCTCGGATTGATCACGCAGGACCATTTGAAGGGCAACCGGACACCGCGCACGGAAACAAAAGAACAGGAGCTGATGGCCAAGGCCTTCAAGTTCCTCAAGGCTCCCTTGCCACGAGACGTCAGTGCCGGCTATGCGTACTACATCGCATTGTGTGAAGAGGAACACATCGAACCTCGATCACAGGACAAGTTTTATCGAAAATGGAAGCGCCAGGACATTCACCAAGTCACGGAAGATCGCGAGGGCAAACGCGCTGCGCAAGTCCAGATGCCACCGCGCATGAGCGGTGGCGCCCACGTCAACCAAGGTCCGGTCGAGGGAGATAGCCCGTTCGCGCGCGTGCATATCGATCATCGGCAAAGCGACATGTTCTGCCGACGGCTCAACGGCGTCGACCTGATCGGCAAGCCCTGGTTCTCGATCGCCATTGATGCATTCACCCGTCTCGTGCTCGGCCTGTGGACCTCGATGCTGGAACCCTCGCACGCATCGGTGATGATGGTCTTGCGCGACATCGTTCGACGCCACGGAAAACTCCCGATGATGGTCATCACGGATGGCGGACGGGAATTCCAAGCCAAGCTCATCCAGCAGATGCTCGCGCTCTACCACTGCGAGCATGCGCTGCGTCCCAATTCAGAGCCGCGGTACGGCAATCCGGTCGAGCGTATGAATCTGACGATCGATCATCACCTGACGACCGTGCTACTGGGAAGCAACGAGGTCTTGAAAAAGCCCAGGATGAGTTCAAGCACTCATGACCCGCGAGACCTAGCCTATCTCACTGTCCCGGGACTGGCAGAAAAAGCGGAAGACCTCATGTTCCGTTTGTACCCGGACATGCCCCATGGAGTCCTGGGCAGCACCCCGAACAAGATTCTTTGTTCCGCATCGATCACGCAGGGAACATCCTGGGGCAGGCCCACGCCCTTTGATGACGTGTTCATTCGGAACACCCTGGCGAGGGCTCACAAGCACGGCGGGCTGATGCGCCAACGAGACGGGATTCGACTGAATGGGCACAACTATTACGCATCGGAGATCGCTGCATGGACCCACAAAAAGATGGAGGACGTGCCTTTCTACGACCCGGAGGATCCGACCTACATCTCGGCACGAATCAACCGTAAATGGGAACGGTGCGCCCTGATCGATTCCCAGTTGCGCCGCCTGCCTCCAGAAGCTCATCGCAAGTACTACTTGAGCGAACAAATCTATCTGAGCCGCCCCAGCACCTCGCGCGACGACACGCACGCCTTCCTGAAGGAACTGGGTCAAAGCTACATCGACGCGGAAAGAGAGCGCGAACAGCACGCGCAAGGCGAAGAGCCTGAAGACCCCGCGGACGAACCCACCGACCCCGGCGCACGCGCCGCCGACTCCACCTCCAATGCAGAACCAGCCGCAGCCACATCCAGCGCCGCGCCCGCGGCGCCGCTGGAGCCGTTCCCCATCTCTCGGCGAAGTCACTGACTTTTTCAAGGAGTTCTATGTCGTCTAGCAGCACCAAGCAAACGCCCCTCCAACGACTCGCGGTACGCGGCCGTGAAGTCCATCCCGCTGTCGAAAAGTTCAGGAAGGAGAAGATCCTTCACCTCAATTTCAACAACGCCATGGACGAGGTGGCGGAACGAATCCAATATGGCGATCAGCAGTCGATGACTGCAGTCATAGGACCCACGTCTGCGGGGAAGACTGCGCTTGTGGATGAAATCTGCCACGAATTCGTCGAGGCCGCAGCGGCTATTCCAGAGGAAGAGCGCACCCGATTGCTGGCCATGGAATTGGCCGCGCCTGAAGCCGGGGTCTTCAAATGGAAAGACGACCTGTACCTCCCAGGTCTCTCGGCATTGAACGAACCGTGCATCAACACGAAGATCGATGTCGAAAAAATAATTGAAAGATTTCGAAGTGGCGATTGCCATCCGGCATTCGCCACCCAGAAACTCAATATTCCACAACTTCGAAACCTATTCTTTGCGGGTCTTGCTCGTGCCAAAGTGATTGGCGTGCTTATGGACGAGGCCGATCACCTGCGTCGCCCTACATCGGACTCTGGGATATTTCAAAGCTACGACTCTCTAAAAAGCCGTAGCAATGCAAGCCCGTCACATTTTGTACTTTTCGGAACGGTTCTGCTTACAGATATTTTCAAGCAAAGTGGTCAAATCTCCAAGCGGGTCTATCCCATCTGGCTTGCCCCCTACTCTTTAAAAGAGATAGATCAATTTATGCGATCGCTACTGGCGATTGAGAAGAAGCTCCCGATCAAACTTAAATTTTCTATCGAGGCAAAAAAGATTGAATTGTTTAATGACGCGCTCGGCTACATGGGTCTCTCCCACGAGCAATTCGACCGGGCGCTTATCACCGCGCTTGATCGAGGTTTGGACTATTTGACTTGGAACGACATGGTTCGAGCGCGATTGCACACATCGCAACTCGAGGGCATCCTGAATGATACGATTCAGTTCATGAGAGTAATGAAAGAACTGGATGAAAGCCTCAAGGAAAAACGCAAGATATTTTTTAGCAGTGGAACTGAAGCAGAAAAATCGGTTGCGCCCGCAGTCGTAAACAAGCCATTTCAAGCTGCACTGCGTCGCGAGACAGTCGGTCCATGACCATCGCTAGGATTTATCCAACGGACTCAACCCTGCGGCGGTTCACGGGCCACGAACCCAGGAGGAGCGATGAGGCTGGCATCGAGTCCTTGACGAGCTTATTGTGTCGGCTTGCATTCGAACACTGCTGCGCACCCCATCGACTGTATGGCGCGCTTGCAGGAGAGAACTGGGACAAGGAGAAAGCAACTCTCACTAAGATTCGAAGCGCGGAATCTCAATTAATCAATAGCCTCGGACATACCGCAATAAGAGCATCGGAAGCTTTGAAAAAAGAATCAGACATCTCAAACCCTGCAGAGATGACTTTTTTATTTTTATCTAATCTTTGCGACAAGAAAGCCAAACATTTTTTGCATAAGATTCGGCATTGGTGTCCGCGATGCTATTTGGACGCGCGGCTCGCCAACATCCCTGCTTGGGACCCGCTCTATTGGGCTCCCTCTACAACAACGGTATGTGTCATACATAAAACCTGCCTTCAAAAGACCTGCCCCACATGTACCAAGACCCAGAGGCATTTACCAAAGTTCCCGTTTCTAGACTTCTGCGAATACTGCGGTGCAGATCTCGCGCGTGCAGGCGAACTGTTGTGCGATTCGCAGCAGCTGGATGAAAGAATGTGGTTTGCCCGTGGCGCACTTGAATTGATTAAAAGCCAAAACGAAATTATTTTGAGTCGGGAGAATTTTTCTTCGCACCTTAGCAAGGCGATAAACATACATGGCACGGGGAAAATTAGCCGCTTCGCAAGAATGACCGGCATCAAGCCATGCTGTCTTCGAAATTGGCAATTAGCCTCATCAGCTCCAACTTGGTCAAATTTTATGGATGTCTCACACCGCTTGAATGTGCCGCCTGCACAAATTGCAGGTCAGAGTGCTGTGTTTTTCGATCCCACGAAATTCAACTGCAACCCCACTTTTCGGCTAGACAAGCACCATAGGCATCTTCCTAAGAAAAAACTCGAAGAAGCAAGAGCCGCATTCACTCAACTATTGAATTCCCCGATCGATGTCTGGACGTTTCGGCGCGACACCATTTTCGGAATTCTTAAGCGGTTCGACATTTGCTACCAGACTTTTCAACGAAACTTCAGCGACCTCTTTGAAGCATTTTCCAAAAAACGGAAAGAAGCTGCCGAGTGCCGGAAGGGATTGACCAGGGCTGCACGCATCGAGCGTGTTCGCAGCGCGCGGATCGAGCTCGCGGATAGGAACTTGACACCTTCAGTTCGAAACCTGAAGGAGTCGGGGATGGTCAAAGTTTCGGACGTTGTTCCACCGCGCGCAAAACGGAAAGCTCCGGGGAGCGAACAGTTGGGCGTGGGAAGCTAGGCGCGCTCAGACCCATGCGGATGGGCACTGAGGGAATGAAAAGCCCCTGACTCGAACGATGCGGCGGGGATTAACCCATAAGATGACATGATCATCCTATAACCCATAAGGTGGCATTCTGTGCCATCTTATGGGGTCGCCGGCACGCGTGCCTCTAAAGTCCGCATTGCGCGTCTTCTTTTTTCCTTGTCTTCACTCCCGGAAAGTTGCCCCCATGCATGTGTGTGTGCTCGGCGCCGGCATCGTGGGCCTGGCCACCGCCTGGCAACTCGAACGCCAGGGCCACCAGGTCACGGTGATCGACCGCGCGACGCCAGGAGCCGGTGCCAGCGGCGGCAACGGCGCGCAACTCAGCTATTCGTACGTGCAGCCGCTGGCCGATCCGTCGATCTGGAAGCAACTGCCCAAGCTGCTGCTCTCGCCCACTTCGCCGCTCAAGCTGCGGCCGCAGCTCGATCCGCTGCAGTGGCGCTGGGGCATGGCCTTCCTGGCCGCCTGCAACGCGCGGACGTCGCGCGACACCACGGCGCGGCTGCTCGCGCTGGCGGCCGAAAGCCGCGCGGGCTTCGAGTCGATGCAGGCAGACATCTCGCCCGACTGCGATTTCTCCGCCACCGGCAAGCTGGTGCTGTATGCCAGCGCAGCATCGCTGGAAGGTGCCCGCGCGCAAGTGGAGCTGCAGCGCACCATGGGCAGCGAACAGCGACTGGTGACGCCCGACGAATGCATCGCCATCGAACCCGCCCTGGCCGGCTATCGCGGGCAGATGGCGGGCGCGGTCTACACGCCGAGCGAATGCGCCGCCGATTGCCTCAAGGTGTGCGCCGAGCTGATGCGCGCCCTCGGCGCACGCGGCGTGCGCTTCATGCTCGGCACCGACGTGCACGGCTTCGCCCGCGACGACAAACGCATCGCCGCCGTGCGCACCAGCGGCGGCGACGTGGAGGCCGAGGCCTTCGTGATGGCGCTGGGCACGGCCTCGCACAAGCTGGGCCGCGCACTCGGCGCGTACCTGCCGGTGTATCCGCTCAAGGGCTACAGCATCACCGTCGATGTCGACCCCGCGCCCGGCGCCGCGCCGCACGTGAACGTGACGGACAGCGCACGCAAGGTGGTGTTCGCGCGCATCGGTTCGCGCCTGCGGGTGGCCGGAATGGCGGAGCTGGTCGGGCACGACGCGAGCATTCCGGCAGCACGCATCGAGACCCTCGAGGCCGCAACGCGTGCCCTCTTCCCGCATGCGAGCCGATTCGAGGAATTGCATCTTTGGACGGGCATGCGGCCCGCCACGCCGAAGGGGCTGCCGATCATCGGACAGCTGGAGAGCGCGCCGCCCAACATGCTGTTCAACACGGGCCACGGCGCGCTGGGGTTCACGTTGGCCTTCGGTTCGGCGCAGCGGATTGCGCGGGCGCTTCCGTCTTGAGCAGTTCGCTGCAGCGCGCCTGCAGCCACATCGAAAACGCGCGCAGCCTGCCGGAGAACTCCGCTGCACTCGCCGATGGCGCGTGCTGCTGCGCCATGAAATAGTCGACCGCATCCGCCTGCTCCGGGCAGATCTTTCGGAATGCCTGTGCATGCTCTTCCAGCGTTTCTGGCCAGGCCGCTTCGTCGTTCGACCGCAGGACGTTGGTCGCGCGAATGGCCTTCCTGGCAGACTCTTTCATGAGGCGCGGCAGATTGGCGGAATCGGCTTGCGCGTCGATGCGGCTCGCATAGCCGTCGAGCACTTCACCGAAGTGGCCATTGACGGCCAGCGCGATGGCCCGCGAAGGCCTGAACGGTGCAAACCGCGACGCCAGATCCTCGCCCCCGATGCATCGGCACTTGTGCTTCAGCCAGAAGCCCCAGCTGTGAAGGTTTAGCGGGTCCAGAACATCCGCCAGGCAGCCGACATCGAAATCGATCTTCGGAATCCCGGGATGCGCCTGCTCCAGCCCGATGCGGGTGGCTTCGATCTCGCGCGCTTCTTCCGGCGACGGTGCATTGGCGAGCACCAGCGTGAGGTCGAGGTCCGACCGCCCCCAGACAGCCTTGCTGGTGGCCACGCTGCCGTACAGATAAAGGCTGTGGAGCCGCCGCCCCAGGCGCTGACCCAGCACGGCACGCACCTCTTCGACGATCGCCAGGTAGGCGGGCTGAATGGGGCCGCGCGGAACGGTGCCGATGAACGGCGCGTCGACCATGCGTTATATGGCGTCCTGCAGCGCCTGCTGCATGCACTGCGTGATGCCGCGCACGACCACCGAATCGGGCCGCCCCGCGAAGCGCAGCGCCCGGATCGGCACCGGAATGTGCGGCTCCAGCGTGAGCACGTCGACCTTCTCGCGGTCGGCCGAGCGCGCGGTGCAGCCGTCGATCAGCGCCACGCCGATGCCGTGGTGCGCCATGGCCAGCGCCGCGTGGTAGGTCTGCACCGTCACCACCGCCTGCTGGAAGCCCACGCCGGCCTGCCGGCAGGCCTGGCTCAGGCTGGTGCCGACGGGGTCGCGGCTGTCCAGGCCGATGACCGGCCGGTCGACCAGGTCATGCAGCGCCACCGAGCCGTTGCGCACCAGCGCGCGCGGCAGCATGCCCTTGGGCGCGACGCACACCATGCGGCTGTCGGCCAGCGACTCCTGCGTGAGCGAGGGATGCACCGCGGGGCTGAACGCGAAGCCCACGTCGGCCTCCTGCAGCAGCAGCGCCGACATGATCTGCGGCGAGTGCAGCGACTCCACCGTGATCGCGTAGCCCGGGTACTTCTCGCGAAAGGCCTTGAGCGCGCGCGGCAGGATGTCGTAGCTCAGTGCCAGCACGCTCAGGATGCGCAGCTCGCCCGAATCGCCAGCGGTGCGCAGGTTGGCGGCCAGCCGCTGCACCTCGTCGAGTTGCGCGAACAGGCGCTCGATGTGCGGGTACAGCGTGAGCGCCTCGGTGGTCGGCGTGAGCCGGCCCTTGGCGCGCTGGAACAGCGGAAAGCCCAATTGCAGCTCCGCATGCTGCAAGGTGCGGCTGACCGCCGGCTGCGTGATGTTGATGAGCCGCGCCGCCGCGCTCACGCTGCCGGTGAGCATGATCGCGTTGAAGACCTCGATGTGGCGCAGGCGCATCGCGGGCGGCGGTTGGGTCGTCAGTTGCCGTTGGCCGTCTTGCCGCGGGCGATGTCCATCACCATGCGGGTGCCGAGATAAAGGCGCGGTTCGATGGAATCGACCAGCACGTATTCGGCGTCTGCCGAGTGCGCGCCGAAGCCCTGCAGGCCGAAACGCTCGATGACGGGCGCCTTGGTCTTCAGCGCCGCGAAGGCCGCGTCGGTGCCGCCGCCGGCTGCCTTGTCGTCGGCGCCCAGCGGCAGGCCGAGTTCGTCCTTGTAGATCTGCTGCGCATGGCGGGCCATCGCGCGCGAGGCGTCGGTGGCTTCCAGCGGCGGACGGCGGCGCTCGAACTTCAGATCGACCTTGGCTTCGGGAATCAGCTGCTTCTTCACGCGCTCGTTCACCTGCTGCTCGATGCGGTCGTAGTCGCTGACCTTGAGCACGCGCACGTCGGCACCGGCCGTGGCGCTGGCCGGAATCACGTTGCGGTTGCTGCCCGACTTGGAGATGGTCCAGTTCATCTTCAGGCCCGTGGCCGGATCGGACAGGTCGCGCATCTGCAGGATCTGGTGCGACAGCTCGTACAGCGCGTTCACGCCCAGCTCGGGCGCCGAGCCCGCATGCGAAGCCTTGCCCGCGACATGCAGCGTGACCGACGCAATGCCCGCCGTGGCGAGCGAGAGCTTGTCTTCCTTGACGTAGGCACCCTCGAAGGACATCACGGCGTCGTGCTCCGCGCCCATGCGCGTGATGAGCGCGCGCGCGCCGGGCGAGCTGATTTCCTCGTCGCCGTTGATCAGCACGGTGAGCGTGCCGTATTCCTTGAACTTCATCGCCTGCAGCATCGACACGATGTGCGTGATGACGGCAATGCCCTGCTTGTCGTCGGCGATGCCCAGGCCGTAGGCCTTGTCGCCTTCGACGCGGAACGGCTGCTTGTTGAGCATGCCGATGGTGTAGACCGTGTCCATGTGCGCGATCAGCAGGATCTTCTTCTTGCCGGTGCCCTTGAAGGTGGCGCGCACCACGCGGCCCATCTTCTCGGGCGTGTCTTCCATGCGGTAGGCCTCGGCGCTCGGGTCGATCAGCTCGACCTCGCCGCCCAGCGCCTTGAACCTGTCGGCGATGAGGTTCGAGATTTTCTCGAGCCCGTCGAGGTCGCGGCTGCCCGACTCGATGGAGACCAGGTCTTTCAGCGTCTCGAGCAGCGCCGGCTTTTCCTTGGCGGCGAGCGCGGCGATGCGGGCATCGGGGGCGGCGAAGGCAGTGCCGAGCGTGGCGGCGCAGACGGCAAAGACGGCGGTGTGCAGGAACTTGCGATGCGGGAATTTCATTGGAGGGTGTTTTTCTTTCGTCTTTTTCGTGAGTGTTTTTTCAGTGGGCCTTGTCCCAGTTGGGACCGACGCCGATCTCGGCGAGCAGCGGCACCTTCAGCGCGGCAACGCCGGCCATGATGCGCGGGATTTCCGTGCGCACCCATTCGACCTCGCCCTCGGGCACTTCGAACACCAGTTCGTCGTGCACCTGCATGATCATCTTCGTGCCGCGCTTTTCTTCGTCAAGCACGTTCTGTACCTTCACCATGCTGAGCTTGATGAGGTCGGCGGCGGTGCCCTGCATCGGCGCGTTGATGGCCGCGCGCTCGGCGCCGCCGCGGCGCGGGCCGTTGGGCGAGTTGATCTCGGGCAGGTACAGGCGGCGGCCGAACACGGTCTCCACGTAGCCCTGCTCCTTGGCGAGGGCCTTGGTCTCGTCCATGTAGGCCTTCACGCCCGGGTAGCGCGCGAAGTAGCGCTCGATGTACGAGGCCGCGGCCTTGGTCTCGATGCCGAGGTTCTTGGCCAGCCCGAAGCTGCTCATGCCGTAGATCAGCCCGAAGTTGATGACCTTGGCGTAGCGGCGCTGCTCGCTCGAAACCTCGTCGGGCGTGGAGCCGAACACTTCGGCCGCGGTGGCGCGGTGCACGTCGATGCCGTCGGTGAAGGCGCGCAGCAGCGACTCGTCGCCGCTGATGTGGGCCATGATGCGCAGCTCGATCTGCGAGTAGTCGGCGCTGGCGATCACGCTGCCGGCCGGGGCCACGAAGGCCTCGCGCACGCGGCGGCCTTCGGGTGTGCGGATCGGGATGTTCTGCAGGTTGGGATCGTTGCTGCTCAGGCGCCCCGTGACGGCCACGGCCTGCGCATAGTGCGTGTGCACGCGGCCGGTGCGCGGGTTGGCGAGCTGGCCGAGCTTGTCGGTGTAGGTGCCCTTAAGCTTCGACAGGCCGCGGTGCTCGAGGATCTTGGCGGGCAGCGGGTAGTCCTCGGCGAGCTTCTCGAGCACTTCCTCGTCGGTGCTGGGCGCGCCGCTGGGCGTCTTCTTGACCACGGGCAGGCCCAGCTTGGTGAAGAAGATCTCGCCGATCTGCTTGGGCGAACCCAGGTTGAAGGGCTGCCCGGCGATGTCGTAGGCCTCCTGCTCGAGCGCCATGATGCGCGTGCCGAGTTCGTGGCTCTGCGAGGCCAGCGTGGGCGCGTCGATCAGCACGCCGTTGCGCTCGATGCGGTAGAGCGCCTCGCTCGAATCCATTTCGAGCTGGTAGATGAAGCGCAGCTTTTCGTCGCGCTCCAGCTGGGGCCAGAGCGTGTTGTGCACGTCGAGCGTCTGGTCGCTGTCTTCGCACGAGTATTCGGCCGCCTTGGCGATGTCGACCTGGCTGAACGGGATCTGGTGCGCGCCCTTGCCGCACAGGTCTTCGTACGAGATGCCGCTGCGGCCCAGGTGGCGCTCGGCCAGGCTCGACAGGCCGTGCGGCTTGTGCACTTCGAGCACGTAGCTCTGCAGCATGGTGTCGTGCGCGTAGCCCTGCACTTCGATGCCGTGGTTGGCGAACACGTGGCGGTCGTACTTGATGTGCTGGCCGAGCTTCTTCTTGTCGCCGTTCTCCAGCCATGGCTTGAGTTTGGCGAGCACTTCGTCGATGGGCAGCTGCTCGGGCGCGTCGGGGTAGTTGTGCGCGAGCGGGATGTAGGCGGCTTCGCCCGGTGTGACGCTGAAGCTCACGCCGACGATCTGCGCGACCATCTCGTCGAGCGAGGTGGTCTCGGTGTCGATGGCGGCCAGCTCCGAGGCCTCGAGCCTGGCGAGCCAGGTGTCGAACTGCTCCCAGCTCATGACGGTGTCGTACTTGAGGTTGCTCGCGGGGGCGGCGGCTTCCAGCGCCGACAGGTCGGCGGGCTCGTCGAACAGGCCACCCTGGTCCTTGTCGGCTTTGGAGGCGGCCTTCTTCTTGATGTTTTCCTCGATCAGCTCGGGCGGCACTTCCTGCGCCTCGAGCGTCTTCACCAGGCTCTTGAAGCCGAACTTCTCGTAGAAGGGCTTGAGCTCGGCCGTCCGCGGCGCGCCGACGGGCAGGCCTTCGAGCGACGGCAGGCCGGTGACGTGGCCGTCGAGTTCGCAGTCGGTGCGGATCGTCACCAGGCGCTTGCTCAACGGCAGCTTGTCGAGCGCACCGCGCAGGTTCTCGCCGGCCGCGCCCTTCACCTCGGCGGCGCGTTCGACCAGCGCATCGAGCGAGCCGTATTCGAGCAGCCACTTGGCGGCCGTCTTGGGGCCAACCTTGGGCACGCCGGGCACGTTGTCGACGGAGTCGCCCACCAGCGTCTGGTAATCGACCATCAGGTGCGGCGGCACGCCGAACTCGGCCGTCACGCCGGCCACGTCGCGTTTCTTGCCGTTCATGGTGTCGATGATGGTGATGTGCTCGTCGACCAGCTGGCTCAGGTCCTTGTCGCCGCTGGAGACGATCACCTCGACGCCCTGCGCCGCGGCGATCTTGGCGAGCGTGCCGATCACGTCGTCGGCCTCCACGTCGGGCACGCTGAGCACGGGCCAGCCGAGCAGCTTGACCACTTCATGGATGGGGTCGATCTGGCTGCGCAGGTCGTCGGGCATCGGCGAGCGGTTGGCCTTGTACTCGGGGTACCAGTCGTCGCGGAAAGTCTTGCCGGGCGCGTCGAAGATGCAGGCGGCGTAATCGGCGCGCACCTCGCGGCGCAGCGCGGTCATCATGTTGATCATTCCCCGGATGGCGCCGGTGGCCGGGCTCTTCGGGTCGCCGGGCACGGCCCGCAGGTCGGGCATGGCATGGAAGGCACGGTAGAGGTAGCTCGAGCCATCCACGAGCAGCAGCGTTTTCTTGTCGGTCATCGAGGCATTTTGCCGTGCCCGGACTGGCCTGCGGAACCACACCGCGACGAGGTGCAAACCGACACCCCTCGTGCAGGCGCACGCCTACAATCAGCGTATGCCTAGCTCCACACTCCTGGTCGCCCGCCGCATCCTGCTGGCGCTGGCTTTCGCAACCCCGTTGGCCGCCACCGTGCACGCGCAGCAACCCGCGCCCGCACCTGCTGCCGCACCGCCGGGCGAGCCGCTACAAAATCAGGAGCAGACGCCGGCCGAAGGCCGACGCAACCAGAAGGTGGAGAACCTGCACACCGAGGACAGCGCCGCCACCGTCGACGAAGTCCGCTACGGCGGCCGCACGCAGAGCATCAACGTCAAGCCCAAGTCGAACATGCCCGGCTACGAGGTCCTCCCCGCCGACGCGGCCACCGGACGCCAGGGCTCCACGGAAACGGGCGCCAACGGCCCCCGCGTCTGGAACGTGATGAAGTTCTGATGACCGTGCGCTTCTTCGTTTCCGCAGCAGCAAGCGCAACGCGGCGCTGAGCACCGCCATGGCAGTTTTTACCGAAGTCGAATTCGGCGAGGCAGACGCGCTCGTCCAACGCCTGGGCCTGGGCCCGCTGCGCGAGCTGCGCGGCATCGAGGGCGGCATCGAGAACACCAACTACTTCGCGACCACCGAGTCCGGCGAGTTCGTGCTCACGCTGTTCGAGCGCCTGAGCGCCGAGCAGCTCCCCTACTACCTTTGCCTGATGAAGCACCTGGCGACCGCCGGCCTGCCGGTGCCCGCGCCGGTGGCCGGGCCGCCAGAGCCGGAGAAGGCGGCCAGGAAGGGGCAAGCCCCCGCGGCCCCTTCCACCGAAACCGAGTGCGACCTGCTGCACACCGTGGCCGGCAAGCCCGCCGCGGTGGTGCAGAAGCTTTCCGGCCGCAGCGAACTGGCGCCCGGCGCCGCGCACTGCGCCGAGCTGGGCGCCATGCTCGCGCGCATGCACCTTGCGGGCCGCGACTACCCCCGCATCCAGCCCAACCTGCGCGGCCTCCCCTGGTGGAACGAGACGGTGCCGGTGGTGCTGCCGTACATCGAGGAATCGCAGGCGACGCTGCTGCGCGCCGAGCTGGCCTACCAGAACCATGTCGCCGAATCGTCGGCCTATGCGGCGCTGCCGCGCGGGCCGGTGCATGCCGACATGTTCCGCGACAACGTGATGTTCGCCACCGGCGGCAGCCCTGACGACACCGCGCCACGCCTGACCGGCGTGTTCGACTTCTACTTCGCCGGCACCGACACCTGGCTATTCGACCTGGCGGTGTGCCTGAACGACTGGGCCATCGACCTGCCGACCGGCCGCCACGACGCCGAGCGTTCCGAAGCGCTGCTGTCGGCCTACGAAACCGTGCGCCCGCTGAACGCGGCGGAGCGCGCGCTGCTGCCCGCGATGCTGCGTGCCGCCGCGCTGCGCTTCTGGATTTCCCGCCTGTGGGACTTCCACCTGCCGCGCGAGGCGAGCATGCTCAAGCCCCACGACCCCGCGCATTTCGAGCGCGTGCTGCGCGACCGCGCCACCCACCCGCATGCCATGGCCCAGGCGCTCGCGCCGCTGATGGCTGCCTGATCCTCACCCATGAAACTCAACCTCGTGCCGGCGCGAACCGGCGCCGAATGGGTCCGCCTCGGACTCAAGACCTTCTGGCGGCAGCCGCTGGCCTTCATCTCGCTGTTCTTCCTGCTGATGGCGATGATGTCGACGGTGTCGATCCTGCCGGTGATCGGCAGCATCATCGCGCCCGCGCTGGTACCGTTCATGACGCTGGGCCTGATGGTGGCCACGTCGGTGGCCTACACGGACAACGCCGAAGGCATCGGCCGCGCCGGCGATGCACGCCGGCCCACCGGGTCGGCGATGTTCGTGGCGGTGTTCGCCGCCATGCGCGCCGAATGGCGCGCGCTGCTGGTGCTGGGCATCATCTCCGCCATCTACTTCGTGCTGGCGGTGCTCGTGACCACGCTGGTCGACGGCGGCCAGCTCGCCAAGGCCTACCTGCTCGACGACCCGCTGACGCCCGAGGTCTTCGCCAGCAGCGACTTCCAGCTCTCGCGCATGCTGCTGATGTGCCTGAACCTGCCGCTGTCGCTGGCCATGTGGCACGCGCCGGCGCTGATTCACTGGCACCGCGTGGAGCCGGTGAAGAGCATTTTCTTCAGCATCGTCGCGCTGTTCCGCAACTTCGGCGCCTATGCGCTGTTCGGCATCGCATGGTTCGGCGTGTTCCTGATGGCCGGCATCGGCATGGGGCTGGTGGCCACGGTGCTGGTCGGCGTGGGCGCGCTGGGCGCCGGCGGCGCCGCGATGGCGGTGGGCAACATCCTGATCATCGGCACGGCGCTGGTGCTCGCGGCGATGTCGCTGAGCTCCACCTGGTTCACCTTCCGCGACACTTTCGATCCGAACTGAAGGCGGTCCGCCGCGGCCGCCGCAAGCATCAGTCGGCCGCAGCCCGCTCCTTCTCCTTGCGCAGGCTCGCGAACAGCGACCACGCCATCCCGGCCAGCAGCAGCAGGCCGGCACCCAAAGCTCCCCACAGCCACCATTTGCGCGACGACTCCTGCACGGGAGCGGCTGGCACCTGGGCCGCAGGCGCCACGGCGGCGGCAACGCTCATCAGCGGCAGCTCGACCGATGCGTCGTCGGCGCTGACGGGCTTGTCCGCCGCATAACCCGGGATCAGCGTGGACAGCGCCAGCGGCGCGCCGGGTTCCGCGCCTTCCAACGTGCCCACGGCCTCCGGCGCCGAACGCCATGCCAGCGAGAACGGCGCCGCGCCCTGCGCCAGGAACACCAGCGTGCGCGGCACCGCGCCCACGGCGATGCTCGGCGGCGTGGCACCCAGCACGCTCACCGGGCCCGAGGTGCGCAGCCGCAGCCGCGCGTGCACCGCCCCGTCGAGCGCCAGCACCGGCGAACGCGCTTCGCCGCCGGCCTGTGCGAGCCGGTACACCACGGTGTCGACAAGCGGTGTTTCGTCCGCCAGGGCCGGGCGCTGGACCGGCTGGCGCTGCTGATGCCGCAGCGCATAGAGCGGGTTGCGCGGCACCGGCTGCGGCGGCACGGCCGATGACGACGCGGGCGCGGGACCGGACAGGCCAGAAATCGCGACCTGCGCCAGGGTGTTGATGTCGGCTAGGTCGACGCGCAGGCTCCGCACCGGCAGGCCGCGCGGCAGCAGGTAGTCGCAGTAGTCGGCGGCGCAGCGCTCGGGCTTCAGGGCAGCCGACCATTCAAGCGGCGCGACCGGCTCGACCTCCTGCACGCTGTCGATGCCCACGCCGGTCAGCGCCACGCCGTGCTGCGGATCGCTCCAGCGCAAACGCAGGAAGCGCGTGCGCAGGTTGCCCAGGTCGACCGCGAGGCGCTCGATGGTCTGGCCGCCGTGAGCCAGCCGCACGAGCTGCTCCTCATCGCCCACGGGGCGCCAGCGCCGCAGGTCGTCGCTGGCTTCGAGGCGGAAGGCAAACAGCCCGCGTGCATCAGGCGCGATCTCGAAACGCGCCTGCAGCAGACTGCCCTTGACCTGGCTCAGGTCGATGAGCCACTGGGCCGCGTCGGTCGTCTTCCGGCTCGCGGCGGCCGACTTGCCGTCCAGCGCCAGGGAGCCGTCGGGGCGCACCGTGAAGGCGAGTGCCGCATCGCCCGACGCCGCGCTGGCGTCGATGCCCGGCAGCGCGAAGATCGGCACGTTCCGCGAGGCGGTTCGCGGTGTCGCGGCTTCGCTGCGCAGCCATGCATAGGGCACGGCATGACCGGCGGCGTTGCGCACCCGCAGGTCGCGCAAGTCGGCGTAAGCCGCCCGGCTGTAGATGGTCAGCGGCAGCGTCAGGCGGTGGTACGGCCCCGCGCCCTGCAGCGCGATGGGCGCGGTGGGCGCCGGTTGTGCGAAGGCGCTTCCCGCCATCACTGCCACGAGCGCGGCGCCCGCGCCAAGCGCGCGCATCGAAACAGGAGGATGCCGGTTCATGCCACACCGCCTTCCGCTGGCGCCTTCTCCGGCGGCTCTTGCTGCTCTTCCCGCTTCGGCGGCACGGGCGCGAAGTACCCCACCAGCAGGAGCAAGGCTCCCACCGCGATGAACGACACGATGCGGAACAGCCCGCCCCGCTCCGCCAGCTCGACGAAGAACAGCTTCAGCACCACCACGCCGAGCAGCGCCGCGCCCGCCACCCACAGCGTGCGCACCCGGCGCGAGTGGCCGAGGACCATCGCGACCACGCCGCAGATTGCCCAGGTGATGGACAGCGCCGCCTGCGTGAGCCAGGAGGCGTAGAGCGCATCGAAGCGCCATTCGACACCCGCGTAGTGGTGACAGGTGCGCAGCACCATGCCGGTCAGCAGCGCGAGACCGGTGAGGCCGGCCGCGCCCTTGGCGACCATCGGCTGCACGCGCGCGAACGACCTCGGCGGCAGCGCGCGCCACCACAGCACCAGCGCGAACAGCACCAGCCATTGCGCAAGTTCGAGCGGGTTCAGCAGCGGCACATAAGGCAGCGGCGCCGCGTCGCCGGGGCTGAAGGCGTTGGTCACCCACACCCAGGCGAGCAGATAGGCGGCCACCGGTGTCGCGGCCAGTTCCAGGTAGGCGGGGCGGTACTCGGCCAGCGGCCAGCGCCGCAGCAGCGCGCGCGAGCGCATCGCCCACAGCACCAGGGCCGGCACGATCGCCCAGCCCAGCAGTTGCCAACTCGACCACTCGGCGCCGACACGGCCGAGCTGCCATTGGCCTTCGCGCGCAGCCAGCAGCAGGAAGAGCCAGAAGCCGGCGACATGGAAAGGCTGCAGCACCCACGCCTCGAACCACTGCCTCTGCGCGCGCAGCAGGCGCAGGTGCCAGACGAGCGCGAGCGGCCAGGCGATCCAGCCCAGCGCGCTCGACGGCACATAGAACAGCGTTGGCCCGCCCACGACGCAGTAAGCCGCGATCAGACCGAAGCCCGGCAAGGTGGCGATGGTCGCCCTGCCTAGCTGCTGCCAATCGCGGCGATGCGCGACCAGCGCCGCCAGCGCGGAGGTGACGAGCGCCACGGCCATCGCGGCCGCCGGCACGTAGATCGACAACCCGTGGCGATCGAGCACGCGCACGCTTTCGCCCAGCATGCCGAACAGCCACCAGCCGAGCCCCCAGACCACTGGCGCCCACAGCACCACCGGAATGGCGCACCATGCATTGCTCCAGCGCTTGCGGGCGGTGCCGGCCGGCTCGCTCACGCGCGGCCTTGCCTCGTCGCGCAGCCAGTCGCCGGCCAGCAGCGCGGCCAGGCCGAGCACCACGGGCGTCCAGAAATGCAGGCTGGCGAAGGCCGGTGCGTTGGCGGCATCGAGTTCCACCGACTGTGTCGCGCCAAACGCGACGGCGCTGATCACCTGCGGCACCCCGGCCAGCGCAGCGAGCGGGAAATGTGCCATGCGCAGCCCGACCCACAGCACCACCGTCGCGGTCAGCGGCCACAGCAGCGCGGCCTGCGCAAGGCTCAGCTGGAACAGCATCGCCAGGTGCAGAAGGCTCACGCCGGCCAGCACGCCGACCACATTGCCCGTTGACCACACCGGCTGCACGCCACGCGCCAGCGCGGCGCGGTGCGCCTGCCGCATCGACCACGCGGCGCTGCCCAGCACGCTGAGCGCGATGACGGTGGCCGCCAGGGCGCCCTGCCATCCGCTTTCGAGCACGCGTCCGTCGACGATCTCGCCGGTGCGGTGCAGCGTCGCGATAAAGCCCGCCACCGCCAGCGCCTGCATGCCGAAGCTCACCTGCGCGAGCGGTAGCAGCGCGAAGCGGATCGCCACCGCGAAAGTGACCGAGGCGAGCACGGCCGTTGCGGCGGCCGCCCACGGCGGCGTCCACCACTGCCACAGCAGCAGCGTGAGCGCGGCCATGCCGAGCCACGGCAGGGCGCCACCGGCCACGGCCTCCACGCCCTTGCCCTCATCGAGTTTGGCGCGCCGATGGATGGCCCACATCGCGAACGCGCTCACGGCCACGAGCACCGGGCCGATCACTGAACCGTCGAGCAGGGGATGGCCCGGCGCGGCGTCGAGCCGGGTGGCTTCCAGCAGTTTCAGCACGGCGCCGGCAAACACCAGGAACGAGAAGGCGCGCGCATACACCCGCTGCTGCCGTGCACCCAGCCAGTACATGCCCGCGGCCTCGACCGCCCAGGCCGCGCCGGTCCATTGCCCTTCGAGACCCAGCGGAATCGCGAGCGTGCCGAAGATCACGCCGACGATGGCGTAGGCCTCCGCGAGCAGCGCCAGCCCCCTGGGCTGCGTGGCAAATACCATCCGGCCCAGCACGAGATAGAAAGCCGCGAGCGCCATCGCCGAGAACGCGGCGCCGTATTCCCACGGACGCATCAGCAGGACCTGCATGCCGAACGCGACCATCGGCGTGCCGAACACCAGCGAGCTGTCGACGCGGCCAGCGCGGCGCAGGGTGTCGAGCGCGCGGGTGGCCAGCGGCTGCGCGGGCTGCACCGGCGCGTCGAACAGCGTGCGGCGCGCGAACAGCAGGCCGATCGCGGTGAACAGCAGGAAGAACACAATCAGGAACGGCTGCACCGTGGCGTACTGGTCGTCGGTGTAGTACTTGTGCGCCCAGCCGGCCGCCAGCGTGAAGGTGCCGACGAAGCCGATCAGGTTGAGCACGCGCCAGGCCCGGAACCATGCGATCAGCACGATGCCGACATCGAGCACCAGCAGATAGGTGAAGAGCCCCACCGGCTGATTGGAGCCGGTGGATGCGAGCACCGGCGCCGCGAAGCCCTCGAGCGCCGCGACGATGGCCAGCACCGGCGCGTTCTGCAGCACGGCGAGCGCGGCGCTCAGCACCGCCACGCCGAACAGGAAAGCGAAGCCGACGCTGGCCGGCAGCAGCCCGCTGAGCTTCATGGCCGCGAGCGTGGTGAGATAGAAGACGCCGATGCCGGCGCCCTGCAGGATCAGTGCATAGCCCGCGCGCTTCTTGCGCAGCAGCCATCCCAGCACCAGCAGCCCGGCGCCGACCAGCGCCACCGCCGCATAACGCAGTTCGATCGGCACGGTCACGCGTTCGGCCGTGTAGCGCAGCAGGAAGGCCAGCCCGAGGAACAGGATCAGCACGCCGAGCTTGACGAGCATGTTGCCGCCGAAGATCAGGTTGGCGATGGGCGCGGGGAGACGGTCTCGCAGCGGGACCGAAGGCGGCGGCGGTGGACGGCGCACCGGCGCGGGCGCGGCGACCGGTGGCTTGGGCACCGGAACGACGGGTGCGACGACCGGCTCGGGCTTAGGCGACGGCTCCGGCACCTGAACGACCGCGACTTGGGGCCGCGCCACTTCGACAGGCTTTGCCGGCGGCGGTGAGATCTCTGCCGGCATGGCTTCGGGCGCGGCGGGCAACTCGGTTGGCGCCGCCACCTCGCCTGCGCCCTGCGTCAGCCGACGCTCGAGCGTGGCGACCCGCTGTTCGAGCTCCATCACGCGCCGCTGCAGCTTCATCATGCCGCCGTCGACGGTCGCAGAATCGGCGGGGGCCTGGCCCGGAATGCGTTCAGCCTCGGTGCGATGCGGCGGGGCCTTCTCCTTCTTCTTGCCGAGCAGCTGCGGCAACACGAAGGCGCCGACCACCGCGAGCACCAGCGCCACGGGCACCGACTCGAACAGCGCCCCGATGAACAGGCCGGCAATGATGCCAATGAACCACATCCTGACTCCCCTTGTTTGGCGAGTGCGGAGTTTACGGCGGTTCAAGGCGCGAGGCGCCACGGCGCCCCGAGCAGTCTGGATTGTTAGCTATAGTTTTAGTAGCAACTCAGATCGGCGTGAGCTTGGCCACCGACAAGGCCAGCCACTTCACGCCATGCCGCGCGAACTTGACCTGCGCACGCGCGTCGTCCCCGGTGCCTTCGAGGGCCGTCACCGTGCCTTCGCCGAACTTGTTGTGGAAGACCTGCATGCCCGAGCGCAAACCGTGCGAAGGCGCCGTCTTCTGCGGGGGCACCGGCGGGCTGGCGAAGGTGTCCTTGTCGCGGCTGCCGCCGCCGTAGCTGCTGCCACCACCGTAGCCGCCACCGCCCCCTGCCCCGCCGCGCGTGCTGCCATAGCCGCCGCCGTAGCCGAAGGCCGACGTGCCGCCGCCGAAGCCCTGGTTCTTGGGCGTGAGCCACTTGAGCGCACCCTGCGGCAGTTCTTCGAAGAAGCGGCTCTTCACGTTGTAGCGGGTCTGGCCGTGCAGCATGCGCGTCTGCGAATGGCTCAGGTACAGGCGCTTGCGGGCGCGGGTGATCGCCACGTACATCAGGCGGCGCTCTTCCTCGAGGCTCTCGAAATCGCTCATCGAGTTCTCGTGCGGGAACAAGCCCTCTTCCATGCCGGTGATGAACACGCAGTCGAACTCCAGGCCCTTGGCGGCGTGCACGGTCATCAGTTGCACCGCGTCCTGCCCGGCCTGCGCCTGGTTGTCGCCCGACTCGAGCGCCGCGTGCGTGAGGAACGCGGCCAGCGGGCTCAACGTTTCGCCGGTCTCCGCGTCGGGCGCGAGAGGTTCGTCGATCACCGGGCGCGTCAGGTCGATGCCCTGACTGGCGGGCGACTGGCGCAGTTCGTCGACCGGCAGCGCCACGGCGTCGCGGCCAAAGCCTTCCTGCGTGACGAAGCTCTCGGCCGCGTTCACCAGTTCGTCCAAGTTCTCGATGCGGTCGGCGCCTTCGCGGTCGGCCTTGTAGTGCTCGACGAGGCCGCTGTGGTCGAGCACCAGCTCGATGATCTCGCGCAGGCTCACGCCCTGCGTCTGCTCGCGCAGCACGTCGATCTTGGCGACGAAGCCGGTGAGGTTGGCGCCCGCCTTGCCGCCGACCACGCTCACCGCGTCGTGCAGCGAACGGCCGGCCGCGCGGGCCGCGTCCTGCAGGGTTTCGAGCGTGCGCGCGCCGATGCCGCGCGGCGGGAAGTTCACGACGCGCAGGAAGCTGGTGTCGTCGTCCTTGTTCTCCAGCAGGCGCAGGTAGGCCAGCGCATGCTTGATTTCGGCGCGCTCGAAGAAGCGCAGGCCGCCGTACACGCGGTAGGGCACCGACGCATTGAAGAGCGCGGTTTCGATCACCCGGCTCTGCGCATTGCTGCGGTAGAGCACGGCCATCTCCTTGCGGTCGAAGCCGTCGCGCGCGAGCTGGCGCATTTCCTCGACCATCCACTGCGCCTCGGCCAGGTCGGTGGTCGATTCGTACACACGCACCGGCTCGCCGGGCCCCTGGTCGGTGCGCAGGTTCTTGCCCAGGCGCTTCTTGTTGTGGCTGATGAGCTCGTTGGCCGAGTCGAGGATGTTGCTGTAGCTGCGGTAGTTCTGCTCCAGCTTGATCTGGTGGCGCACGTCGAACTCGCGCACGAAGTCGGTCATGTTGCCGACGCGCGCGCCGCGGAACGCGTAGATGCTCTGGTCATCGTCGCCCACGGCGATCACGCTGTTGTCGCGGCCGGGCTCGAACTGGCCGCCGACGGTGTTGCCAGCGAGCATCTTGATCCACGCGTACTGCAGGCGGTTGGTGTCCTGGAACTCGTCGATCAGGATGTGGCGAAAGCGCCGCTGGTAGTGCTCGCGCACCGGTGCGTTGTCGCGCAGCAGTTCGTAGCTGCGCAGCATGAGTTCGCCGAAGTCGACCACGCCTTCGCGCTGGCACTGCTCTTCGTAGAGCTGGTAGAGCTCGACCTTCTTGCGGTCGTCGTCGCTGCGCACCTCGATGTCGCCGGGGCGCAGGCCGTCTTCCTTGGCGCCGGCGATGAACCACTGGGTCTGCTTGGCGGGGAAGCGCTCGTCGTCGACGTTGAACTGCTTCATCAGCCGCTTGATGGCCGAGAGCTGGTCTTGCGTGTCGAGGATCTGGAAGGTGGACGGCAGGTTGGCGAGCTTCCAGTGCGCGCGCAGCAGGCGGTTGCACAGGCCGTGGAAGGTGCCGATCCACATGCCGCGCACGTTGACGGGCAGGATCGCCGTCAGCCGCGTCATCATTTCCTTGGCGGCCTTGTTCGTGAAGGTCACGGCGAGGATGCCGCCGGCCGACACCTGGCCCGTCTGGAGCAGCCATGCAATGCGGGTGGTCAGCACGCGGGTCTTGCCGGAGCCGGCACCCGCGAGGATCAGCGCGTTGCCTGCGGGCAACGTGACCGCTGCCAGTTGCTCCGCGTTCAGGTTCTTGAGCAGCGGCAGGTCCGAAGGATTCGGGAAGGGGGCGTCAGCCGCGGGATCGTTAAACAACATCCTGCGATTGTAGAAACCACTGCGTATGCGGGTTATACGAAGAAGCGGAAGACCCGGCTTCGCAAGACCGCGTAAAATCAATCACCGGGCCCAAGTTTCTTGCGCCCGGTTTTTTGTGGGCGTTTTCTTTGCTGAACGCACCGCGAAAACCGGCCGGACCAAGCGCTCTTTCGTTCCCTTCAACGATTCCTTTCTGGAGCCTGGCCATGCAAATCTTCGACTACGACAACATTCTTCTGCTCCCGCGCAAGTGCCGCGTCGAGAGCCGTTCCGAGTGCGACACCAGCGTCACGCTGGGCGAACGCAGCTTCCGCCTGCCGGTGGTGCCCGCCAACATGAAGACGGTGGTCGACGAGTCGATCTGCCTGTGGCTGGCGCAGAACGGCTACTTCTACGTGATGCACCGCTTCGACCTCGACAACGTCAAGTTCGTCAAGGACATGCAGGGCAAGGGCGTGTTCGCCTCGATCTCGCTCGGCGTGAAGAAGCCCGACTACGACACCGTCGACCAGTTGGTGGCCGAGGGCCTGACGCCCGAGTACATCACCATCGACATCGCCCATGGCCATGCCGACAGCGTGAAGAACATGATCGGCTACCTCAAGCAGAAGCTGCCGAAGGCCTTCGTGATTGCCGGCAACGTCGGCACGCCCGAAGCCGTGATCGACCTCGAGAACTGGGGCGCGGACGCGACCAAGGTCGGCATCGGCCCGGGCAAGGTCTGCATCACCAAGCTCAAGACCGGCTTCGGCACGGGCGGCTGGCAGCTGTCGGCGCTCAAGTGGTGCGCCCGCGTGGCGACCAAGCCGATCATTGCCGACGGCGGCATCCGCGACCACGGCGACATTGCCAAGAGCGTGCGCTTCGGCGCGTCGATGGTGATGATCGGCTCGCTGTTCGCGGGCCATGAAGAGTCGCCGGGCAAGACGGTCGATGTCGACGGCACGCTGTTCAAGGAATACTACGGCTCCGCCAGCGACTTCAACAAGGGCGAGTACAAGCACGTCGAAGGCAAGCGCATCCTCGAGCCGATCAAGGGCAAGCTGGCCGACACGCTGGTCGAGATGGAACAGGACGTGCAGAGCTCGATCAGCTACGCGGGCGGCCGCACACTGATGGACATCCGCAAGGTCAACTACGTCACGCTGGGCGGCGACAACGCGGGCGAACACCTGCTGATGTAAGCGCCCTGCCCTGCCGCCGCGCCGATCAGGCTTCGAGCAGATGCACCGCGTGGCGGTGCAACGCATGGGCCGGATCGGCGAGCGCATCGACCACGCCGAAGTGGTTGAGGCCCGGCAGCACCTCGCACACCGGCACGGTGTTGCGGCCCCACGCCTCGCGGATCATCGCGTTGTGGCGGATGAACTCCTCGCTCTCCTCGCCGCCGGCCAATGCATAGAGCTGGCCGCGCTTTGGCGCGGGCCACAGCGCGGGGCTGGCGCGCAATGCGTCGGCATCGGTCAGCTTCAGCGTGTTCACCAGGAACGGCGTGTGCTGCAGCGGTCGCAGGTCGTAGAGGCCGGAGACCGACAGCGCATTGCGCACCAGTTGCGCGGGCAGATCGGGGGCGACCGCCTTCCAGTCGCACGAGAGGAGTGCCGCCGCCATGTGGCCGCCGACCGAATGGCCCGCAACGGTGATGCGCGAGGGGTCACCGCCGTAGTTGGCGACGTGCCGCCAGGTCCATTCGAGGGCGCGCACCATCTGCATCACGATGCCGGGCACCGTGACCGGCTGTTCCGGCGTACCGGGACACAGCGCGTAGTTGGGCTGGACCACGCACACGCCGCGGTCATTGAACGCCGGGGCGATGAAGGAGTGGTCTTTCTTGTCCATGGCGCGCCAGTAGCCACCGTGGATGAAGACCAGCACGGGCGCGTCGGGCACGGGTGCCGGGAAGATGTCGAGGGTTTCGTTCGTGCCGCTGCCGTAGGGCACGTCGATCCGGGCAGGCAAGGCGTCGCGCGCGGCGGCGGAGTCGCGGGCCCAGCGCTGGAAGTACTCGGGGTGGTCTTTCACCCGCGCGAGGTTGTTGTACATGCCTTCCAGCCAGGCGGGTTCGTACGAGGCCATGCGGTTCTTTTCTCCGTGCTTCGAAAGGCGCGAATCTTGGCACGGCGGCATGTTCCAAAACCGGAGTTCTGGTTAAAATTTGCCCTGCGTTGGGGGGGTAGCTCAGCTGGGAGAGCGCCGCGTTCGCAATGCGGAGGTCGTGAGTTCGATCCTCATCCTCTCCACCAACCGACACCGAAGAGGCCTTGGCATTTGTTGCCAAGGCCTTTTCATTTTGCGGCTCAGGTGTCGAGCGTCAAGTGCTGGCCATGCAGCGCGGCGGCCGCCGGCGACGCAAGAAAGCCGATGGTCTGCGCGGCGACCGAGGTCGACACCCATTCGGCCGGGTTGGCGTCGGGCATGGCCTGGCGGTTCGCGGGCGTGTCGAGCACGCTCGGTGCCACGCTGTTCACGTTGACGCCGTGCGGCGCGGCCTCGGCGGCCATGGCTTCCACCAGTCGCTGCAGCGCACTCTTCGACGCGATGTAGGCCGCCATCGCCGGCAGGCCGCGTGCGGCGACCTTCGCCGTCACGGCCACGACGCTGCCCGCGCCGCGCTCGATCATCGAAGGCAGCACTGCTTGAGTCACCGCGACGAACGACCACGCGTTGAGATTCATCATCCGGTCCCAGCTCTCGCGAGAGAGTGCATGCGTGGCCTCGCCCATTTCAAAACCACCCGCGATGTGCACGAGCGCGTCGATCTGGCCGAAGGACTTGAGCACCTGCTCGGCGAGACCGGCCATGCCGGGCGCCGAGGTCACATCGCCCGCGAGCAGCAGGTGCCGGGAGTTGTCGAGGCCCGGAAAGACCTCGGCGAGCCGGCCCGCGTGATGGTCGACCAATGCAAGGCGCGCGCCCTGCTCGAGGAAGTGCTGAGCCACGGCGCGGCCCAGTGCGCCAGCGGCGCCTGTGATCAATACATGGGACGTGATGCTTGCATCGCTCATCGAAATTCTCCTGGTTGAAGGGGCTTGCCCATCGGGTGTGGCGAATCCTAACGCTGCGACTCACAAATTTTTTGGACAAGATCAAAATCTGGGATATACTCGTGGTCTTGCCAGAAAACACTAAACGTTTTCAAAGCAAGGGCTCTTAGCTCAGTTGGTAGAGCAGCGGACTCTTAATCCGTAGGTCGAGTGTTCGAGTCACTCAGGGCCCACCACCAACACTAAAAATAGCGCGGTCTCCGCGCTATTTTTTCGTCTGGACTTTTCCCACTACGGGACTCGCGAACGCACTTTCGCAAATGCAAAACCTCCCAGCGCAAGCTGGCGAGGTTTTTCTTTTTGCGCTCTCGATGGCCGCGCAGAGCCATCCTGTCAGGCGGGACTTTCTTCACAAACGTGCAGACCTAGTTGAACAAGTCTGAGCGTTTGACCGAACAGAACCCATAGCTGTCTCGTTCCAACCTTTTCTCGATGCATTGAAAAGTGGAGATTCAAGCCATCGGCGATCCCTTCAGGGACCGTCGAAGAATCCGGCGCTGCCAACCGCGCGCCGTCATGGCTCGATCGACAATTTCTTAACAGGGGGAACTGGCAATGAACCAGTTGGCGGAACTGAAACCCATCGCGCTCGTGGGTTGCGACAGAGTACAGGCAGTGCTGTTGACCGAAAAGCTTCGGTCCATGGGGCACACATCCATGACATTCGACAGCGGTGCCGATTTCCTGGTGGCACTGGGGAGCGGCAAGAAGTTCGGCCTGCTCCTGCTGACGCTGCAGGGCGAGGAAGGATGGACGGGTCTCGTGGCCATGTGCAAGGTGCTGCATATCCCGGCACTCCTGATCATCAGCGAAGCACAGCGTCATATGCCAATCGCTGAACTGGTCACGATGCGCGAAGAAACTTCTAAGAATCACGCCATCGACTTCATCGTCTGGCCAATCAGCAGCGATCTCGACCTCGACTGGCGGATACGCACTCTTGCCCGCCGCATCGACGTATCGTCCGCCCCGCCTGCACCGCCTGCACGCACCGTCGACCTCGTGTTCGACGGCTATCGCTTTCTCGGTCCCAACCGCGTGGTGGTGCACGACGACCGGGAGGTGCGGCTGAAGCCGCGCGAATTCGAACTTGCGCTACTGCTTTTTCGCAACAGCGGGCGACTGCTGGAGCGGGACTGGATACTCTCGCTGCTCTGGGGCGCCGAGGTGGCGCGCAAGGACAGCCGCGTGCTCGATGTCTGCATGTCTGGCATTCGCCGCAAGCTCGCCTTGTCGAGGGAGAACGGCTTCATCCTGCACACGGTGTACGGGCGCGGCTACGAACTGGGGCGGGTTTCGCCGCCTTCGCATGCAGCACGGAGAATGGGATCTTTCGCGAGCCTGCGTGTCGAGGAGATTCACATTCCTGCGATATGAATAGCACCGGAGGCGCTCTGCCTGGCAACCCAGTCGTCAAGAAAGCGTACCAGCGCCTCCCGCTGCTCACCCAGTTCGGCAATCAAGTACTGACGCGCATGCTCCTGTGCGAGTTCGCTCGACAGGAACCACTGCTCGCGCGCAAGGCTGCCCTGAAGCGGCGGCGCGCCCCAGACCGCATTGCCGCCACCCAGAAAAGCCTCCGTCACCGGCAAACGCCCGTCTGTCTTGCCGACATCCGACAGCGCGTTGCGCGGCCCGCCCAGCGTAACGCGGACCCGCACGATGTCTTCATCCATATCGATGGACGCACCTAGGCCACCCGATTGATGCACCTGCCAGAGTTGCGCCGCCGGAGCGTTGCGAACCCAGCTCTCCAGTGCTCTCGTCAAACTTTCGAGAATGATTTTCTTGTCCATACGGCAATATTTCACATTTTTATCGACCACTTGCGTCTTACCCAGACGCAACCTACAAAAGCCCCCGGTACGGCGTGGCATCTTGCAATGGCTGTCACGCATCACAAGAACATTACGACAGGGACACAAACTCGAAGCTCAAAAGCTCGTTCAGACCCGCTCCTGCGGGTATTTTTTTGCCCGTCTATCGCCGGTGCCCGCAGCGATACCTGACAACCAAGGTGCGGGCCGGTAGCGGCATGTGATTCTGGGCGTAGGCTATATTTCTTGCCATGGAAAAGGCTTCCGACATAGGCAAACCCACGGTACCCATCGACTTGATCGGGCCGGACCATTGGCCTCGCCCGCGACGCGGCACCGGCCGCGCCACCAAAGTGATCGCTGTCATCGTGGGAGGACTTGCAGCTGCGGGGGTGATCGCCTACCGCTTCTTCGGCGTCGGACGCTGATCCGCACGCCTCAAACGACAAAGCCCGCTGCCTCCAGGACAGCGGGCTTTTTTCATAGGCACCGGCGAGAACGAACATCACCGCCAAGCCCCTACTGGAGCCGCGAACCCTTGGGCAGCCGCTTCGCGAGCCACTCGTGCACGTCCGCACGGATGTTGCGACCTTCGAGCAGAAAGTTCTCGAAGCGGCTCGGCACATAAGGCAGGTACACCAGCGGCATGCCTGCTTCCTCCGGCGTGCGCGCGGCCTTGCGGTTGTTGCAGACCGCACACGCGCTCACGAGGTTGGTCCATGTCCACGGGCCGCCGCGCGACTCGGGCATCACATGCTCGCACTGCAGATCGCGCTCCTGGAACACGCCTGCGCAGTAGGCGCAGGTGTGGCGGTCGCGGCGAAGCAGCTTGGTCTTGGTGACGCTCGGGACCACGTCGAAGAGATTGATCTTCGAAGCACCGCGCAGCGCGATGATCGGCGCCACCTCGACGCGCGACTGCACACCGCGCGCTACGTTGAAACCGCCGCGCAGCGTCGCCAGCGGCAGGTCGCCGTCTTCCCAGGCCACGGAGCCGGTGGCGTAGTGCAACACCGCCTGCTCCAGCGAGATCCAGGCTTGCGGCGTGCCCTGAATATCGAGTTGCAGGACGTGAGGATGCATGTCTCGCCTCCTTTCGCGGCGATGGTCGTCGTGACGACGTTGAGTGAAATCCAGAAAACGATGGGGTGCACGAACGGGATCGAACCGTCGTCAGCGGGACCACAACCCGCGGCTCTGCCATTGAGCTACGCGCACCATGAAACATGATCGGTCGGCTCTACCACTCGCCGACCGCGCGCACGCGCTGGTCGAGATCGAGGCCTTCGAGCTGAAGCTCGCGACCGGGCGGTGCGTCGCCGCTTTCCGAGGCACGCCGTGCATCGGTCACGATGCCGAAGCGTTGGGCCAAGGCCAGCACCATGCGCTTGCGCGGCTGTGCGGGACGCACGGTGATCATCCGGATCGGGGTATTGCGCTTGCGCATGACGGCTCCTTGGTTGGTGTGACAGCAAACAGAAAAATGGCCCCACGTGCACGACTCGAACGTGCAACCCCTTGCTTCGTAGGCAAGTGCTCTGATCCATTGAGCTAACGCGGGTCGAAAAACAAGAATCGAAAAAGTGTCCGGTTACGAGTTCCGGCGCCGCCCAATCTTTGCGGCCGGTTTCCGCGGGAGGGCCATCTGCATGGCCCGGTCCCGCTCGGGTTCGGTGGTGAAAGCGGTAGCCCGCTCGCTTTCCATTCCGGTTGTGTCCTCACGCGACGAACAGCACGCTGGGCGCTGTCCCGTACGACGTCGCTGCACAGGAGTGATCAATTCCTGCACATCCCGCCAGACCGTCTACGCGGTGGGCTCTGGCGGTGTGGTGAAGGCACACCCGGAATGGCCAAGCACGGCCGACAACAAACAAACAAGCAAAACAAAAAGGCCCGGAACCTTTCGGTGTCCGGGCCTCTGCAAGAGAGAGCTTGGAAGGTATGCGCCTACGCGCAACCTCCACCCGGTAGCACCTGATCCTCGACTTTTCCAACGCGCAGGCTGGCTGCGGCTTTCGTGGAATACACGTGGCTCTGGTGCTGATTCAGTCGGGTCGACGGCATGCCGCCGAAACCACCGCACGCCCAGACGCGCACGAGCGATCGGCCCGAGGCGGGTCGAATGCTGGCGAGGGTCAATGCGATGTTCACGATGGTTCCTGAGTCAAAAATTGCCGCTGTCGGCTGTTAGGGGTTGGAAAAAAGGTACGGCTTGGGCCGCGAATGAAGACAACTGTAAATAGTGTTTACGGCGACGTCAACAACCGGGACAATCTTTTTTTGTCTTGTTGTTGTTTTTGAACAGTGCCCAATATCACCGTCGCGCGTCGCCGCAATGCCCTCGCGCTTCATCGCCGTTTTCTCGAAGAGGCCGTTGCCGCGGGCCTGCCTGCCAAGGGCCTGGACCAGGCGTTCGCGAAGAAGATCGAAATATCTCCCAGCATGTGGAGCCAGATCAAGAGTTCGCGGCCCATCGGCGACAACCTGGCGCGACAGATCGAACGGCACTGCAACGTGGAAACCGGCTGGCTCGACAAGGAAGACCGTCCCAGCGAAGTGCCCGATGCGGCGGAAGAGCGCTTCATCGCGGCGGCACGCGAGGCGTGGCGTGCCGCCAATGCCAAGGGAAAGAAGGAACTCACCGGCTGGCTGAAGAAGCGCGCTCAGGACGCTACGGCCGGCAGCGAGCCCGCTGCCTGAAGAAGCTCAGCCCAATTCGGGCGCGTTGCGCACGATGGCCGCGCGCATGTCATCCGGAATGGCAACCGCGCGATGCGTTTCGAGCGACGTGGTCACCAGCACCTGCTGCATCTGCATGCGCACCTCACCATCGACGGGATCGAAGCAGCGCACGCGCAAGGTCATCGAACGCGAACCCAGTCGCTCGACGGCCAGTCCGAGCATCACCTGATCGCCCATGCGGCTCACCGCGCGGAAGTCGGCTTCGAGCTTCACGGTCGGCAGGCCGATTCGCCGCTGCGCCACCAGCCCGTGATAGCTGAGCCCGAGGCCTTCGTTCACCCAGTCTTCGACGAGGCCGTTGAGCATCACGAAGTACTGCGGATAGAAGACGATTCCCGCCGGATCGCAGTCCGAGAAGCGGATCAGCCTCGGCCGGCAAAACTCGCTGCTCTCGCCCATGCTCACCCCTCCTCGCCCGAAGGCTCGCCGCGCATCACGTGCACACGCAGCAGGCCAAGCTGCGTATGCAGTTGCTTCACCGTCTTCATGTCGAGCCCCGAGAACATTTCGAGGATCCATTGCTCGTGCTCGCTCGCCATGGTCTCAAAAGTGCGGCGCCCGGTGGGCGTGAGACTCACGATCCACGCACGGCGGTCGTCCGGGCTGGGTGCGCGCGCCACCATGCCTTCGCGTTCGAGTTCGTCCGTCAGGCCCGTGACGTTGCCGCCCGTCACCATCAGATAGCGCGACAGCACGCGCATCTTCAGCCCGTCCTTGTAGCGGTAGAGCTGCGCCATGTAGTCGAAGCGTGCCAGCGAGATACCGAAGCGCTCCCGCAGCCGGCGCCGGATCTCGGCCTCGATCTGCGTGGTACTGGCCAGCATGCGCAGCCACAGCTTGAGCATCGCGTGGTCTTCATGGCCGGCGCGCGCTTCGTGGCCCAGTTCTTCGGCGTCGCTCAACGCCGCATGAGAAGCATCGTTGCGTGTCATGTCACTTCTCCTCCTGAAACCGAGATCGACTGCCCCGTAACCGACGCAGCACCTTCGCCGCACAGCCAGCGCACTGTGTCGGCCACCTCTGCCGGCTGCACGATGCGGCGCTGCGGGTTGACGCTCGAGAACTCCGCCAGCGCATCGGCTTCGCTGCGTCCTGTCTTGCCGACCACATTGGCCACGCTGTTGCGCAAAATGTCGGTGTCGGTATAGCCGGGGCACACCGCATTCACCGTGATGCCCTTGCGCGCCACTTCGAGCGCCAGCGAACGCGTGAGCCCGACCACGCCGTGCTTGGCGGCCGTGTAGGCCGCCACATAGGCATAGCCCTTCTGCCCCGCCGTGCTGGCGATATTGACGATGCGCCCCCAGCCGGCGTCGAGCATGTCGGGTAGCGCCGCCTGCGCGCACAGGAAGCTGCCCGTGAGGTTGACCGACAGCATCCGCTGCCAGAGATCAAACGAAGTCTTGAGGAACGGCGCACTCTCGGCCGCACCCGCGTTGTTGACGAGGATCGCGACCGGCCCGCGTACGGCGCGCGCCTCGGCGAAGGCCGCCTGTACCGCCTCCTGGTTCGCCACATCCGCGGCAACCACGCCATGCCCGTCGCCTTCCAGCGAGTCGGCCACCCGCTGCAGTGCCTCGCGATCACGCCCCAGCAGGGTCAGAAGAGCCCCCTGGGCGGCAAGGGTACGGGCGATCTCGGCGCCAATGCCGCGTGCGGCACCCGTGACGAGTGCATGGCGGCCAGTCAATGAATTTGAGTACATACCTGAATGTTTTAGTTCTGAATCATTTTAGCGGTGCGGACGAGCACGGGTTGTCACCGCATGAAACGGCCGCCGTTGAGATCCAGGGTGGCGCCGGTCAAGAAGGCCGCCGCCGGGGACGCGAGATAAACCACCGCGGCTGCCACTTCCTCCGGCAAACCGAAGCGCCCGATCGGAATGCTCGCTTGCAGCGTCTGCCGCCGCGCGGGGTCCAGCGCCTCGAGCAGGGGGCTCCGGATCGCCGCTGGCGCCAGCGCGTTCACGGTCACGCCGTGCGGTGCCAGTTCCTGCGCGAACGAGCGCGTCAGCGCCAGCAACCCCGCCTTGCTCGCCGCGTAGTGCACGCCGGTCGCCGCGCTGGACTGCTGCCCCGCCATCGACGCCAGGTTGACGATGCGCCCTGTACCCCGCTCGCGCATGTGCCGGCCGGCAATGCGGCAGCCGAAGAAGCTGCCGCGCAGGTTGATGGCGAGCACGTCGTCCCACTCCTCGGGCGTGATCTCCCACAGCGAGGTGGTCGGCGTGCGCGCCGCGTTGTTGACCATGATGTCGACGGCGCCAAAGTGCGCCACGGCCTCGTCGAAGCAGGCGCGGAACCCGGCCTCGTTACGCACATCGAGCCGCAGCGCGAGGCCGCCGATCTCCTTTGCCACCGCCTCCACGCCTGCAAGATCGACATCCGCCAACGCGACTTTCGCTCCCGCCTCCGACAGCCCGCGGGCAATGGCCTCGCCAAGCCCGCGTCCTGCCCCCGTCACGAACGCCACGCGGCCGGAAAGGGTCGACGCTGCGTCCATCATGCGTCTAGCTCCTCGCGGGCCGGCCGTCCCACGTCAGCGGCCCCACGCCGCGCTCGCGCAGCTTGAACTTCTGCACCTTGCCGTTCTCGGTGCGCGGCAGATCGGCCAGCACGTCGATGTAGCGCGGCACCGCGAAGTAAGGCAAGCGCCCTTCGCAGAAACGCGCCAGTTCGGCAGGATCGACCGGCACGCCTTCGCGCGCAACCAGCGCCGCCATCACCTCGTCTTCCGCCAGTTCGGAGCGCACCGGATACACGGCACACGCGGCCACGCCCGGATGGCTCAGCAGCACCTGCTCGACCTCGAACGAAGAGATGTTCTCGCCCCGCCGCCGGATCGCGTCCTTGATGCGGTCGACGAAACGAAAGGCCCCGTCGGCATCGCGCACCACGCGGTCTCCGGTATGGAACCAGAGATTGCGCCAGGCCTCGACCGTCTTTTCCGGCATGTTGAAGTAGCCGCTCGCAAAGGCATAGGGCTCGTCCGCGCGCAGCAGCAATTCGCCGGCTTCGCCAGGCGGCAACGCCACGTCGTCTTCATCGGCCACGCGCGCCTGGAAACCTGGCCGCAACCAGCCCATGACGCCGCCGCGCGGCGAATCGGGCGCGGTGGCGATGGCGAAGTTGGTCTCGGTCGAGCCGTAGCCCTCGAGCAGCGACACGCCCGTGCGCGCCTTGAACGTCGCACCCGCGGCGGAAGGCACGCCAGGCCCGAGCCCGATGCGCACCCGATGCTCCCGCTCCCCCGCGCCTTCCGGCTGCGCCAACAGAATCGGCACCATCGCGCCCAACAGGTACACCACCGTCGCGCGGCTCGCACGCATCGCGGGCCAGAAGCCCGACGCCGAGAAGCGCGATTCGAACACCACCTCGGCACCCGTCAGCGCAGCCTGCGCGAAGGTGTTGAGCGCGTTGATATGGAACAGCGGAAGCGTGGTGCACAGCACGTCATCGGCTCCCACGCCGAGCACTTCCGCGCTGTTCACGCCCCACCAGAAATACTGCGCATGCGGGCAGATCACGCCCTTGGCGGGCCCTGTAGTGCCCGAGGTATAGAGGATGGCAAGCGGATCGCCGGGTTGCACCGGCGCCGGCTCCAGGGCGTCTCCTGCTTCGGGGTACGGCACCACGCGCACGCCGGCGGGCACCTGCCATTCGACAGCCTCCGAGCCTCCTACCACCCAGATCTCGCGCAATGACGTGCGCGCCAGGTCGGCTGTCGCAAGCCGCTCGACGAACGCCGCCTCGATCACCAGCAGCTTCGCCTGGCTGTTCGCCAGGAAGTATTCGACCTGCGGCCCCATCGATGCGGTGTTGACCGGAACGGTCGACGCCCCCAGCCAGCCCGCGCCGAGAAAGCTCTCCAGAAACTCGATGCGGTTGCCGCACATCACCGCGATGCGGTCGCCGCGCGCCACGCCCGCGGCCGCCAACGCACCGGCACGGACTGCGGCGGCCTGCGCCGCGTCGCGATGCGTCCAGGCGTGCGCCCCGATGCGCAGCAGCGCGCGCGCACCGAACACATCGGCCTGCCGCAGCAGCATTGCAGGCAGCGTGCGCCGGGCAGGCGGCACGGCGCGAACATCAGTCGTCATCGTGCGTGCCTCCGCCGAGGTAGGTCGCCTGCACGCGCGGGTCGCTCGCCAGTTCGGCCGAGGCGCCCGACAGCGCGATCTCGCCGGTCTCCAGCACGTAGCCCTGGTCCGAGCTTTCCAGCGCCGCGCGCGCGTTCTGCTCCACCAGCAGGATCGACACGCCGTCATCGCGCAGCTTGCGCACGATGGTCAGGATGTCCCGCACGATCAGCGGCGCCAAGCCCAGGCTGGGCTCGTCGAGCATCAGCAGCCGGGGCGCCGACATCAGCGCGCGGCCCACCGCCAGCATCTGCCGCTCGCCGCCCGAGAGCGTGTCGGCGCGCTGCGTCCGCCGTTCCGCCAGCCGGGGAAAGCGGTCGTACACCGACTGCAGCCGCTTCTTCATCGCATCGCCGCGCAGCCGCTTGGCATAGGCGCCGAGCTGCAGGTTGTCGAGCACGGTGAGTTCGCCGAACAGCTCGCGCTTCTCCGGCACGAGGCACAGGCCGCGCTCCACGCGCGCTTCCACGTCGAGCCCCTGCAGGTCTTCGCCCTCGAAGCGCAGCGTGCCCTTGCAGGGCAGCAGGCCCATGGCGGCAGCCAGCAGCGTGGTCTTTCCCGCGCCGTTCGGGCCGATCACCGAGATGATCTGCCCCGGCTGCAGGTCGAGCGACACGCCACGCACCGCCTCCACCTGCCCGTACGACACGTGCAGGTCGCCAATCTCGAGCATCGCGGTCATACGACGCTCCCCAGGTAGGCCGCCTGCACGCGCTCGTCCGCGCGCACCGCGGACGGCACGCCCTCCACGAGCTTGGAGCCGAAGTTCATCACCACCAACCGGTCTACCAGTTTCATCACGAAGTCCATGTCGTGTTCGACGATGAGGATGGTCACGCCCTCCTCGCGCAGCTTGCGAAGCAGATCGCCTAACGCCATCTTTTCCTTGCGGCGCAGGCCGGCGGCGGGCTCGTCGAGCACCAGCAGCACGGGGTCGGCAGCCAGCGCGCGTGCGATTTCCAGAATGCGCTGCGTGCCCAGCGGCAGGCTGCCCGCGAGTTCATGCGCGCGGTCGCCCAGGCCGATGCGGTCGAGCTGTCGCTGCGCCTCCTGCAGGATCTGCCGCTCTTCCGTGCGGTCCAGCCGCAGCCCGGCCTTCAGGATGCCCGAGCGCGTGCGCGAATGCGCGCCCAGCGCCACGTTGTCCAGCAGGCTCATGTGCGGGCGCAGCTTCACATGCTGGAAGGTGCGCGCCAGACCCAGCCGCGCCACCTCGCGCTGCGGCATGCCGGCGATGTCGTGCGCCAGGAAGCGCACCTGGCCCGAGCTCATCGGCAGCGTGCAGGTCAGCAGGTTGAACATGGTCGACTTGCCTGCGCCGTTGGGCCCGATCAGCCCGACGATCTCTCCGGCCTTCACGTCGAAGCTCACGTCGTTCACCGCCACCAGCCCGCCGAAGCGCTTGACCGCGCCGTTCACCGACAGCACCTGCGAGCCGCGCTCGGGCAGCGTGCGGTGCGGCAGAGGCTCGACCGGCGGCGCATCGTGGCGCGACGGCTCTCGCGCCGAACCGCGCCTGCGCGTCCAGCGGCGCAGCAGGCCCATCACACCGCCGCGCGCAAAGTGCAGCAGCAGGATGAAGAGCGCCGCGAAGGCCACCGCCTCCAGCTGCCCTGCCCGCTGCGTGAGCATGGGCAGCACGTCCTGCAGGCCGTTCTTGAGCACCAGCACCAGCGCGGCGCCCACCAGCGCGCCCGCAAGCTGGCCGAGGCCGCCGGCCACCGCCATCAGCAGGTACTCGATGCTGGCGCGCACGTCGAATGGCGACGGGCTCACGAAGCGGTTCATGTGCGCATAGAGCCAGCCCGCCAGCCCCGCGAACAGCGCGGCCGTGACGAACAGCGACAGCCGCACGCGGTACGCATCCGCCCCCACGCTCGCCAGCAGCGTCGCGCCGCCGCGCAGCCCGCGAATGGCACGCCCCGGCCGCGACTGCAGCAGGTTGTGGCTGAACAGGCAGGCCAGCCCCACCACCACCCAGATCAGGTAGTACATCGCGCGCGGATCGGCCAGCGACCAGCCCGCCACCTGCAGCGGCGGAATGTTCGACAGCCCCGTGTGCCGGCCCAGCGCATCGACGTTGCCGAACAGCATCGCGATCGACAGCCCCCAGGCGATGGTGCTCAGCGGCAGGAAGTGTCCGCCCAGCCGCAGCGTGAGCATGCCGATGGCCAGCGCCGACACCCCCGTGAGCAGCAGCGCGAACAGCAGCCCGATCCAGGGCGACATGCCCTGCGTCGTCGTGAGCCATGCCGTCGCATAGGCCGCGATGCCCACGAAGGCCGCCTGCCCGAACGAGGTCGCGCCGCCCACGCCGGTCAGCAGCACCAGCCCCAGCGCCACCAGCGCACCGATGCCGATGTCGTTGAGCAGCGAGACGGTGAAGCTGCCCGCCACCGCCGGCACCAGCGCCAGCACCACGACCAGCCCGGCGATCCACGCCATGCGTTTGCGATTGCCGTTCATTGGTCCACCTCGTCTTCTTCCTCTTCCGCGTGCGCCGCCATGAAGGAGCGCAGCATGAGCACCGGAATCAGCAGGCTGAACACGATCACGTCCTTCAGCGCGCCGCTCCAGAACGAGGCAAAGCTCTCCACCACGCCGACCGCGAGCGCGCCCACGGCCGTCATCGGGTAGCTCACGAGCCCGCCGATGATCGCGGCCACGAAGGCCTTCAGTCCGATGATGAAGCCCGAGTCGTAATACATGGTCGTCACCGGCGCGATCAGCACGCCGATCAGCCCGGCCAGCAGCGAGGCGCAGCCGTAGGCCAGCAGCGCCGTGCGCACTGGCCGGATGCCCACCAGCCGCGCGCCCACCCGGTTCACCGCCGTGGCGCGCAGCGCCTTGCCGGCCACCGTGCGCTCGAACACCAGGAAGAACAGCCCGCTCAGCACGATGGCCGCTCCCACCATCAGCACCACCTGCCCGCTGACGGTGAAACCATCGCTCAGTGTGAACACAGCGCTGGTCAGCGGCGTGGTGCGCGAACCTTCAGGCCCGAAGAACAGCAGGCCCAACCCCGACAGCAGGAAGTGCAGCGCCAGCGAAACGATCAGCAGCACCAGCACCGACGCATCCGCGATCGGCTGGAACACCACCCGCGCCAGCAGCGGCGCGATGGGCACCACCAGCAGCACGGCCACCGCGATGTGCACAGCCACCGGCACGCCGGGCCGCGCGGCCAGCCACGCCAACACGCACGGAATGGCTGGCAGCACGCCCCACATCAGCACCGCCTTCGGGATGCGCTTGGCCTCGCCGCGGCGCAGCAGGCTGCCGACCTCGGTGGCCAATGCCAGCGCGGCCAGCACCGCGACCATGCCGATGGTCGGCGGCACGCGGTCGGTCTCGAAGGCCGCGAGCGACAGCGCCGCGAAGGCCGCGATGTCGCCGAACGGCACGAACACCACCCGCGTGACCGAGAAGATCAGCACCAGCCCGAGCCCGGCCAGCAGGTAGACGGCCCCGTTGGCCAGGCCGTCGGTGAGGAGGATCAGCGCCACGTCCCACGTCATCGCGCGGCCCTCCGGAAAGTCGAATGCATGAGGTTCAAGGTGCGAGCTTCCATTGGCCGTTGTCGAGCTTGACGATCACCCGGGCGCGTTCATCCACGCCGTAAAGGCTACCGGGTTTGAAGGTGTAGACACCGTGCGTGCCCACCACTTCCTTGGTGCTGAAGATGGCGTCGCGCAGCGCCACGCGGAACTCGGGCGTGCCGGGCTCGGCCTTCTTCATGGCGCGCGATGCGGCGTCGGCGAACACCAGCCAGCCGTCAAAAGAGTAGGCCGAGAAGGCATCGCTGGTCGGCGCGTTGTTGACCTTCTGGAACACGGCGCGGAAGTCGGTCGCGATCTTCTTGGTCGGATAGTTGTCGGGCAACTGCTCGGCCACGATCACCGGGCCTGTGGGCATCAGCGCGTTCTGGCCGGCCGCGCCGACCACGCGCACGAAGTCGGGGTTGATCAGGCCATGCTGGCCGTACACGCCGCCCTTGTAGCCGCGCTCCTGCAGGGCCAGGAACGGCAGCGCGCCCGGCGTTCCGGCGCCGCCGGTCATCACCGCGTCGGGCCGCAGCGCCACGATCTTCAGCACCTGGCCGGTCACCGAGGCGTCGGCGCGCGCATAGCGCTCGTTGCTCACCACCTTGATGCCGGCGCCGGGCGCGGCCTTCATGAGCGCGTCATAGACCAGGTCGCCCCAGGCGTCGGAGAAGCCGATGTAGCCCACGGTCTTCACGTTGTTGCGCTTCATGCGCTCGACCACCGCGTCGATCATCAACTGCGTGGGCTGCGCCACCGTCATCACCCACGGGTTCTCGTTGGGGTCGAGCAGGATGGGCGTGAGGCCGATCATCGGCGTCTTCGCTTCCTTGCCGACCTGCGCCATCGCGATGGCCGCGGGCACGCCCGAGGTGCCCATGAGCACATCCACCTTCTCGTCCTCGATCAGCTTGCGCGCATTGCGCCCGGCCGTGGTGGGGTCGGAGCCGTCGTCGAGCACGATGAGCTGCACCTTGCGGCCGTTCACCTCACCCTTGTAGGCCAGTGCGGCCTGCATGCCCTTGGCGTAGGGCACGCCCAGCGAGGAATTCGGCCCCGACAGCGACACGCTGAGGCCGACCTTGAGGTCGGCCGCCAACGCGCTCGCAACGCCACAGGCGGTCAGCACCGCGGCGAGTGTGCCGCGCGTCAAGGTCTGCATCAGGCTCTTCATGTCGTAGCTCCGGTGAGGATGGTTGTTGGAATGGACAGGTAACTCAGATGAACAACTGGATGGCCGGCAATGCGCGCCCGGCATCGAGCAGGTCGATGCGCTTCTCGCGGATCAGCCAGCCGGTGGGCGTGCGAACGAGGTGGTGGCGGGCGGTGCCGCTCAGCAGGATCTGCTGCCCGCCGCGTGCCTCCACGTACAGAAAGGGGGTGCGCAGCCATGCCTCGTCGCCTTCCTCGCGTTCGACGCGCGAAGGCTGCAGCACGTGCTGGCTGTGGCTGGCGGGATGCTGCGAATGCGCGCGCGGGTTCTTCAGGCGGTCCACGCGCAACTGCAGCAGCAGCCGGTCTTCGTAGGCCAGCGAGTTGTGCGAGAAGGGGTCGGCCTGCGCCGCGCCGAGCAGCGGCACCCAGTAGTGGCCGTCTTCGGCGAACAGGGCCAGCCATTCATCGAGCCGGCGCTCGTCGAGCAGTGCCGCTTCATGGGCGACGAAATCGCGCGGGTCCGTCATGGCGAGGCCTCCATGCCCGCGGCCATGGACTTCGCCCAGGCACGGAACTGGTTGCGCATCAACAGCTCGTTGGTGCCGTTGGTGGTGACCGTCGCCTGCTGCGTCTCGGCCGGGTCGTAGTTGCGGTGTAGGCTCACCCACTCGTTGCCGCCGGCCCGCAGGCCCTGCTGGATGCTCTCGAACAGGTGCACGTCGTCGTGCGCGACCACCGACATCGGCGAGAACACGAGCCGGTTGTAGCTCATGGCCCGCTCGAACAGTAGCGCGGGCGCGCCCGCCGCGCGGAAGCTCCAGGCCTCGATCAGCGTGCGGTCGGCCGCCAGCGGGCGGATCACGCGGATGGCCTGCGGCGAGCCCTTGACCGACAGGCTCGGATAGAAGACCGAGTTCTGCGGCGAGCGCTGCAATATCTCCGCGGCACGCTCTTCGCCGTGCGCGGCGCGCATCGCTGCCTCGTACTCCGGCAACTGTGCGTAGTTGGAATGGATGCTGAAGTTCACGCCCAGCACGCTGTGGCCGTTGGCGAACACCCGGCCGCCCATCTTGTCGAAGAATTCGTAGCCCGAGCCGAAGGGCAGTATCTGCTCCATCGCCATCGGCTTGGGGTCCGTGGGCGCATGGCCCTCCCACAGCGCCTCGGCCGCCTTGGTGGCCGACTCGTGCGTCGACATCGGGTGCACCGTGTCGTTGATGTTCTCCAGGTACATCTTCCAGTTGCAGTGGACGATGTTGCGCAGCACGCCGCCGCCCACCGTCAGCCTGCCTTCGGGCGAACGGTCGACCATGTTGTCGAGCGCGCCCAGCACCTCGCCGAAGTAGTCCTCGAAGGAAGGCCCGGTTTCGGAGAGGCGCACGAACACGAAGTCGCGGTACACCTTCACGTTCTTCACCACCGACAGCCCCTGCCCCGACTCGCAGGCCTTGAGCTGCGTGCCTTCGTAGCCGTTCTTCAGCGGCAGCCCGAGCGGCGCTCCGTCGAGCTTGTAGGTCCATGCGTGATACGGGCAGCGGAAGAAGCGGCCGGTGTTGCCGCACTCGTCCGTCACCAGCTGCGTGCCCTTGTGGGCGCAGCGGTTGTAGAGCACATGCACGTCGCCATCGGGCTGCCGCACCATCAGCAACGGCCGGCCCGCGATCTCCTGCGTGACGAAGTCCCCGGCCTCGGGCACCTGGCTCGCATGGCCGAGAAAGACCCAGGTGTTCGCGAACAGGTGCTCCTGCTCCAGCGCGAAAAGCTCCTCGCTGAGGTACAGGTCGCGGTGCACCCGGTCGTCCCGGACCAGCGCCGCGACAAGATCGGGGCGGTTGCGGTAGGTGGTCATGGCTGTGTGCTCGGTGGCCGGTCCGGGACTACGGGACTAGCTTCCACTGGCCCTTGGTCATCTGCACGATGACCACGCCGCGCTGGTCGGAGCCATAGCGGTCGTCGGGCTTGAAGTTGTAGACGCCGTGCGTGCCCACCAGCTCCTTCGTGCTCACGATGGCATCGCGCAGCGCCGTGCGGTAGGCCGGCGTGCCCGGCTCGCCCTTGGTGCGCGATGCGGCATCGGCCAACAGCAGGTAGGCGTCGTAGGTGTACGACGAGAAAGCATCGGTCGGCACCGCGCCGTTGACCTTCTGGTAGGCGCTGCGAAAGCCCATCGACACCTTCTTGATCGGGTTGCTGTCGGGCAGCTGGTCGGCCACCAGCACTGGGCCGCTGGGCACCTGCAGTCCTTCGATGGAAGCGCCGCCCACGCGCACGAAGTCGGCGTTGATGAGGCCGTGCGTGCCGTAGATCTTTCCCTTGTAGCCACGGTCGGCCAGCGCGATGTAGGGCAGCGCGCCCGGCGTACCCGAATTGCCCGCGAACACCGCGTCGGGCCGCGCCGCGACGATCTTCAGCACCTGCCCGGCCACCGACGAATCGCTGCGCGCATAGCGCTCGTTCGCCACCACCTTGATGCCGGCGGCATCGGCACTCTTCATCAGCGAGTCGTAGGCTAGGTCGCCCAGCGCGTCGGAGAAGCCGATGAAGGCCACCGTCTTCACGCCCGACTTCTTCATGCGATCGACCACGCCCGCCACCATGAGCGGGAACGGCTGCGACACCGTCACCGTCCACGCGCCCTCGGGGCCGGCAATGGTCACGGGGGTGGGCGAGATCAGCGGCGTGTTCAGCTCCTTGGCCACCGCGGCGATGGCCATCGCGCCGGGCACGCCCGAGGTGCCGATGAGCACGTCGACCTTGTCCTCCGTCACCAGCTTGCGCGCATTGCGCCCGGCGGTGGTGGGGTCGGAAGCGTCGTCGAGCACGATCAGCTGCACCTTGCGCCCGGCGATCTCGGGGTGTTCGGCGATCGCGGCGCGAATGCCCTTTTCGTACGGAATGCCGAGTGCGGCCACCGGGCCCGAGAGCGAGCTGATGAAGCCGATCTTCAGGTCCGCCGCCATGGCTTGCGCGGCGGTCAGTGCGAGCGCCGTGGCGCCGAGGATGTGTGTGAGCTTCAGTTTCATGTCAGGGCACCAGCTTCCATTGACCCTTTTCCAGCTTCACGACGACGCGCGAGCGGTCGTCCGAGCCGTAGCGGTCGGTCGGCTTGAAGTTGTAGACGCTGTGCGTGCCCACCAGCTCCTTGGTGCTGACGATGGCATCGCGCAGGGCAAGGCGGAACTGCGGCGTGCCCGGCTCGGCCTTGCTGGCCAGCGCGCGCTGCGCGGCGTCGAGGTAGATCAGCCATGCATCGAAGCTGTAGGCCGAGAAGGTGTCCGTGGGCGGCGCGCCGTTGGCCTTCTGGTAGGCGGTGCGGAAGTCCATCGCGATCTTCTTCATCGGGTTGCTGTCGGGCAACTGCTCGGCCACCACCACCGGGCCGGTGGGCGCCAGCAGGCCTTCGACCGAGGGGCCACCGACGCGGATGAAGTCGGGGTTGATCAGCGAATGCATGCCGTAGATCTTTCCCTTGTAGCCGCGCTCTGCCAGCGCCAGGTAGGGCAGCGCGCCGGGCGTGCCCGAGGCGCCGGTGATCACCGCGTCGGGCCGCAGCGCCACGATCTTCAGCACCTGGCCGGCCACCGACGAATCGCTGCGCGCATAGCGCTCGTTGCTCACCACCTTGATGCCGGCGGCGGGCGCCGACTTCATGAGCGCGTCGTACACCAGGTCGCCCCAGGCGTCGGAGTAGCCGATGTAGGCCACCGTCTTCACGCCGGCCTGCTTCATCTTCTCGACCATCGCGCCCATCATCAGCGGCGCGGGCTGCGGCAGCGTCACCATCCATGCGCCCTCCTCGCCGGCCAGGTCGGCGTTGGCGATGGAGATCAGCGGCGTCTTGGTCTCGCGCGCCACGCCGGCAATCGCCAGCGAGCCCGGCGCGCCGGCCGTGCCGATGATGACGTCGACCTTGTCTTCCTCGATCAGCTTGCGTGCGTTGCGCGCGGCCGTGGACGGGTCGGACGCATCGTCGAGCTGGATCACCTGCACCTTGCGGCCGCCCACCTCCGACTTGTAGGCCACCGCCGCCTTCATGCCCTTGTCGTAGGGAATGCCCAGCGACGACACCGGCCCCGACAGCGAAGTGATGAAACCGACCTTGAGATCGGCGGCCCAGGCGCTCGCGGCGCTCAGCGCGCCGAGTCCCACGGCCACGGCCGCGAGTGTGCGAATTCGGTTCATGACTTTCATGGCGATGCTCCAGAGGTGGTTTTGGTTGGACGTGAGAAAAACTGCGAACTCAGAGGGCGAGGCTTCCGACGCTGGTGCCGCCGCACACATACAGCACCTGGCCTGTGACGAAGCTGTTGTCGGCATCGGCGAAGAAACGCACGGCGCGTGCCACGTCGGCCGACTCGCCCAGGCGCTTGACGGGCACCGAGGCGGCGAGCGCGCGTTCCTTCTCGCTGCCGGCCTCGACCACGTCGTAGAACATGTCGGTGCGGATGGGCCCCGGGGCGACCACGTTCACCGTGATGCCGTCAGCGGCCAGCTCGAGCGCCCATGTACGGGCCATGCCCAGCATGCCGGCCTTGGTGGCCGAGTAGCTGGTGCGCGTGGCCAGGCCCAGCGCGGCGCGCGAAGACAGCAGCACCACACGGCCGAAGCGTTGCGCACGCATCGCGGGCAGCGAACCCTGCACGAGCTGGATCGCACAGCCCAGGTGCAGGTCGACCAGCGCGTCGAGGTCGTCGAGCTTCACCTCGGGCAGCAGCGCGGCACGGATGACGCCCGCGTTGTGGACGATGGTGGTCGGCGAGAAGCGCTCCACCAGTTCCTGCACCGCCTCGCCCGTGGCGGCGCGGTCGCTCAGGTCGACCTCGATGCTGTGGAGCTTCGGATGATCGATCTCGGCCTTGCGGCGCGCCAGCGACACGACTTCGTAGCCCTGCGCGAGCAGGTCTTCGCAGATCGCCTTGCCGATCCCCGCGCTGCCGCCCGTGACGGCCGCGACCTTGCCGGGTGCCGCGCTCATGCCCGCGCTCCCACCAGCGCCAGCACCCGCAGTGGGCTGCCGCTGCCCTTCTCGATCTTCAGCGGCGGGCAGATCAGCACCGCGCCGGCCGGCGGCAGCAGGTCGAGGTTGCTCAAGCACTGCAAGCCGTATCGGCCCGCGCCATGCATGTAGTAGTGGCACGGATAAGGTGGACGAAGGTGATAGCCCTGCCCCGCATCGGTGCCGATGGCCTCCGAGCCGAAGCCCAGCACATCGCGCTGCTCGACCAGGAATCGCACGGCCGCGGTGCTCGGGCCCGGCGTGTGCTGACCCGTCTCGTCGAAGTTCTGGTAGGCCTCGGGGTCGGTGCGCTTGGACCAGTCGGTGCGCATCAGCACCCACGCACCCTTGGGAATGCGGCCGTGCGCCGCCTCGTAGGCCTCGATGTCCTCGAGAGTGAGCAGGTAGTCGGGGTCGTCCTTCACCTGCGGAGAGCAGTCGATCACGCAGGCCGGCGCCACGAAGTGCTGCACGGGAATGGTGTCCACGGAGTTGTTCGGCAGGTCGCGGCCCGAGATCCAGTGAATGGGCGCGTCGAAGTGCGTGCCGGTGTGCTCGCCGCAGGAGAAGTTGTTCCAGTACCAGCCCGGTCCGCGCTCGTCGTACTTCGACACTTCCTCGATGCGGAAGGGCCAGCACTGGCCCATCTCGGGCGGCAGCGCGATCTGCGGGAACTCGGGTGTCAGCGTCTGCGTGAGGTCGATCACGCGGATGCGGCCGCTGGCCATGGCAGTCACGAGGCCGCCGAGGATTTCGGCGGTGGACATCAGTTCGGTTGTCGTGGTCATTCGTGTGGCTCCTGTCTCAGCCGCCAGCGGCCAGCTCGCGCTCGAGCACCTTGGGGTTGTCGCGCCAGCGCTCCAGCCACTCCTGCGCCACGTCGCCGGGGTACACGTCCTCCACCCCATCTCGCAGCGCCTTCACGATGGCATTGGCCAGCGCGGTGGGCGCGAGCTTGGGCGGCGGGGTGTGCTGGTTCCATTCGTCGTCGATGGGGCCAGGGAACACGTTGATCACGCGGATGCCGGCCGGTCGCATCTCTGCGCGCAGGCATTGCGCGAGCGAATGCGCCGCCGCCTTCGATGCGCTGAAGGTGCCGTGCGGCGGGAAGTTGCTCAGCGCGTAGATCGACAGCAGGTTCACCCAGGCCGTCGCGCCCGTCACGCCGTCGGCCGAGCGGCCCTTGAGCGCGGGGCCGAACTCCTGCGCCAGGCGCAGCAGGCCGAAGTAGTTGATGTCCATCTCGGCCCTGGCCACGTCGGTGCCGCGCCGTGCGCCGATGCCGAAGGTGCGGTGTACCTCGGCGTTGTTGATGACGATGTCGACCTTGCCGCCGATGGAGCCCGCGAGCTCCGTCACCTGGCGGCCGTTGGTCAAATCCAGCGGCACCAGCGTGACCTGGGGCAGCGCGGAGATGTCGTCCAGCCCGTCGCCCATCTTCTTCCAGGGCTCGGCATGGCCGACCCAGACGATGTCGGCGCCGGCCTTCACCAGCGCACGCACGATGGCCTGTCCGGTCTCGGTCTTGCCGTCGGTCACCAGCACCTTTCGGAACTTGGGGTCGCTGGTCATTTCGCGCAGCATCTTGTCGTCGGCCATGTGGGGACTCCCTTCATTCGGAAAACCAATGAGAACGGCCTGGCCCGCGCGGTCGAGCCGGGCGCCCACGCGCACGCGCTGCGGCGCATCGCCGACCTCGCCGTGCAGGTGGACCATGAGCGTGGGGCCGGCATCCAGGTGCACCAGGCCCAGCCGCCAGGGCAGCCGCTCGCGGAAGAACAGGTCGTTGCTGTGATGCAGGGTGGTGCTGCCGAGCAGCTCGCCTTCGCCGCCCTGCTCGCGCCAGCGCAGCGCGGCCGAGAGGCACTTGTGGCAGACCTCGCGCGGCGGGTACTGCACCGCGCCGCAGTCTTCGCAGGTCTGCAGTTCGAAGCGGCCTTCTGCGGCGGCCGCCGTGAGGCCGAGCGCCACGCGGCCGCGCGCGCCGGGCGGCAGGTTCATCTGCCGGGTGCGCAGAACCGGGTTCTTGCGCGGGGGGCGTATCAGGGGCATCGTCATGCGGTTCTCCCGAGAATGACGGCGCCTGTGCACAGGCAGCGGTCGTAGGTCACCATGCCGAAGCCGGCGACGAGGCCCAATCGCGCATCGGGCACCGCGCGTGCGCCGGCCTCGTCCGTCAATTGGCGGATCGACTCGACCATGCCGAGAAAGCCGCCGGCCGCACCGGCCTGCCCCGCCGAGAGCTGCCCGCCGCTGGTGTTGTTCGGAAAGCTGCCGTCGAAGGTCATGGTGTTGGCCTGCACGAAGGCCGGGCCCTCGCCCTTCTCGCAGAAGCCCAGATCCTCGAACTGCATCATCGCGATGACGGGGTAGTCGTCATAGGTCTGCACGAAGTCCAGTTCCGCGGGCCTGATGCCGGCCTGCGCGTACAGGTCCTCGCGGTCCTTGCGCCAGCCGCCCTGCACCATCACCGGGTCTTCGGCATAGGCGTTGTGGCGCTCGATGGCGCCGCGGATCACCACGTGCGCCAGGCCCAGGTCGCGCGCTCGCTCCTCGCTCATCACGAGGAAGGCGTCGGCGCCAGCGCAGGGCATCACGCAATCGAACAAATGGATCGGGTCGGAAATGGGCCGCGCCGCCATGTATTCATCGAGCGTCAGCGCCTTCTTGAACATGGCGTTGGGGTTGCCCAGCGCGTTGGTGCGCTGGTCCACGCAGATGCGGCCGAAGTCTTCGCGCTTCGCGCCATAGGTGCGCATGTAGTTGGCGGTGATGAAGGCGAAGATCGAGTTCGGGCCGCCCGAGCCATAGGGGTAGCTCGCGTCCCGCGCGAAGTTGCTGAAGCTGCCCAGCGTCTGGCGGAAGGAGTCGACATGGTTGGTGTCGGCGCCCACGCAGGCCACGATGTCGGCATCGCCCGCCTGCACCGCCCGCGCCGCGCGGCGCAGGCACATCACGCCCGAGGCGCCGCCGGTCGGCACATGGTCGAGCCAGCGCGGCGACAGGCCCAAGTGCTGCGTGACGCCCACGGCCGTGTCGGGCGCGAGCGAGAAGCTGCTGAGGCACAGACCGTCGATCTGCTCCTTGGTCACGCCGCTGGCTTCGACCAGTGCCTGCAGCGCCTGCCCGATGAACCAGTGCGCGGTGCGCGTGGAATAGCGCACATAGGGCACGGTCACCGGCACCGCGACCGCGACGCCTTCATAGGAGAGCCGCCTTGCGTTCGTCATGGCTGCTGCCTCTTCTTCATGGCGCGCGTGTCGATGCAATGGCCCTGGCCGGGCAGCGCCCGGGCCATCTCGCGCAGTTGCCCACGCTGGATCTTCTGTGACGGCGTGAGCGGCAGCGCGTCGACGAAGGCAACGTAGCCCGGCGCCTTGTAGTAGGCGAGCTGCGCCAGCGCATGCTGGACGATGCTCGCCGCGATCTGTTCGGGATGCACCGCGCCGGCGTCTTCGCGCATCACGACGCATGCCAGCACCTCGTCGCCGCGCACGGCGTCGGGCGTGGCGGCCACGGCGGATGCCTTCACGGCCGGATGCTGGTTGAGCACGCTCTCGACCTCGACGGCGGAGATGTTCTCTCCGCTGCGGCGGATCACGTTCTTCTTGCGATCGACGAAGAAGAAGTTGCCCTGCGCGTCGCGGCGCACCAGATCGCCGGTATGGAACCAGCCATCGGCCCAGGCTTCGCGGGTGGCTTCCTCGTCCTTGAGATAGCCGGAGAAGAAATAGCGCCTCGGGTCGGAGCCGGCCGATCGCACCAGCAGTTCGCCCGGCGCATCGACGGCTGCGTCCCCGCCGTCCTCGCCCACGAGGCGGATCTCGACGAAGTCTTCCTGGCGGCCGAAGCAGCTGGTGCCCACCAGCCGAGGCTCGCGGTTGGCCATGATGCAGGCGGCCGCGCCGGTCTCGGTCATGGCCCAGGCCTCGACCAGCGGGAAGCCGAAGCGCTCCTCGAAGGGCGCGTGGTTCTTGCGATCAACACCGGCGCCGAAGCCCCAGCGGATGGCATGGTCGCGGTCTGCCGCCGACGCGGGCGCGGACAGCAGCATCGCCGGCATCACGCCCAGGTAGTGAACGATGGTCGCGCCGCTCTCCTTCGCGCTCGCCAGCCAGGTCTTCGGATGGAAGCGATCGAGCTGCACCAGACAGCCGCCCGCGACCAGCACCACCATGGTGGAGAAGGCCATCGCGTTCATGTGGTTGAGCGGCAGCGGCGTGATGACGCGCTCCTTGTCCGGGCGGATGCTGCACACGCCGTCCAGCGCGGCATACCACTCGCCAGCGCGCAGGAAGTAGGCATTGCTCAGGATGCAGCCCTTGGGCCGGCCCGTGGTGCCCGAGGTGTAGAGCAGGCCGCATTCGGTGTCGGTGCCGACCGGCTCGTGCGCGCGTGGCGCTGGCGTCCTCGCCGGAGGCACCGCATCGTCGGGGCCCATCGTCTCGAACTCGATGCCCGCCTGGGCAGCCGCCGCACGCAGGTCCGCGGCGCGCTCCTGCAGCGTCACGGCCAGCCCGATCTCGCTGTGGCCGATCAGGTAGACCAGCTCGGCCGAGCGCATCTCCGCGTTGATCGGCACCACGCTCACGCCCAGCGCGTTCAGCGCGAGCCAGTGGAAGATGAAGGCGGGCCGGTTCTCCAGCAACAGGCCGACGCGGTGGCCGTGACCATAGCCGGCCTGCGCGTAGGCGGCGCGCAGGCGCTCAATCCGCCCGGCGGCATCGCCCCAGCGGATGGCGCCCGCTTCGATGCCGTAGGCGGCGGCCGTCACCGATTCGGTGAACAGGAACTCGGCCTGCGGCGTGCGCGCCGCGGTGGCCGCGAAGACTTGATGGACGGTGGCGTGTGGCATCGCTTTCGTCCCTGTCAGATGAAAAGCTGGACGGCCGGCAGGGCCGCGTCGCAGTTGAGCAGGTTGACGCGCTTGAGCGTCATGCGCAGCGCGCCGTCCTGCACCGAGAGATGGTGAAAGAAGGTGCCGACGTAGAACTGCAGCTCGTCGCCTTGCGATTCGGTGTAGTGGAACGATGTGCGCACCACGTAGCGGTTGGCTTCCGCATCGAACTGCTCGACCACCGGCATCTGCAGCAGATGGTGGCAGCGGCTCGGCGGCTGCTGCGAGAAGGCGCGCGGGCTCTTCAGGCGCTCGATGCGCAGGTCGCGCAGCAGCTTGTCTTCGTAGAGATGCGAGGTGTGGTTGAGTCCGTCCTCCTGGTCGGGCACCAGCGGAATCCAGTAGAAGGCGTCGTCGGTGAATAGCGCGTTCCACTCTTCGTAGCGGCGCGTGTCGAGCAGGTGGACTTCGTTCACGACGAAGTCGATCAGCTGCTGTCGGGTGACTTCCGCGGCGTTGGCCATCACATCGTCTCCGTCATACGCTGGACCCAGCTGCGGTATTGATTGCGCATCGGCAGCTCGTTGGTGCCGCCGGTGGTGATCTCGCCGCCCTTGAGTTCGGCCGGGTCGTAGTCTCGATGCAGGCTCACCCATTCGTTGCCGCTCGCATGCAGGCCGGCCTGCATGCCGCGGTAAGCCTGAAGGTCGTCATGCCCCACCACGGAGAACGGCGAGTTGATGAGCCGGTTGTACATGGTGGTGCGCTGCAGCAGCTCCGGCGGCGCGCCCTTGAGGCGGAAGGTCCAGCTCTCGATCAATGTCTTGTCGGCCGAGATCGGCTTCACCACGCGGATCGCCTGGATCGCGCCCTTGATCGTGAGGTTCGGGTAGTACACGGTGTTGTGCCGAGCCATGCCGAGGATCTGCGCGGTCTTCTCCTCGCCGTAGCGCGCCTTCATCGCGTTGTCGTACTCGGGGATCGCCTTGTACTTGCTGTGGATGCTGAAGTGCACACCCGTGAAGCTGTGGCCGTTGTCGTAGGTGCGGATGCCCATGTCCTCGAAGAACTTGTAGTCGGACATGAAGGGCACGAACTGCTCCACGGCCATGGGCTTGGGCTCGCTCTCGGGCTTGTCGGCCCACATGCGCTTGGCGGTGCCGGCCGACGATTCGTGCGCCACCATGGGGTGCATGGTGTCGTTGAGGTTCTCCACGAACATCTTCCAGTTGCATTGGTGCATGAAGCGCAGGCAGCCGCCGGCGATCTCCAGTTCGCCTTCGGGCGAGCGGTCCGCCATGTTGTCGATGGAACTCAGCGAGTCGCCGAAGTATTCGTCGAAGTCCGGGCCGGCATCGTTGATCTTCACGAAGATGAAGCCGCGGTGGCTGCGCACGTGCTTCACGGTGGTCAGGCCCTTGCCCGTCTCGCACTCGTGCAGTTGGGTGTTCTCGTAGCCTGTCTTCAGCGGAATCGCCAGCGGCGCGCCGTCGGTCTTGAAGGTCCAGGCGTGGTACGGGCAGCGGAAGAACTTGCCGGTGTTGCCGCAGGGTCCATTCACGAGCCGCGAGCCCTTGTGGGCGCAGCGGTTCATCATCGCGCGCACGCTGCCGTCGGAGTGGCGCACGATGATCAGCGGCCGCCCCGCGATCTCGTTGCTGATCCAGTCGCCCGGCTTGGGCAGCTGGCTTTCATGGCCGACGTAGTTCCAGGTGTTGGCGAAGAAGTGCTCCTGCTCCAGCTCGAAGAGCTCCTGGCTGGTGTACAGGTCGCGGTGCACGCGGTCGTTCTGCACCAGCGCGCGGATGGCGTCGGGGTTGTCTCTGTAGGAGGTCATGGTTCCTGGGGCTCCTGGCTTCAGATGTCGAGCACCAGCCGCGCACCCTTGGCGCGCGAGATGCATATCTGCATGACGTTGCCTTCCGCCTTCTCGCGGGCGGTGAGCACGTAGTCGCGGTGTTCGATCTCGCCTTCGAGCACGGGCACGGCGCACACGCCGCATTCGCCGCGCTTGCAGTCGAACATCGGGTCGCAGCCGTGCTCGATGAGGCAGTCGAGGATGCTCTGGTCCGCCGGCACGGTGAAGCGCTGGCCCGACTGGGCAAGCTCCACCTCGAAGGGCTGGTCGCCCTCTTCCGCGACGGGTTCCGTGAAGAGCTCGAAGTGCACGCGGTCGTGTTCCCAGCCGCGCGCCTGGGTGCGCTCGAGCACCGCGTCGAGCATGACCTTCGGGCCGCAGACGTACAGGCGATCGCCCGCGGGCACGCCGTCGAGCAGCGTGTCGATATCGAGCGGGGTGCCGGCTTCGGCATCCGCATGCACGCGCAAGTCGTCTCCGAGCAACGTTTGCAGTTCAGGCAGGAAGGCCATCAGGTCGCGGCTGCGGCCGGCGTAATGCATGTGCACGGCCGCGCCTTCGGCACGACGGCGCGCAGCCATCGTGGCCAACGGCGTCACCCCGATGCCGCCTGCCACCAGTACGGAGCCCCCCGGCCCGGTGTGCAGGGGAAAGTCGTTCTTCGGCGGCTCGATGGCGATGGTGTCGCCCTCTTTCAACTGCTCGTGCATGAAGCGCGAACCGCCCCGGCCTTCGGCTTCCTTGCGCACCGCGATCACGTACTCGGTGGGCGCGTTGGTGGCATTGCGCGCCGTGTCGAAGTTGATGAGCGAGTAGTGGCGCCAGTCGGTCTTTCCGTCGGGCAGCGACACCTGTACGCGGATGTGCGCACCGGCCGAGAAGCCGGGCAGCGCGCGGCCGTCTTCGGCGTGCAGGCGCAGCATGCGGATCAGCGGGTTGAGTTCCCGCGCTTGCACGACGCGCAGCGAGAGGGTGGCTGAGGGAGCGGTCATCGTCGTTGTCTCTTCAAACCAGTGCGTGCTGCGCGAGTGCAGCCTGCAGCTTGTGGCCGTGTTCGTCGGCCAGCGCCGCGTCGCGCAGTTCGCGCAACGTGGCCGGTGCGAGCGCGGCGCCTGCACGCTCGAAGGCGCGCATCACGGTGTCGTAGTTGCGGATGCCGCGCTCGTGCGTGTCGCTGTAGCCCTTGACGAGGCGTTGGCACTGCGCCAGTTCGACGGCCAGTTCGGGGTTGCGCTGCGCGGTGGCGGCGATGCGCTGCAGCCATTCCTCGATGCGGCGGTTTTCTTCGGCATAGCGCATGGTCGAGAGACGCCAGCGCTTGCAGGCCGCCACCATGCGCAGCATGAGATAGCCGCGCAGCGAGCTGGTCTGGATCACGCGGCCATGCTGCGTGAAGCGCTCGACCAGTTTCTTCGGCAGCGTCGAGTTCATGAGCCAGCGGCCGACGCCGCCGGGCAGCGTCTCGCAGATTTCCTGCAGGCGCGGGTGCATGTATTCGTTGATGGCGAGCACCTGGCCCGGCTGCACGCGGGCCTCGCCGCGCACGCGCTCGAAGCGGGTGGCGCGGGTCTTCAGGGCCGCGACGCGGGCCGTGTCCTCGTAGGACATCCAGAGCGCGAGGTGGCGCGCGGTCTCGCGCAGCAGGCGGTGGTCGCTCGCCGGCAATGCCGCGACGGCCGCCATGCGGTCGAGGTACAGGCCGGCATAGGCCGGATCCTGGTAGTCGATGAGGCGACGCACACCTTCGAGCAGCAGGTCCTGCGCCGCCACCGGAAAGTCGCGCTGCACACGCTCGACCAGTGCGCGCACGGCGGGGTGGCGCGGCTGCGGCGCCGGCGCGGCACTCGCCGCCTCGCTTGTTGGTTCGCCGTCGTCGCCGCCCTGTGCACGGGCGAAGGCGGCACCGAAAGCCTTGAGGCTGGGCTTCACGCCGACGCCGCCGCGCTCGATGGTTGCCTCGAACTGCGCGCGGCTGAAAGGCAGCACGCCCGAGCCTGCCAGGGCGCCGAAGAGTACCGCGCTGATCACGCTGCCCGAGGCTTCCGCCGCCTGCGCCATGTCGAAGCGGATGAAGCGCCTGGCGGCCTTGGCGGTGTGCGCGAGGAGCTGGTCGCTGTCGACGCGGCCATCGCCCATCGCGCTCTTCTCGGCGATGGAGAAGACGCGGTGCGTGGATGCGATGAGCGTGGTGCGGTCGCGCGTGACCAGGCCGCGCTGCACGGCGCGCCCTGCCTCCATGAGTTCGGAGGCCAGCACCACGTCGACGTCGCCGGGCAGCGGCATCAGCGCCAGAATCGGCAAGCCGCCATCGGCCTCGGCCTGCGCCGTCGGATACAGCTCGACGTAGTAGATGGTCGCGCCGGTGCGCTGGGCCACGCCCGGCACGGAAGTGGTCTGAGCGACGTAGCCGTTGGCCTCGCCCATGTCGACGATCCAGTCGGCCAGCACGCCGCCGCCCTCCCCGCCCATGGCGAGGATCGCGATCTTGATGGGTTGTGCAGTGCTCGTCATTGCGTCAGAAGGCATAGGCTTCGCGGCGACGCGCTTCGCCGCGCTGCAGCCAGCCGATGACGGCCGCGCGCACGCGCTCGCGCAGCATGTCCCAGCGGCTGGGGTTGCTCACGATCTGCGCCTTGTAGAAGGAGGGGCACAGCACCGCGGCGTGAGAGACCTCGCCGCACACGCCGCAGCCCACGCAGCTGTCGAGCACGGTCGCCACGGGGTCGGTGCGCAGCGGATCGGGGTTGGGCTTGATCGACAGCGACGGGCAGCCCGAGAGGCGGATGCACGAGTGGTCGCCGGTGCAGGTGTCGGAGTCGACGCCGAATTTTTCGCGCACCATGCGCTTGCCGTCGGCGATGGCCTTGCGCACCAGCGGCTTCTCGCGGCGCTGTTTGTTGAGCATGCACTCCGACTGGGCGATCAGCACCTTCGGGCCTTTTTCCTTCGTGGTCAGCGCTTCCTTGAGCGCGTCGCGCATGCCGGCGATGTCGTAGGTGCGGCGCATCGTCTTCACCCATTCCACGCCCACGCCGCGCACGGCGCGCTCGATCTCGTGGCCGGTGCTGCGCGTCTTGTTGACGGCGTGCGAGGAAAGGATGTCCTGTCCGCCCGTGGCCGAGGTGTAGTTGTTGTCGACGACGATGGTGAGGTTGTCGCTCTTGTTGAAGACCGCGTTGGCCACGCCGCTGGTGAGGCCGTTGTGCCAGAAGCCGCCGTCGCCCATCATCGAGATCGCGCGCTTGCCCGCCGGCGCGTTGAGCGCCGCGGCACCCGCGCCGCCCAGGCCGTAGCCCATGGTGGTGTTGCCGATGTTGAAGGGCGGCAGGATGGAGAACAGGTGGCAGCCGATGTCCGCGCTCACGTGGTGCGGGCCCAGTTCGCGCTCGACCAGCTTCATCGCGCTGAAGATCGGACGCTCGGGGCAGCCGGTGCAGAAGCCCGGCGGACGCGCATGCACCACGTCGCCGAGCGCGGTCGATGGCTGCACGGGCTCGGGTGCGGCGTCGACGCCGATGGCGGCCACTTCTTTCAGTGGAATCACCTTGCGCACCGGCGCGGGCACCGGCAGCGGTGCCAGGCGCCCGTAGCGTTCGCAGAAGCTGCGCGCGCCCTTGAGCAACTCGGCGGCGGTGTACTCGCCGGCCACCGGCAGCATGTCCTTGCCGTGCAGCGCGGTGTTGGAGCCCGCCTGGCGCAGGATGGTCGCGAGGTTCTGCTCGACGAAGTTGGGCTGCCCCTCTTCCACGATCATCACCGCGCGCTTGCCCTTGCAGAAGCGGATCACCTCGCTCTCGATGACCGGGTAGGCCACGTTCATCACGTACAGCGGCACCTGCGTATTGCCGTACACGTCGGCAAGGCCCAGCCGTTCGAGCGCGCGCAGCAGCGTGTTGTAGCTGCCGCCCTGCACGATGATGCCGATGTCGTCGGCGTCTTCCGAGAAGAACTCGTTGAGCTTGCGCTCCTCGATGAAGCGCACGGCGGCGGGCCAGCGGTCCTTCACCTTCTCCTGCTCGTGCACGAAGCTCGCGGGCGGCAGCACGATGCGGCCGACGTCGCGCCGCGGGTTCTCGAGCGCATCTTTCAGCGTGAACTTCGCGCGCTTGTTGTCGCCCGCGACGAAGTGTCCGTGCACGTGACATGCGCGGATGCGCAGCTGGAGCATCACGGGCGTGCTGCTGGCCTCCGAGAGATCGAAGCCCTGCTTCACCGCATCGACGATGCTCGGCAGGTTGGGGCGTGGATCGAGCAGCCAGATCTGCGACTTCATCGCGAAGGCATGGCTGCGCTCCTGCATGATCGAGGAGCCTTCGCCGTAGTCCTCGCCCACGATGATGAGCGCGCCGCCGGTCACGCCGCCCGACGCAAGATTGGCCAGTGCATCGGATGCGACGTTGGTGCCGACAGTGGCCTTGAAGGTGACGGCGCCGCGCAGCGGGTAGTTGACGGAAGCGGCCAGCGTGGCGGCGGCGGTGGCCTCGCTCGCGCTGTTCTCGAAGCGGATGCCGTGGTCGGCGAGGATGTCCTGCGCGTCGGCCAGCACGTCCATCAAATGAGAGATGGGCGCGCCCTGGTAGCCCGCCACATAGGAAACCCCGGATTCGAGCAGGGCCTTGGTGACGGCCAGAATGCCCTCTCCACGGAACACCTCTCCGCCAGAAAGCCGCAGCTTCTTGACTTCTTCGACGAACGAACGCTCAGCCATGTGGGTCCTTGTTCTCTATCGTGGGAGGATGGGCATCGGTTGCCACATCACGCTTCCTATAATGTTTACAAATGAATGTATCCACAATCATGAATTACCCTAGACACGCAAGCTGCGTGCCCACCACATGCGCGGGGTGCGTTCATGGCTGAGTCGTCGCCTCCTTCGCATCGCTTCGTCGACGACTACCTTCCGGCGCTGCTGGCGCAGGCCAGCCAGTTGATCTCCTCGGAGTTCCACGAGGTCGCGCGGCAGCAGGGTTTCTCGGTGTCGGAGTGGCGTGTGATGGCATCTCTTGCAGGCAGCGAGCCGCTGAGCATCGGCCAGCTCGCACAGGTGACCGTCACCAAGCAGCCGACGGTGACGCGGCTGCTGGACCGCATGGAATCGCGCGGACAAGTCGAGCGGCTGCCCCACGAAAGTGATCGCCGCATCACGCTGGTGCGCATCACGCGCGAAGGCCTGAAGGCGGTCGAGCATCTGATGGAACTGGCGCGTGATCACGAGCGGCGCGTGCTGGAGCCCTTCGGCCTGCGCCGCGCCGAGGAACTCAAGCAGACGCTGCGGCAGATGATCGAGCTGCACGTGCATGTGCCCGTCGAAGGGCCAGAGGAAGACTGAAGGATGGAGGCGCGCCGAATGACGCGCGCTTCTTCGAAGGCTCAGAGGCGAGGCACGAGAACGGCCCGGCCGCGATGGCCGCGTTGCGCAATCCAGTCGAGGGCAAGGGCGGCATCCGCAAGCGCGAACAGCTTCACGTCGAGATGCAAACGGCCATCGGCCAGCCTTGCAAGCAGCTCCGGCGCGGCAGCACGGCCTGCCGCTTCGCGCCGGAACATGTTCAAGGGCAGCAGCGCAACATCGCGTTGCAGGAAGTGGGCGATGTCCAACTGCAGCGTCGGGCCAGCGGTGTAGCCGACCAGCACGGCGCGTCCACCCGGCCGCACGGAGGGCAGGACTTTCGTGAGGACATCGCCGCCCACTGTATCTATCAGCAGGTCCGCGCTGGCCACAGGTGGCGGCTCGGCATCCGGGAGCACCGCCGTGGCGACGCAGCCTGCTTCGAGCGCGAGCTGCATCACCAGTGAACCCACGGCACCGGTCGCGCCCGTCACCAGTACCTGCTCTCCGGCGCGCAGCTTCGCGACTTCGTGCAATGCCACCCAAGCCGACGTCGTCGGCGAGAAGAACGCGGCACCCAGCGGCATCGGCACGCCGTCCGGCAGTAGGCCGAGTGCTTCGTCTGGCGCGTCGATGCACTCGCACCATGTGCCGTCGAAGAGCGTGCCAAGGCCGCTTCCGCGCAGCCACACGCGTTGACCCACCTCGTAGCGCTCGCTCGCGACAACGATGCCCGCTGCCTCGACACCAGGCGTGTAAGGCAATGGCGGATGCCGCAGGAAACTGCCGCGCCACACCGTGCGATCGATATGGCCGACCGTCGCCGCCGCCATCCGCACGAGAGTGCGGCCAGGCCTGGCAGCCGGATCGGCCATCTCTTCCAGCACCGGCACCGCATCGAAGCCGTGGATGCGAATCGCCTTCATGGCAAGTCCGAAAGAAAGCCGAGCACCGTGCGCGCGAAGGCTTCGGGCATCTGGTCGGGCAGCGGCACCATGCCGCCTTCGATGTCGACGATGCGGGCATGCGGCAGGTGGTGCTGCAACTCCACCGCATGCGGCGCGGCAAAGGGATCTTCGGTGGCACGAACGATCAGCGTGGGTTGCGTGATGCGGCCGATGCGGTCTTCCATGCGGTAGGAGGCCACCGCGCGGTGGCCTTCCTCGACGCGACGGCCGACCTTCAATGCGTCCAGCACGAAGGCTTCGAGCAGCTCAGGCCGCCCGGCCGGATAGAAACCCTGGCGCTTCCGCCACAGCGCGGCGAGATGGCTGCCGTCTTCACTGGGTGCGACTTCGTCGATGGGCGGGCGTTGCGCGCGCGCACGGCGGAATGGCTCGTCGGTATAGGGTGTCGAAGACAGCACGAGGCTGTGAACACGATCGGGGAACGCCGCCGCAAGCTCGATCGCCACGACGCCGCCTGTGTGATGGCCGACTACATCGACCTGCGCGATGCCCAATGCATCGAGCAGTTCGCAGGCAACGCGCGCCCATTGCTCGATGCTCGCGGGCACGCCGCCGTCCGAGGAATCGCCGAAGCCGGCCGTGTCCATGGCAATGGCCCGGCGATGCGCGCCCAGAAGCGGCAGCACTGCGCGGTACTCGGCCCAGCTGCGCGGCGACTGGTGCAACAGCAGCACGGCGCGCGCATCATGGCCGCCGCATTCGGCGTAGTGCACCTGCCCCACCGACAGGTCGGCAAAGGCACGGCGGATGGTGGTCATGGCTGCGTCTCGTCGGCGGGTGCGCGCCACAGGCCCGCATGTCGCAGTTCGCCGAGCGTGCGCGACAGCACGTCGCGCCGATAGGCACCGATGTCGCGGCCTTCATAGTCGTAGAAGCCGCTGCCGCTCTTCAGGCCCAGCCGCCCCTCCTCGACCATGCGCCCGACGATGGCGGGCGCCGTGTAGCGCCCCTTGTCGAGCGATGCCGACATCTCGCGGCTCGCATGGTGCAGGATGTCGCAGCCGCCGAAGTCGATGAACTCGACCACGCCCAGCGCCGCGAAGCGAAGGCCCAGGCCGTAGCGCGTGGCCTTGTCGATTTCCTCGGCGGTGGCGGCGCCCTCCTCGATCATGCGGGCTGCCTCGTTCATCACCAGCGCCTGCAGGCGCGGCACGATGTATCCGGGCGACGCACCGCAGACCACGGGCAGCTTGCCGATCTGCTCCATCAGCGCCTTGGTGCGAGCGAGCACGGCGGCATCGGTGCCGGGATGGCAGCTCAGCTCCACCACCGGGATCACATAGGCGGGGTTGAGCCAGTGCATGTTGAGGAAGCGCTCTGGCAGCCTCACGAACGCGGCCAGCTGCGTTACCAGGATGCTGCTGGTGGTCGAGGTGAGGATGGCGTCGTCGCGGCAATGGCGGTTGATGTGCTCGAAGGCTTCGCGCTTGGCTTCGATGGTTTCGGGCACGCCCTCGAACACGAGTTCGGCAGCGGCCAGCGCGCGAGGTGCGGCCGCGGCATCGACGAAATCCACGCGCGCGGCGATGCGCTCGATCTGCGCTGCGTCGATCACGCCAAGCTGCGCCAGGCCCGAGAGGCTGGCTTCGATTTCGGCCTTGGCTTCGTCGAGCAGACGCTGCCAGGCTTCGGCGCCGCGCGGGCGCAGGTCGATCAGCGAGATGCGGTGCCCGGCATAGGCGAACGCGATGGCGATGCCCCGCCCCATGCGGCCCGCGCCGACGGCGGCGAATCGCGGCAGTGCGGCCTCATTCGCCATCGTGCAGCCTCTGCTTGAGCTGCGTTGCGCTCAGGCCGGAGAGGCCCAGGCTTTCGAAGGTGCGCGGGCCTTGCCGCAGGTCGCGGCCGAGGAAGCCTCCGACGATGGCCAGCAGGCCATGCGCGATGGGCGCATCGACGCCCGCATGACGCGCGGCAGAAGCCAGGAAGGCGAGGCCGAGTTCGGTGTCTTCCGTGATGTAGCGGTGCGTGTGCAGGTCGATGTTCTCGCGCCAGTCGCCCGACTTGACCAGCTGCTTGTGCGCGTCGCCATACATCCAACGGTCGTTGTTGTAGTGGTCGGCCAACGGATAGTGCGGCGCGCCCTGCCCGAAGGCCTCGCGCACGGCGATGCGTTCCTGGTCGAGCCGGTCGGTCACGTCGCGCACCGCGCGCTGCGTGCCTTCGTTGTGGATGTCCCAGCGTTCGAAGTGCTGCAGCGGCGCGGCATTCATCACCATCAGCGGCGGATGGATGACGGGGCCGGCGTTCATGAGGGCGCCCGAGAGCGCGTCGCCGCAGCCATGCACCGACGGGTAGGCGCGGCGAATCACCTCGATGGCCTGCGCTTCCTTGCGGGCCGGATACACGCCCGTGGGCAGCCGGATCGCCCGGATGGTGACGTTGACCTCGCGCTCGCCGTGCTTGCGCGCCAGGTAAGGCAAGGTGCCGGTCTCGGCCCAGGCGACGTCGGCGCGGCTGCCGGCGTCTTTCACCGTCCTGGCCATCACGTAGCTGCCGAAGGTGCCCGGCGGCAGGAACACGACCTGCCCGTCGACTAGGTGCGGCGCCATCGCGAGCGCGATGTCGTGCTGGGCGATCGCGGGCGTGGGAATGACGATGAGTTCGGCGTCTTTCAGGGCCGCGCCGATGTCCGCGGTGGCGAGCGCGATCGGCACTTCCCGTGCGCCGGCAGCGTCTTTCAGCGTGATCGATCCGGCCCGGACAACGGGTTCCAGCGCGGCGGCGTCGCGGCGCCACAGGCGCACTTCGTGGCCGGTTTCAGACAGGTCGGCGGCGGCCGCATAGGCGCCGTGACCACCCCCAAGAATCGCAATTTTCATGTCGAAAGTCGAAAAGCAGGTGTCGATGAACCGGCGGCCGCAGGACGGACCCGGGGAAGCAATGCGCCATTACATTACTTTTCATAGATTCCGGTGTCAATCAAATTCGACGGCACCGGCCTGCTCGGAAACCCGAAATGAAAAAGCCCGCGTTCGTGAGAAGCGCGGGCTTTCTTGGAGCGGGACGGCCGTCAGGCCGCCCGGCAAGCGGGTTCAGCGGCTGGGCTTGAACGCACGCTTTTGCGCGTCGCGGGGCACGAACACCTTGCCCGGGCCGCCGTGGCCGGCACCGTTGCCGCGGGGCGCGAAACCTTCGCGGGGAGCGAAGTCGCCACGACCACCGCCGTTGCCGCCGCGCGGGGCGCTGTCGCCCCAGCCCGGCTTGCGGCCGTAACCGCCGCCACCGTTGCCTTCGTCACGGCCGCCGCCGAAACCGGCGTTCTGGCCGCCGAAGCCGCCAGTACGCGGGCCGGGAGCGCGCGAACCGCGGTCGTTGAAGCCGCTGGCGCCAGCGTAGTTGCTGTTGCCGCCGCCGAAGCCACCGCCATTGCCACCGCGGTGGCCACCACCGCCGCCACCGAACTTGCGGTCGCGCGAATGGTTGTCACGGCCGCGGCCGCCGAAGTCACCCTGCGGACGCGATTGCGGCATGCGCTGTTGCGGCTCCATGCCCGGCACCACTTCCGCCTTGAACTGCTGGCGGCTGTAGTGCTCGATGTCCATGATCTTGCGGCGATCGCGGAACTCGGCGAACGTGATGGCCAGGCCATCGCGACCGGCACGGCCGGTGCGGCCGATGCGGTGGGTGTAGTCCTCGGCCTTCATCGGCAGGCCGAAGTTGAAGACGTGGGTGATGGTCGGCACGTCGATGCCGCGGGCAGCGACGTCGGTGGCCACCAGGATCTGGACCTGGCCCTGGCGCAGCGCCATCAGGCGGCGGTTGCGCAGGCCCTGGCTCAGGGCACCGTGCAGCGCCACGGCGCTGAAGCCGTCTTGCTGCAGGTCATTGGCGAGGCCGTCGCACTCGACTTGCGTGCTCGCGAACACGATGGCCTGGTTGATGCTGGTGTCGCGCAGCCAGTGGTCGAGCAGCTTGCGCTTGTGCTGGGCGTTGTCGGCCCAGAACAGCACCTGCTTGATGTTGGCGTGCTTTTCCTGCGGGCTGTCGATGGTCACGCGCTGCGGCTCGCGCATCACGCGGGTGGCCAGTTGCTGGATGCGCGGCGCGAAGGTGGCGCTGAACATCATGGTCTGCTGGCGCTCGATGGTGAGCTGGTTGACTTCCGCCAGGTCGTCGGCAAAGCCGAGGTCGAGCATGCGGTCGGCTTCGTCGACCACCAGGAACTTGACCTGGTCGAGCTTGATCTGCATCGAGCGCTGCAGGTCGAGCAGGCGGCCCGGCGTGGCGACGACGAGGTCGGCGTTCTGCAGGCGGGCGATCTGGAGCTGGTAGGGCATGCCGCCCACCACGTTGGCGATGCGCAGGCCGCGGCAGTGGCGAACCAGTTCGATGGCGTCATGCGCGACCTGCTGCGCGAGTTCGCGCGTCGGGCACAGGATGAGGGCGCCGGGGGTGGCGGCCTTGAAGTGACGGGCGTTGGTCGGGTCCTTGCGCTTCGGCTTCTTCGGCACGGCTTCACCGCGGGCGGCGGCTTCGGCGGCCAGGCGCTGGAACTCGGCCTTGGCTTCGGCTTCGGCTTCGGCCTGGCGCTTGATCAGCGTGTGCAGCACGGGCAGCAGGAAGGCTGCGGTCTTGCCCGAGCCGGTCTGGCTGGACACCATCAGGTCGACGAAGCGCGCCGATTGGGCGCCGCCGGCCTGCTCGCCCATGGCGATCGGGATGACCTTTTCCTGCACGGTGGTGGGCTGGGTGAAGCCCATGTCGGCCACGGCGGCGATCAGTTCGGGCGCCAGGCCCAGCTTGATGAAGCCGTTGGGCTTGGCGGGCTCTTCGGCCACGGCCGCTTCGGGAGCGGCGGCGTCGAGCGCCTCGAGGATGGGAGCCTCGGAAACGGTGTCCACGGCAGCGGTGAACTCGTTGTTGGTAGCGGATTGCACAGGCGCGAACTCGCCCTGCGCTTCAAAAGCGTCGGTCATGAATGTCAATCTCAAACGCGAGCGCTGCCGTAGGCGGCGCCCCGTTGGTGGTTAAAAACATCAACCATCCAACGACATTCAGCTTCAGGCTTTCACCTGGGGCTGCGGCCCTTTTTGATCAGCTAATGCGATCGGGCGCGGTGTGCAAGATAGGGAGATGCAAGAGACGCTGGCCGGGCTTGAAACACATGGCCCGATCAGCGAAGCCCGCAATTATGGCACGAATTCGGGTTTTTACCTAATCGCCATCAATCTGCCAAACGCAGGAAGGTTTCGCGGTAGTGCGCCAGTTCCTCGATGGACTCGTGCACGTCGGCCAGGGCCGTGTGCGCCTGCTGCTTCTTGAAGCTGCTGTAGGCCGCCGGTTTCCAGCGCTTGGCCAGCTCCTTCAGCGTGCTGACGTCGAGGTTGCGGTAGTGGAAATACGCCTCGAGCTTGGGCATGTATTTGACCAGGAAGCGCCGGTCCTGCCCGATGGTGTTGCCGCACATGGGCGAACCGCTGCGCGGGATGTATTTGGCGATGAATTCCAGCAATTGCTGCTCGGCCGCGGCTTCGTCGAGCGTGGAAGCCTTGACCTTGTCGATCAGGCCGCTGCGCCCGTGGGTGCCCTTGTTCCAGGCATCCATGCCGTCGAGCACGACGTCGCTCTGGTGGATGACGAGCACGGGGCCGTCGATGCGGGGTGTGAGGTCGGGGCCGGTGACGACCACCGCGATTTCGAGCAGGCGCTCTTTCTCGGGGTCGAGGCCGCTCATTTCGCAGTCGAGCCAGACCAGGTTCTGGTCGCTTTTCTTGAGGGTGGGCACGGCGGCCGGGGGCGTCGGGTCAAGGGATTCGGGCATCGCAGGATTGTCGTCGAAGGGCTGCGGCCCCAGATAGCGAGGGCTAAACTCGCCGCTCCTATGTCCTATTCGCTCATCTTCACCATTGCTTTCGCGGTCGCGCTGGTTGCGGGGCTGCTCGTGAAGTTCTGGCTCGCCTCCCGGCAGGTGCGCCACGTGGCGCGGCATCGCGGCACCGTGCCGGCCGCCTTTGCACAGACCATCACCCTCGCCGCCCACCAGAAGGCGGCCGACTACACCATCGCCAAGGCGCGCTTCGGCCTGATCGAAATGGCCTGGGGCACCGCCCTGCTGCTCGGTTGGACGCTGCTCGGCGGGCTGGACATGCTCAACAAGCTGCTGCTGGCATGGATCGGGGGCGGCATGGTGCAGCAACTGGCGCTGCTGGCGGCTTTCGCGGCCATCGGCGGGCTGCTGGAACTGCCCTTCACGCTCTGGCAGACCTTCCGGCTCGAAGAGCGCTTCGGCTTCAACAAGATGACCTGGAAGCTCTGGCTGGCAGACACGGTCAAGTCGACGCTGCTGGGCGCGGTGATCGGGTTGCCGATCGCGGCGCTCATTCTCTGGCTCATGAGCGCCGCCGGCCAGCTGTGGTGGCTCTGGGCCTGGGGTGCGTGGATGGGCTTCAATCTGCTGCTGATGCTGATCTACCCGACCTTCATCGCGCCACTGTTCAACAAGTTCAAACCGCTCGACGACCCCACGCTGAAGGCCCGTGTCACTGCTCTCATGAAGCGCTGCGGCTTTGCCGCCAAGGGCCTGTTCGTGATGGACGGCAGCACGCGCAGCGCGCATGCCAACGCCTACTTCACCGGCTTCGGCGCCAGCAAGCGCGTGGTGTTCTACGACACGCTGCTGCGCCAGCTCAACGCCGGCGAAGTCGAGGCGGTGCTGGCGCACGAGCTTGGCCACTTCAAGCACCGCCACATCGTGAAGCGGCTGGTCGCCATGTTTGCACTGAGCCTGGCCGGCTTCGCGCTGCTGGGCTGGGTGTCGACACAGGTCTGGTTCTACACAGGCCTGGGTGTGCAGCCCAACATGGCGGCACCGAACAGCGCGCTGGCTCTGCTGCTGTTCATGCTCGCGGTGCCGGTGTTCGGCTTCTTCGTGGCGCCGCTGCCCGCGCGGCTCTCGCGCAAGCACGAATTCGAGGCCGACGCCTACGCCGTAGCGCAGACCAGCGGCGCCGACCTGTCGGCCGCGCTGCTCAAGCTCTATCAGGACAACGCGTCGACGCTCACGCCGGACCCGGTGTTCGTCAGCTTCTACTATTCGCACCCGCCGGCCTCGGAGCGCCTTGCGCGCATGACGGCCGCCTGACCCCATCACCTCATTCAGAAGAAGTCCCTCATGAGCAGCATGTTCAAGCCCAAAGACTGGAAGAGTCTTCCTCCCCGCAAGGCGCTGAGCGCCACCGAGATCGTCGCCGGCCTCGCGCGCCTGGACGGCTGGAAGCTCACCGGCGACGGCGCCGATGTGGCCATCGAGAAGACCTTCACCTTCGCCAACTACTTCGAGACCATCGCCTTCGTGAACGCACTGGCCATGGTGGCGCACACGCAGGACCATCACCCCGACCTGTCGGTCCACTACAACCGCTGCGTGGTGCGCTTCAACACGCACGACGTGAGCGGCCTGTCCGCCACCGACTTCGACTGCGCGCGCCAAGCCGACGCGCTGGTGGCCGCTCCGGCCGCCGCTGCCGCATGACGGTACCTGCCCTTGGCTAAGCCGGGCCGCCGCGCCGCGCCGGCAGCAGCCGCATCTGCTGCAAAGGCACTCCAGGACGGCCTCGTCGTCGCCAGCCACGGGCGTCATTGCCTGGTCGAGACACCCACCGGCGAACGGCTGATCTGCCATCCGCGCGGAAAGAAGAGCCAGGCCGTGGTCGGCGACCGCGTGCACTGGCAGGCCAGCGAAGACGAAGGCACCATCGAGCAGGTGCTGCCGCGCCGCAACCTGTTCTACCGGCAGGACGAGATCCGCACCAAGTCGTTCGCGGCCAATCTCGACCATGTGCTGATCCTGATCGCGGCCGAACCGGAGTTTTCCGAACATCAACTGGCGCGCGCGCTGATCGCGGCGGAGGCCGAGCGCATCCAGCCGATCATCGCGCTCAACAAGAGCGATCTGGTCGAGCCCTTCGAGCGCGCCTGGGCCAAGTTGGCGCCGTACCGCCGCATGCACCACGGCGTGCTGCCGCTGTCGCTTAAGGCCTCGGGCGAAGCTGATTACGCCTCGCTGATGAAGCTGCTGTCGGGCAAGTCGACCCTGGTGCTCGGCCCCTCCGGATCGGGCAAGAGCACGCTGACCAACCTGCTGGTGCCGGGCGCGAGCGTGCTGACCCAGGAGATTTCACAGGCGCTGAACTCGGGCAAGCACACGACCACCAGCACCACCTGGTATTGGATCGACGAGGCCCGCACCACCGGCCTGATCGACTCGCCGGGCTTTCAGGAATTCGGTCTGAACCACATCGCGCCGATGCAACTCGCGGGGCTGATGCCCGACATCGCCGAGCACGCGAACGACTGCAAGTTCTACAACTGCACCCATCTGCACGAGCCCGGCTGCGGCGTGATCGCGAATGTCGCTTCGGCGGACGGCACCGGCGCCATCAGCGCGAGCCGCTACAAGATCTACGGCGAGCTGTTCGCCGAACTGAGCCAGAAGCGGTACTGAGTCCCCTCAGCTGACCCAGGTCCGGTACGAGTTCCAGGTCGGGTCGAAGGCCAGGTCGAGCGTTACCGGCAGTTCCGAGTTTTCCTGGATGGATTGCGCATGCACGATGGCCGCCTCGGGGTGCGCCACGTGAAAGTTGATGGTGCGCACGCCGTTTTCCAACACGACGTGCGTGCAGCAGCCGTCTTCATGCGTCTGCAGCAGCGCCGTCAGCTGATCGCCGAAGACACGCGCTTCCTCCAGCTCCTCGCCTGACTCGACCGGCACCGCAGCCGATAGCCGGTGGCACAGGTCGGCGCGCCCGACCAGCGCGGCGGCCGAATCGTTGCGCATCACGACCAGTTCGATCTCGTCGCCTTCTTCGGTGTCGCGCGTGGCGCTCAGCGCGGACCACGCGTGCTCACCCACCGGAAACAAGCCGGTATGGCCAAGCTCCTCACGCCAACAGATGTCGAACAGCGGTACGAAGTCATCGAGCGGCACGCCGTCGAAAGACGCCTGCTCGGCGGTCTCGACATAGTCGACCGGCCCGACCTTGATGGCCGTGTCGTACTCGCCCAGGATGTGGTCGAGCATGATCAGGCTCATGTGGCGGGCATGGTCCTGCATGTCCATGGGAATGGGCTTGGCAAAGCCGATTTCCAGCGCCACCAGGCCCTTGTAGCGCTCGTGCTTCACCAGCACGTCGGCGCTGGAGAGCTCGAAGTCGTCCATGCGGATGCTGAAGCCCTTGCCCATGCGCTGGCGGAAGGCTTCGACACTCACCTGCGGCAGCGCGGGCGCGCTCTGCACGAGCACCATCACGTCATCGAAGTCTTCCACCGATCCATGCGCCGTGACCACGAGCGTGAATGCGGGCGAATCACCCGCCACCTCCACGGCAAGTTTCGGAAAGGACGGCTCCAGCAGGCCGTTCAAGGCCTCCATCAGCTCACGCCCAGGCAATGCGCGCAGGCTCTCCAGTTGGCTGCTCACGGCTTGCCAGAAGCTGGCGCAGGCGACAGAGCGCGGGTCGGTGTCGATGGTCGGCATCGCCTGGGTTTCCTTCATGGCGCGGAAGTGTGGAGGATGTCTTGCAGGTGTTGCACGAGCAGGCTGCATTGCTCGCGCGTGCCGATGCTGATGCGCAGATATTGCGCAATACGCGGCTGCCTGAAATGCCGCACCAACACCGCGCGTTCGCGCAGCAGCGCGGCCAGTTCGGCCGCGTCGCGCTTCGGATGACGTGCGAAGACGAAATTGGCCTGCGAAGGCAGCACTTCGAAGCCCAGGTCTTCGAGCTGCAGCGTGAGGCCCTCGCGGGTGTCGATGACCGTGTCGCAGGCCGCACGGAATGCAGCCTCGTCCTCGAACGACGCCGCCGCGCCGGCCGACGCAAGCCGGTCTATCGGGTACGAATTGAAGCTGTCCTTGACGCGCACCAGGCCGTCGATCAGATGCGGCTGGCCGCATGCGAAACCGACGCGCAAACCGGCCAGCGAGCGCGACTTGGAGAGCGTCTGCACCACGAGCAGGTTCGGGTACTTGCCGACCAGCGGCAGCGCGCTCTCGCCGCCGAAATCGACATAGGCCTCGTCGACCAGCAACACGCGGTCTGGGCAGGCCTGCAGCAGTTGCTCGATGCGCGAGAGCGGCACACCCATGCCCGTGGGCGCGTTCGGGTTGGCGATGACGATGCCGCCGCAGCCCCCGCGGGCGCGCGCCGCGAGGGCGTCGATGTCGATGCGCAAGCCCTCGTCGACCGGCTGCAGCTCGCAGGCGATGCCGTAGATCTGCGCGTAGACCTTGTAGAAGCTGTAGCTCACGTCGGGCATCAGCAGCGGCTCGGCCTGCTGGAAGAACGCGAAGAAGGCGTGAGCCAGCACCTCGTCGGAGCCGTTGCCGGCGAACACCTGGTCGACGCTCAGGCCGTGCCGCCGCGCGACGGCTTCGCGCAGCGCGAGCGAAGTCGGGTCGGGGTAGAGCTCAAGCCCGCTCGCCGCGGCGCGCTGGATGGCCTCGACGACACCCGGCGAAGGCGGGTATGGGTTCTCGTTGGTGTTGAGCTTGACGAGATTCGCGATGCGCGGCTGCTCGCCGGGCACGTAGGGTTCGAGCGCGCCGATGCGCGGGCTCCAGAAAGCCGGTGCGGGGTTGGTCATGAAGTTTCCTTGCCGAGCGACTGGCTCAGCCGAGCAGGCGCGCGAGCGTGAGCAGTGCCAGCAGCACCATCCACATCACGACCGAACGCCAGACCAGCCCGACGACGCTGCGCAGGTGGGCAGGTTCGGGTTCGCGCCCGGGCGTGCTGCCGCTGTCTGGCGCACGGCCGTCGGCTATGGAATCGCCGGCCTGGGCGCGCGACAGCGGGTCGAGCGTGGGAATGGGCCGCAGCGAGCCGCCGCCGAGCCGCACGTTGACCGCGCCGGAGGTCGCAGCCAGGATCACGCCGTCGTTCTCGTTCGGGAAGCGCTGTGCATCGTTGCGCCAGCAATCGATGGCTTCCTCGAAGCTGCCGACCACCGCGAAGCCGAGCGCCGTGATGCGCGCGGGCAGCCAGTCGACCGCATGCCAGGCACGGTCCGCCGCCTCTTGCACCGAGACGCTCGAGGGCTGCACCGCGGCGCCGTTCTTGTGCGCCCAGTAGCGCGAGACGAACTCGCTCATGCGATAGAACACCGCGCCGGCCGGCCCGAGGCCGATGGCCGCGATGATCGAGAACCACGCGAGCACGCCGAACACATGGCGGTGCGCGGCGATCACCGAATGCTCGATGACGTGGCGCACGATCTCGCTGCGCGGCAGGTCGGCAGCGTCGACGCCCTGCCAGTGCGCGAGCAGCGAGCGCGCGAGCGGCTCGTCGCCTTCGTCGAGCGCATCGCGGATGTCTGTGAAGTGATGGCTGAACTGACGGAAGCCCAGCGTGACATAGAGCACCGCAATGCTCCAGAGCACCGCGAACGGCAGGCCCAGCGTGAGCACCAACAGCCAGTGCACGCCCAGCGCGAGGAGCGTGGGCACGAACACCGCGAGGCCCCATGCGATCCATCCGTGATGCGGCTTGCCCGCGTCGAAGTTGCGGCTGGTCCAGCGGGTCCACGCCAGAACGCTGCCGTACACGGGGTTGTGCGGGCCCAGCGGCCGCACCTGCTCGATCAGCAGCGCGCACAGGATGGCAAAGAAGCTCATCCTTCGATGATAGCGAGACAGCCTGAAGGTTCAGGCCGAATCGCAAGCGTATTCAGGCCGCGAGAAAACGGTAGAGATTGCGCAGCATGCCGGCCGTCGCGCCCCAGACGAAGCGCTCGTCGGGCCCGTCCTGGTAGGGCATCGAATACCACTCGCGCTTGCGTCCGTCGGTCGCGCTGACGGCGTGGCGGCGGTGGTTGGCGGGGTCCATGAGCCACGCGAGCGGCACCTCGAAGGCCTGCGCCACTTCGTAGGGGTTGATGGTGAGTTCGAAGTCGGGTTGCACCAGCGCGACCACGGGCGTGACGATGAACGAGGTCACGGTCGTGTAGGTCGGCAGGCTGCCCAGCACCTCGATGAACTGAGCGGAAAGGCCGACCTCTTCCCAGGCCTCGCGCAACGCGGCGGCGGAGATGTTGGCGTCTTCCGGATCGACGCGGCCGCCGGGAAACGCGACCTGCCCGGAATGGTTCGACAGGTGCGTAGTGCGCTCGGTGAGCAGCACGGTCGCGCCCTCGGGGCGCTGCACGATCGGCACCAGCACGGCCGCTTGCGCGGGTGCGCGGTCGATCATGCGCGGCTCGCGGCGCAGCTCGGGCGTCCAGGCCGGCGGGGTGGCGAAACGCGCGCGCAGGGCTTGCGCCGTCAATTGCGAGTGCCGCACCGCGGGCAAGCCATCACTGCCATCCACGAAAGGCGCCTCGCGCGGATCGAACTGCAGCAGCGTGGGCGGCACCACGGCATTGACGGGTTCGAGGGGCACGGATTGCATGGGGATGGCGGTGATGGTTGTGATCAAGAGATGACGTGGCGGGGAACCGGCTAGAGGGAGTAGAGCGTAAAAAAGCGGCGCTGTCTTTCGGGCCGTGTCCCGCGCGGAGCACCAACGCAAAAAGCCGCCAGAGCGGCGGCTTTTCTTGCACGATAGGAGGGCTGCTTATTAAGCGGCCGACGCAGCCGTCGACTTGCTCGGCAGCTTTTCCTTGATACGTGCCGAACGGCCGCTGCGGTCGCGCAGGTAGTACAGCTTGGCGCGGCGAACGTCGCCACGGCGCTTGACTTCGATGTTGGCGATCAGCGGGCTGTAGGTCTGGAACGTACGCTCCACGCCTTCGCCGCTGGAGATCTTGCGCACGGTGAAGCCGCTGTTGAGGCCACGATTGCGCTTGGCGATCACGACGCCTTCGTAGGCCTGCACGCGCTTGCGGGTGCCTTCGACGACGTTCACGCTGACGATGACCGTGTCACCGGGCATGAAATCGGGGATGGTCTTGCCGAGGCGGGAAATTTCTTCCTGCTCGAGGGTCTGGATGAGGTTCATGATTTCCTGATGTCGATCATGTCGGGCTACACAAAAGGCGCTTTGGGCTTTCACGGAAGAACCGCTAAAAGACCGGGCGCGGCCGGGCAGAGGATCGGGGAGCCGGCGATTATAGCTTTTTTTTCAGCACAGCTTCATCGGCCTTGCCCAGGCGGCCGGCGGCGCGGGCCGTCTCGATGAGTTCAGGGCGCCGGGCGGCCGTGATGGCCAGGCGCTGGTCACGGCGCCAGCGCTCGATCTGCGCATGGTGGCCGGAAAGCAACGGCGCCGGCACGCCCTGCCCGTTCCATTGCTCGGGACGGGTGTAGTGAGGGCAGTCGAGCAGGCCGTCGAGCGCGGGATTGAAGCTGTCCTGCACATGGCTCGCCTCATCGCCCAGCACGCCCGGCTGCAGGCGGGCCACGGCGTCGAGCAACGCCATCGCCGCGATCTCGCCGCCGGAGAGGACGAAATCGCCAAGGCTGATCTGATGAGTGATGCGCGCGTCGATGAAGCGCTGGTCGATGCCCTCGTAGCGGCCGCACACCAGCACCGCGCCCTCGCTGGCCGACCAGCGCTCGACCGCTTCGTGCCGCAAGGCCTCGCCGATGGGCGAAAACAGCACCACGGGCGCCGACTCCCCGCGTGCGGCCAGGGCCGCGTCGAGGCAGGCCGCCAGCGGCTCGGCCATCATCACCATGCCGGGCCCGCCGCCGAATGGACGGTCGTCCACGCGCCTGTAGTTGCCCAGCGCGTAGTCGCGCGGATTCCAGAGTACGACCTCGACCTGCTTCGACTCGTAGGCGCGGCGCGTCACGCCGCTGGCCACGAAGGGCGCGAACAGTTCGGGAAACAGGGTGATGACGTCGAAGCGCATGCCGCGCGAGCGCCGATCAGAAATCGGGCTGCCAGTCGACCGTGATGAGCCGGCCGGGCAAGTCGACCTTGTCGACGAAGACTGAAACGAAGGGCACCATGCGCTCGACGGCCTTGCCGTCTTCCTCGGCGGCAAGCACCAGCGTGGTCTGCGGGCCGGTCGCGAGCAGTTCGCGCACTGTGCCCAGCACTACGCCTTCGCGGTTGACCACCGACAAGCCGATCAGGTCGACCCAGTAGTACTCGTCGTCGCCGGCAGTGGGAAAGCTGGAGCGCGGCACGAAAACACGTGCGCCACGCAGGGCTTCGGCTGCATTGCGATCGGGCACGTCCTCGGACGTCGCGACGATGCAGTCGGAATGTTCTTTGGCTTCGCGGATCGCGAGCCGGAAGGCTGTGCTCGCGGAGGCTCCGGGAGCCTGCAGGAACCAGCGCTTGGAAGAAAAAAGCGCCTCGGGCTGGGCGCTGTGGGGAAGGACCTTGAACCAGCCCTTGATTCCCCATGCATCGGCGATGCGCCCTACTTCGATCGCATCCGCCGGCAATTCGGCGGCTTCGAGTGTGGGCAGCATCGCCGTGCGGGGCGGCTTAGGCCGCCGCCTTGGGAGCTGCCGCGGCAGCTTGCTTGATCAGGCGCAGAACGGTGGGCGAAGCTTGTGCGCCGACGCTCTTCCAGTACGCCAGGCGGTCCTGGGCGATGCGGATGCTTTCTTCGTTTTCCTTGGCGGTCGGGTTGTAGAAACCCAGGCGCTCGATGAAACGGCCATCGCGGCGAACGCGCTTGTCCGACACGACGATGTTGAAGAACGGACGGCCTTTGGAGCCGCCGCGGGAGAGTCGAATGACGACCATGATTTATCCTTGGGTGGTCAGCAAGCCTTGTGGATTAAGAAAAGGCCCGCTCACAATGTTCTTCCAGCGTCGAGACACGCGACATGGCCACCCGGCCAGCGACACGCTGAAAAGCCCGCGATTATAGCCCGACACGCGTTTTCTTCCGAATTCCGGCCTCGCGCCGCCCGTTTTTCGCTCATGCCCCTGACCATCCGCCCCAGCCGCGACGAAGACATCGCAGCCATCACGGCCATCTACGCCCACCACGTGCTTCACGGCACCGGCACCTTCGAAACAGAGCCGCCCTCCCCCGCCGACATGGCTTCGCGCCGCGCCGACGTGCTGGGCAAGAACTTGCCGTATCTGGTCGCAGAAGAAAATGGCGAAGTGTTGGGTTTTGCCTACTGCAACTGGTTCAAGCCGCGCCCGGCCTACCGTTTTTCGGCCGAAGACTCGATCTACATGTCCGAGTCAGCACGCGGCAAGGGTCTGGGCGCCAAGCTGCTGGCCGCGCTGTCGCAGGCTGCCGAGGCGGCCGGCGTGCGCAAGCTGATCGCGGTGATCGGCGACTCGGCCAACGCGGGCTCCATCGGCGTGCACCGCGGCCAGGGCTTCACGCACGTGGGCGTGCTGAAGGACTGCGGCTGGAAGTTCGGCGAATGGCGCGATGTCGTATTGATGGAAAAAGTGCTCGGCGAAGGCAGCACCACCCGCCCCGAATGAAAACCGCATGAAAAACAAGACCACCGCCGCCTGGCTCACCTTCCTCGGTGGCCCGCTGGGACTGCACCGCTTCTACCTGCGCGGCATGGGCGACTGGCTCGGCTGGCTGCTGCCAATTCCCACCGCACTGGGCGTCTACGGCATCGAGCGCGTGCGCATGTACGGCGTGGACGACGGCGCGAGCTGGGCGCTGATTCCGCTGCTGGGGTTCACCATCGCCGGTTGCGCGCTGACGGCCATCGTCTACGGCCTCATGACGCCCGAGAAGTGGAACGCCCGCTTCAACGCGAGCGCCCCTGCAGACGCAGCACCCGGCCGCACCAACTGGTTCACCATCGGCGCGGTGGTGATGTCGCTCTTTTTCGGCAGCACGATCCTGATGGCCAGCATCGTGTTCAGCTTTCAGCGGTACTTCGAGCACCAGGTCGAAGAGGGGCGGAAGATTTCGCAGTAGCCGCAGCGGCGGCTGCCGCTCAGAACAGCTGCATGCTGATCCAGTAGGCAATCGCCGCCACGAAGGCGGATGCCGGGATCGTGAAGATCCAGGCCCACACGATGTTCCCCGCCACGCCCCAGCGCACCGCGCTCGCGCGCTGCGTGGAGCCCACGCCAACGATGGCGCCGGTAATGGTGTGGGTGGTCGACACCGGAATGCCCAGCGCGGTGGCCAAAAACAGCGTCAGCGCCCCACCCGTCTCCGCGCAGAAGCCGCCCACGGGCTTGAGCTTGGTGATCTTCTGCCCCATCGTCTTCACGATGCGCCAGCCGCCGAACATGGTGCCCAGCGCGATCGCGGCGTAGCAGCTCACGATGGTCCAGGTCGGCGGGCTCGCGTCGCTGGCATTGGCATAGCCGGTGGCGATGAGCAGCATCCAGATGATGCCGATGGTCTTCTGCGCGTCGTTGCCGCCGTGGCCCAGGCTGTAGGCACCGGCCGAAACCAGCTGCAGCCGGCGGAACCAGCGGTCCACGCGCGACGGTGTCGCGCGCCGGAAGCCCCAGGCCACCACGACCATCATCATCGAGCCCAGCAGGAAGCCCAGCAGCGGCGACACGAAGATGAAGGCCACCGTCTTCCAGATGCCGGAAGCCACGAGGCCGCCGGTGCCGGTCTTGGCGATCACCGCGCCCACGATGCCGCCGATCAGCGCATGCGACGAGCTGCTCGGAATGCCGTAGTACCAGGTGACGAGGTTCCAGCTGATGGCGCCCACCAGCGCGCCGAACACCACGTGCACGTCGACCACGCCCGGCTGGGCGATGCCCTTGCCCACCGTGGCCGCCACGCTCAAATGGAAGATGAAGATCGCGATCAGGTTGAAGAAGGCCGCGAAAACCACGGCCTGCCCCGGCTTGAGCACCCCGGTGGAAACCACCGTCGCGATCGAATTGGCGGCGTCGTGGAACCCGTTCATGAAGTCGAACAGGATCGCGAGCGCGACCAGCACTATCACCACCCAGAGGGCGACCTGAACCGTTGCCATCGGCGCTGCCCGCTCAGGAATTCTCGAGGACGATGCCCTCGATCACGTTGGCCACGTCCTCGCACTTGTCGGTGATCGTCTCGAGCAGCTCGTAGATCGCCTTGAGCTTGATGACCTCGCGCACATCCGGCTCCTCGCGAAACAGCTTGCTCATGGCGCTGCGCATGACGCGGTCGGCGTCCGACTCGAGGCGGTCGATCTCCTCGCAGGTCTTGAGCGTGGCCTCGGCCACGGCCGGGTCGGCGATCTTGCCGAGGAACTTGACGGCGTCCTTCAGGCGGTCGCAGCACTTCACGCTCAGTGCCGTGAGGCGCACGATCTCGTCGGTCATGTGGCGCACGTCGTACAGCGCCATGGTCTCGGCGGAGTCCTGGATCAGGTCGGCCACGTCGTCCATCGTGTTGATGAGCTTGTGGATCTGCTCGCGGTCGATGGGCGTGATGAAGGTCTTGTGGATCAGCCGGTTGACGTCGTGCGTCACGCGGTCGGCGGCGCGCTCGGCGTTGTCGACGTCGCGGTTGTACTGCTCGCGCAGGTGCACGTCGCTGTAGTTGGCCACGAGTTGTTCGAACGCCCGCGCCGCTTCGACGATGCGCTCGGCGTGCTGGTTGAACATCTCAAAAAAATTCCCCTCGCGGGGCAGCAGCTTGCCGAACATGGCGCTCTCCTGGAATCTCGGGTCTCGCCCTGCCACAGGCGTGTGACAGAGTCATGAAAAACCGCGCAAGTGTAATGGGAGGGCGAACCAGACGGCGGCGGATGGATACCCACCCGCTACCGGTCACTTGCGGATGCGCTCGATGACCTGGCCAGAAACGCGCGACAGCGCCACGCGCGGCACCTTGTCCGGCGCGATCTCGGCCAGCGGCTTGAGCACGAAGGCCCGCTCGCGCATGCGTGGATGCGGCAGGGTCAGAGTGGGGGTATTGATGACGGAATTGCCGTGCATCAGCAGGTCGAGATCCAGCGTGCGCGGCGCATTGGGAAAGGGCCGCTCGCGGCCGGCCTGCGCTTCCAGGCGCTGCATCGCGATGAGCAGCTGCTCGGCGTCGAGCCCCGTGCGCAGCGCCACCACGGCATTGATGAAATCGGGGCCGGTCGCATCGACCGGCGCGCTGCGGTAGAGCGACGAGCGGGCCGTGACCTGCGTGCGCTGCAAGGCGCCCAGAGCGTCCATGGCCGCCTTCACGGCCGCCTCGGCATCACCCAGGTTGGCGCCGATGGCGACGAAGGCCTGCACGGTCGGGTAGTCCTCGCGCGGGCCTCGCGAAGGCGCACGGCCGGGCGCACGGCGCGCGGGCGGGCCGCTCCGGGCACCGGCCGATGGCGGCTTGCTTCCCGTGCGCGGCGGCGCGGCCTTTGGCCTGGCCTTGGCCGCGGGGCTCTTCTTGCCGTCCTTCGGCTGGTCGGACGCGCTCATTCGCCAGCGGCGCTGCCGCCACCCTCACCACCACCGCCTGCGGGACGCGGCTTGCGGCGGCGCCGGCGCTTGCGCGGTGCGGCGGCTTCGCCATCGGGCGGCACGGCGCCGGCCTCGACCTCAGCCTCGTCGTCCGGTTCCGCGTCCTGGCCGCGGTTCTGCGGCGGATTCTGCCGAGGCGCGGGCTCATTGCGCAGCTTGGCCGGCGCAGCGGTGTCGCGCACCCGCACGCGCTGGCGCACCTTCTGTTCTTCGCGCACCTGCTCCAGCAGGTCTTGCCGGCGCACGTCGTCGGCGATGCTGAATTCCTGCCACCACTCGGCAATCGCTTCGCTGACCTCGCCCACGTCGGCGCGCAGGCGCATGAAGTCGAAGGCAGCACGAAAACGCGCCTGCTCGACCAGGCTGTAGGGCGTGGAGCCGGTACGCTTGTCGAAGCGCGGCTGCATCATCCAGATCTCGCGCATGTCGGCGGCCAGCTTGCCTCGGCCGGACACGTCACCGATGCGGGCGTTGAACACGTCGTCGATGGCGTCCTGCAGCGCCGGGAACGGCGCCTGCGGACGCTGGCCGCGCTGGCCTTCCTGGCGCTGAGCCCAACCGTCGCGCACGTCGGCCCACAGCACGCAGGCCAGCAGGAAGCTGGGCGCCACGGGCTTGCCTTCGCCGACGCGGCGGTCGGTGTCCTGCAGGGCGGCTTTCACGAAGGGCTGGTCGGCACGCTCGACCACCACGTCGAGCAGCGGGTAGATGCCCTTGGACAGCCCCAGCTTGTTCAGTTGCTCGACCGTGGCAATCGCATGGCCGGTCTGCAACAACTTGAGCATTTCGTCGAACAGGCGACTCTGCGGCACGTCGGCCAGCAGCTTGCTCGATTCGACCAGCGGGGCGGCCGTCTTGGCTTCCATCTTGAAGCCCAGGGCCGCGAGCTTGGCCGAGAAGCGGATGGCGCGAATGATGCGCACCGGGTCTTCGCGGTAGCGCGTGGCCGGGTCGCCGATCATGCGCAGGGTGAGCTTCTGGGCGTCCTTGATGCCGTTGTGATAGTCGACCACGACCTGGTTGGCCGGGTCGTAGTACATGGCGTTGACGGTGAAGTCGCGGCGCGCCGCGTCTTCTTCCTGCGGGCCCCAGACGTTGTCGCGCAGCACCCGGCCGCTGGCGTCCACCGCGTGCTTCATGCTCGCGAGCTCGCCCTTGCTGGTGCGCTCGTTGCCCGACACCTGCTCGGCGGCAGTGTTGTCCATGTAGGCGCGGAAGGTCGAGACCTCGATCACCTCATGCTCGCGCCCCCGGCCGTACACCACGTGCACGATGCGAAAACGCCGCCCGATGATGAAGGCGCGGCGGAACAGCGACTTGACCTGCTCGGGCGTGGCGTTGGTGGCCACGTCGAAGTCCTTGGGCCGCAGCCCCAGCAGCAGGTCGCGCACCGCGCCGCCCACCACGTAGGCCTCGAAGCCCGCCTGCTGCAGCGTGGTGACCACGTTTTTCGCGCGTTCGTCGACCAGGGCCGGATCGATCTTGTGAACCTCTGCCGGCACCTCCTGGCGCTTGCCGAAGCGGCTCTTGCCCTGTGCGCCGCCGGCGGTCTTGCCGAGCAGCTTGTCGATGAATTTCTTGATCATTTGTTGGTTGAAAGCCTAGTTCGCTCTTTTATTCGTTCTCGAGCATGGAGCGGATCAGCGGAATGGTGATCGCCCGTTGGGTCTGCAGGGCATAGCCGTCGAGCTGCGAGAGCAGCTCCATCAGGCTGCCCAGGTCGCGGCTGAAGCGGTGAAGCATGTAGTCGAGCACGTCGTCGGACAGCATCACGCCGCGCGCGTCGGCCGCCTGGCGCAGCACCGCGCGGCGTTCGCTTTCGCTCAGCACCTGCAGGTGGAAGACGTGGCCCCAGCCGAGGCGGGTGCGCAGGTCTTCGCGCAGCGGCAGGTCGGCCGGCGGCAAGGCGCCGGCGGCAACCACGCCGCGCTGCAGGGTCTGGGCGTTGACGAACCAGTTGAAGGCCGCGTGCTGCTGCACCGCGGTGTAGAGGTGGACGTCGTCGAGCAGGACGGCGCCCCAGCGCTCGTCGAACTCCGGCGGCTCCAGCAGGCCCGCGTGCAGCCAGCCCACGCTGGCGCCCTGCTCGCGCAGTGCGACACGCACCGATTCGAGCAGATGGGTCTTGCCGCTGCCGCCTTCGCCCCACAGATAGGTCGGCACCGGCGAGTGCAGCGCGGGGGCGCCGGCGCCGCCCACCCACACTTGCAGGTGTCGCAGCGCCGCCTCGTTGGGGCCGGCAAAAAAGGCGTCGAAGCTGGGGCCCGTCGCAATGCCGATATCGAGCGCGAGCTGTTTCATCCCGGGAAGGTTCATGGAGGGGGCCGCGAGGGCCCTTAAAATCGTGAGGAATTCTATCGGCCCGGCCAACATGGTTACCGGGGCCGCCTTCCGCTCCTACTCCCCGCGTCCTTTCGCGTCCTTCCGACCTCGACCACCCATGACTTCCTCCACGCCCACCCCGCTCAGCTACAAGGACGCCGGTGTCGACATCGATGCCGGCGACGCACTGGTCGACCGCATCAAGCCGCTCGCGAAGAAGACCATGCGCGAAGGCGTGCTGGCCGGCATCGGCGGCTTCGGCGCCCTGTTCGAGGTGCCCAAGCGCTACAAGGAGCCGGTGCTGGTGAGCGGCACCGACGGCGTGGGCACCAAGCTCAAGCTGGCCTTCGAATGGAACATGCACGACACCGTCGGCATCGACCTGGTGGCCATGAGCGTCAACGACGTGCTGGTGCAGGGCGCCGAGCCCCTCTTCTTCCTCGACTACTTCGCCTGCGGCAAGCTCGACGTGGACACGGCCGCCGCCGTGGTCGGCGGCATCGCCCGCGGCTGCGAACTCTCGGGTTGCGCGCTGATCGGCGGCGAAACCGCCGAAATGCCCGGCATGTACCCGGCCGGCGAATACGACCTGGCGGGCTTCGCGGTCGGCGCGGTCGAAAAATCGAAGATCCTCACGGGCCAGAACGTCAAGCCCGGCGACGTGGTGCTGGGCCTGGCCTCGGCCGGCGTGCATTCCAACGGTTTCAGCCTGGTGCGCAAGGTGATCGAACGCGCCGGCGCAGACCTCCCCGCCACGCTGGACGGCAAGCCCTTCCGCGAAGCCGTGATGGAGCCCACCCACCTCTACGTGAAGCCGGTGCTCGAAGCGCTGGGCAAGCACCCGATCAAGGCGCTGGCCCACATCACCGGCGGCGGCCTGCTGGAAAACATTCCGCGCGTGCTGCCCGAAGGCACCGCCGCCCACCTCAAGAAGGGCAGCTGGCCGCAGACCGAGCTGTTCGCCTGGCTGCAGAAGGTGGCCGGCATCGACGACATCGAGATGAACCGCACCTTCAACAACGGCATCGGCATGGTCGTGGTCATCGATGCGGCCGAAGCCGCCGCCTGCGCCGCCACCCTGCGCGCCGCCGGCGAGTCGGTCCATGAAATCGGCGTGATCGCCGAGCGTGGCGAAGGCGCCGCGGTGGTCGTCGGCTGACCGCCGGCTGCTCCGTCCGATAACCTGAGCAGAGCACGCGACACCCCCCGGATGGCCAAGAAGCCGCAACCCATCACCCCCGCCGTTGCGACGGCCCCCCTCCACCGCCCGACGGCCTCCCGCGGCGTGATGATCGCGAGCTACCTGCTGATGCTGGGCGCGCTCCTGCTGGTGATGTGGGAGCACCTGCTGCCCGGATTGCTGTGCGTGTGCATCGGCTTCCTGGCCACGCGCTGGTTCGCGCGCGTGCTGACGGGCGGCCTGCAGCGCATTCCGCCGCTGGGCAGGCGCCCTGAAAGGGCCATCGGCTGGGCCAACGTGCTGGCCGTGATCCTGGTGCTGGTGGGGCCGATCGCGCTGCTCACGGTGCTGCTGTCGCAGGCCCGCGAATACATCGTCGACGCACCCGACCAGTACCGCGAGCTGCTCGACTACACGGCGCGCACGGTGCTCGAGCTGCGCTCCAAACTACCCGGCGAAATCGCGGCCTACCTGCCCGAGGGCGCGGCCGAAATCCAGCGCGTGATCGCCAATTACCTGCGCGCGCAGGCCGGCTCGCTGGCCATGGCGGGCCGCGCCTGGCTGCACGGGCTGCTCTTTTCCTATGTGGGACTGATCGTCGGCGCGCTGGCGGCCGTGGCGCATGCGCCGCTGCGCCGCCTGCCGCTGGCCGACCAACTGCACCAGCGCGTGCAGACCTTCGGCGAGGCCTTCGGCCAGATCGTCGCGGCCCAGTTCTGGATCGCCGCCTTCAACACGCTGCTGACGGCCATCTTCCTGCTGTTCGTCATGCCGCTGTGGGGCGCGCACCTGCCCTACACGCCCGCGCTCATCACCCTCACCTTCCTGGCGGGGCTGGTGCCTATCGTGGGCAACCTGGTGTGCAACTCGGTGATCACGCTGGTGGGGCTGTCGGTGTCGCCGGTCACGGCGGCCGCGTGCCTGATCTTCCTGATCGTGATCCACAAGGCCGAATACGTCATCAACGCCAAGGTGGTCGGCGCCCGCACGCAGATGAGCGTGTGGGAACTGCTGGCCGTGATGTTCGTGGCCGAAGCGGTGTTCGGCCCGGCAGGGCTGGTTGCGGCGCCGCTGTACTACGCGTACCTGAAGAAAGAGCTGCAGGCGGCCGCGCTGGTCTGACGGCAAAGCATCCGGACAGCGATGTCCGGATCTGATCGATTCTGGTCCGACGCCGAGCGGCCCACAGGCTGGCCGCGCGAAAGAATCGGGGGCATCATCCACTCCGCACCTTGCGAGCCGCCGCCATGAAAACCTGTCTGATTGTGATCGACGCACAGGAGTCGTTCCGCCAACGCGCCTACTGGAACGAAGGCCTGGCCGCAGCCTACCTGGGCGCCCAGAACGCCCTGATCGAAGGCTGCGCCGTGGCCGGCCTGCCGATCGTGCGGGTCTTCCATACCGACGAGCCGTCGGATGCGAGCAACCCCTTCGCGGTCGAATCGGGCCATGTGCGCCCCATCGCCGGGCTGGCGCACTTCGAGGCTGCCGCCACCTTCACCAAGCACCGCCACAGCGCGCTGGTCAACAGCGGGCTCGACATCTGGCTTACGCAGAACGGCATCGGCCGGCTGATCGTGAGCGGCATCCGCACCGAGCAGTGCTGCGAAACCACCACCCGCCACGCCTCCGACCTGGGCTGGGAAGTCGACTACGTGACCGACGCCACCCTGACCTTCGACATGATCCAGCCCGACGGCAGGCCGCTTCCCGCCGCCGACATCAAGGCCCGCACCGCTACCGTGCTGCACGGCCGCTTCGCCACCGTCTGCACCGTGCCGCAGGCGCTGGAACGGGCCGTGGCATGAGCAGCCTGCGCGTAGTGATCCTGGCCTTCGACGGCGTCGAGGCGCTCGATTTCGCCGGCCCCTTCGAGGTGTTCACCACCGCGAGCCGGGTCAGCCAGCGGATGAGCTCCGGCACGGCGGCGCACTTCGAGGTGACCTCGGTCGCCCTGGGCCAGCCGGTGCAGGCGCGCGCCGGCCTGCGGCTGCTGGCCAGCCACGCGCTGGCGGACAGCCCGCCGGCCGATGTATTGATCGTTCCCGGCGGCGTGGTCGATGCGCCGATGGCGAGCCCCGACACGCTGCGCTGGATTGCGCAGACCGCGGCCGGCGCGCAGGTCGTCGCCTCGGTCTGCACCGGCGCCTTCCTGCTGGCCGCAAGCGGCGTGCTGACAGACCAGGCCGTCACCACCCACTGGGAAGACATCGCCGACCTGCGCGCGCAGTTTCCCGCGCTCGACGTGCGCGAAGACGTGCGCTGGGTCGACACGGGCCGCATCGTCAGCTCGGCCGGCATCAGCGCCGGCATCGACATGAGCCTGCACCTCGTCGAACGGCTGGCCGGGCGCGAGCTGGCCGAACGCACCGCGCGCCAGATGGACTACGCATGGACCCGCAACCCCGGCAGCAGCAGCCCATCCGCGTAGTCTTCGTCCTCCTGCCCGGCAGCCTGGTGCTCGACTGGGCCGGCCCGGCCGAGGCGCTGCGCATCGCCAACCAGCGGCTGCGCGCCGCGGGCCAGCCCGAGCGCTTTGCCATCGAATTCGCAAGCCCCCGCCCGACTTCGACGGGCTCGGTCGGCATCGCGCTCACAGGCCTCGCGCCGCTGCCCACAAGCTGGGACGGCCCCGGCTGGGTCGTGCTGCTCGGACTGCCCGGCGACTCCATTGCCATCGACAACCCGGAGACCCAAGACCTGCTGCACTGGCTGCGCGGCCAGCGCTTCGAACGCGGCCGGCTGGAGCTGGTGACGATCTGCGCCGGCGCCGTGCTGGCGGCGCATGCCGGCGCGCTCGCGGGCCGGCGCGCGACCACGCACCACCATCACCTGGGCGAACTGCGCACGGTGGAGCCGCGCTGCGACGTGGTGGCCAACCGCGTGTTCGTGATCGACCCGCCGCTCTACAGCAGCGCGGGCGTGACGACCGGCATCGACCTGATCCTTCACCGTATCGGCGAACTCTGCGGCGAGGCGCTGGCGGCGCAGGTCGCGCAGACCATGGTGGTCGCGCTGCGGCGCGGCCCGCAAGACCCGGAGCTGTCGCCCTTCCTGGCCTACCGCAACCACCTGCATGCCGCGCTGCACCGCGTGCAGGACGCGGTCAGCGAGCAGCCGCAGGCCGACTGGAGCGTGCCGCGCATGGCCGAGGTGGCGCACACCTCGGCGCGGCATCTCACGCGGCTGTTCATGGAGCATGCGGGCGTGGCGCCGCTGGCCTACCTGCGCCGGCTGCGGCTGGCGGTGGCGCAGCTGGCGCTGGCCTCGGGCGCCAGCGTCACGCGGGCGGCGGAGCAGTCGGGCTTCGGTTCCGACACGCAGTTGCGCCGCGCCTGGCATCAGTTCGGGCTGCCGGGATCGCCGTCTGAGGCCGGGCCGGCTTTCAAGGGCTGAGCGGCAGCGCTCAGTGCCAGACGCCCGCGGGCGGCGGGCCAGGCACGCGCAACAGCTTGTCGTCGCCGATCTCCAGCAGCCGGTTGGCCGCGTAGCTGTTCTGCGAATCGGGCTCCAGTGCGGCGCTGATCAGCGGCGACAGCGGCTGCGCCAGCGACACGTAGAAGCTCCCCGCCTGCACCACCGCGCGCCCGGCCCGGGGCCGCACGCGGAAGCTGCGGATCGGCTCGCCGTCCTCGATGGCGCCGCGCGCATCCTGCCGCTGGCCGTCGGACTGCGAGAGGATCTCGTAGCGCTCGACCTGCCAGGGCGCCACGCCGTCGATGCGCTCCACGCGCACGCCCAGCATCTGCAGCCGCTGCACCGCCACGCTCTCGCTGGCCGCGAGCAGGTAGCCGCAGGGGCGCGGGCGGGCGTTGGCGATCTTCAGCGGATCGGCCGCGCGCCATTCGACATCGACGGACTTGTCTTCCCCGCTCCTCGCATCGAGAAAATCCAGCCGCTGCCGCGTCGTCGTCTGCCAGGCCTCGACCACCAGATCGCCGTGGCAGGCCTCGGCCCGCGCGCGCTGCGCCGCCTGCGCCGTGAGCTGCATCAGCGCCTGCCCCTGCCTCGCCGCCGTCTCGATGACGGTGGTGGCCGCCAGCACCTGCGTGTGCACCCGGCGCGCGAAGTGCGCGCGGCCCAAACCCACGCCGCGCACCTCGAGCAGCAGGCTCACTGACTGGCGCAGCCCGCTCACGTTGCGGCCGGTGTCGGGCTGCACGCCGCCCATCGACACGGTGCGGTCGGAACTCTTGCCGCCGGAGGTGGTGTGGTACTTGAAGCCGCGCAGCCCTTCCTGCGCGAAGGCGGCCTGGATGGCATCGACGTAGTCGCGCTGCGCGCTCGCCGCGATGCCGGGGTCGAGGTTGCCCACGGTGGCGGGCTGTAGCAGGGCGTCGTATTTCATGACGGCGCCGAACTTGTCGATCCATCGGCCGCCGACGGTGAACTCGTGCAGGTCCAGCACCACCTGCGGCCGGTAGCGCAGCGTGATGGCCGCGAGCGTGCGTGCCTCCGGCGTGCGCAGCAGCAGGTGGTCGCGGTTCACGTCGATGCCGTTGGCGGTGACGCGAGTGAAGTGCTCGGCGCCGTCGGGGTTGCCGCGCGGCACCAGCACGAGGTTGATCTTCTGCAACAGCGCGGCCCCTGCCCCGGTGGCGAACTGCTGCGCGAGCACCAGCACCGCCTCGCCGCCGGCCGGCTCGTTGCCGTGCTGCTGGCCGATCACCATCACCGTGGGCCGCATCGGGTCGAAGCGGCCCTGGTCGGCGAGCAGCACCAGCGGCAGTTCGCGGCCCTGCTGCGAATTGCCGAGCCGCTCGACGCGCACGTTCGGCGACTGCCGTGCCAGGTCGTCGATGAAAGCCAGCACTTCGGCGTGGGAAGGAAAGTCGGTGCGCCCGGCACGAAAGCCCGGTGTGGCGTAGCTCGCCTGCGGATCGGGAAAGCGCGCCGCGACGGCGGCCGGCTCGGTCCACGCCTTGGAAGGTTCGAACTGCGCCTGAGCGGCTCCCGCCGACAGCAGGGCAAGGCCACAGAAGGCACAGAGGAAGCGGAAAGTCGGGGTGCTGGGCATGGCGCGCATTCTCCTCTCGGGCATGCCGCCAAGGCTTCAGGAGCCGTTCAGTTCACTCGACGATGCAGGCCCGCGCACGCGCGAGCAGCAAGGCACGTTCGCGCGTATTGCGCGTGAGCGAGGCGGCACGGTCGAACTCCTTGCGCGCCTCGTCGCGGCGGCCCAGCTTGAAGAGCAAATCGCCGCGCACCGTCGGCAACAGGTGGTAGCCCTTGAGCGCCGGCTCGTCCGTGAGGGAATCCACCACCTCCAGCCCCGCCGCCGGACCGAAGGCCATCGACAGCGCGACAGCGCGGTTGAGCTCGACGATGGGCGACGGCGCGAGGCCGGCCAGCGCGTCGTAGAGCGCGGCGATGCGTGCCCAGTCGGTTTCGTCGGCGGTGCGCGCGCGGCCGTGGCAGGCGGCGATGGCGGCCTGCAAGGCGTAGGGGCCGAGCGCGCCGCCGAGCGACTCGGCGCGTGCGAGCGCTGCCAGGCCGCGACGAATCAGCAGCTGGTCCCAGCGCGCGCGGTTCTGTTCGAGCAGCAGCACCGGCTCGCCCGAGGCGCCGACGCGCGCGGCGGTGCGCGAGGCCTGGATTTCCATCAACGCCACCAGCCCGTGTACCTCCGCCTCCTTCGGCACAAGCTCGGCCACGATGCGGCCCAGGCGCAGGGCCTCGTCGCACAGCGCGGGGCGCATCCAGTCGTCGCCGGCGGTGGCCGAATAGCCTTCGTTGAAGACCAGGTAGATCACTTCCAGCACCGAGGCGAGCCGCGCTTCGAGTTCGTGCCGGCGCGGCACTTCGAAGGGCACGCGCGCCTCGGCCAGCGTGCGCTTGGCGCGCACGATGCGCTGGGCCACCGTGGCCTCGGGCACGAGGAATGCACGCGCGATCTCGTCGGTGGTCAGGCCGCCCATCACCCGCAGCGTGAGCGCCACGCGCGCCTCGGTCGACAGCACCGGATGGCAGGCGGTGAACACCAGCCGCAGCAGGTCGTCGCCGATGTCGTCGTCCAGTGCGGCGTCGACGGCGTCGGCGAAGTCGGCCTGCGCCATTTCGTGCCGCGCGTCGAGTTCGCGGCCGATCTCGCCGGCCTTGTGCTCGGCCAGTTGCAGATGACGCAGCCGGTCGAGCGCGCGGCGCTTGGCCACGGCGGTGAGCCAGGCGGCGGGGTTGTCGGGCACGCCGGCATCGGGCCATTGCTCGAGGGCCGAGACCAGCGCGTCCTGGGCCAGTTCCTCGGCCAGGCCCACATCGCGCACCATGCGCGCGACGGTGGCGATGATCTTGGCGGACTCCATGCGCCACACCGCCTCGACGGTACGGCGGATGGCGTCCTGGCGGCCCTCTCCAGCGGTCACGGCCCGGTCTTCTTGACCGTCTGCATCGAGGAAAACTCGGCGGTCAGCGCCTGCACCTCAGCCGGGTAGTCGCCGATCTCCTGGATCTGGCGGACCTCGATGACCTCGTTCTCGCCGCCCGGGCAGCGCGTGGCCCATTCGATGGCCGCGGCGCGCGATGGCACGTCGATGACCCAGAACCCGCCGAGCACTTCCTTCGCCTCGGCGAAAGGGCCGTCCACGACCTTGGGCTTGCGGCCCTTGAAGCTCACGCGCGCGCCCATCGAGGGCGGGTGCAGGCCGTCGCAGCTGACCAGCACACCGGCCTTCTGCATCGATTCGTTGTAGGCCATCATGGCCGACACCGCCTCGACGTCGTCGGGCACGGTGCCGGGCGCGGCGGTCTCGTAGCCGTGGGGAATCATCAGCAGCATGAATCGCATGGCTGTCTCCTTCGGTCCGGTTGCGGTTGCAGCGGCTTCAGCCGCCCGTCTTGGTGCGGGCCTCGGATTCGGCGCGCAGGCGCTCTTCCTGGGCGAGCAGCTCGGGCGTCATGGAGTCGCCGAAGTCGGCGGCCTCGAACACTTGGCGGATCTCGATCTCGCCTTCCTGGAAGGGGCTGCGCTTGATCCACTCGATGGCTTCTTCCTTCGACTTGACCTGGAACAGCCAGAAGCCGGCCAGCAGCTCCTTGGTTTCGGCGAAGGGACCGTCGATGACAGTGCGCTTGTTCGGGCCTTCGCAGCGCACGCGCACGCCCTTGGAGCTGGGGTGCAGGCCCTCGCCGGCCAGCAGCACGCCGGCCTTGACCAGTTCTTCGTTGAACTTGCCCATGGCGGTGAGGATTTCGGTGCTGGGCATCACGCCGGCTTCGGAATCTGCATTGGCCTTGACCAGAATCATGAATCGCATGTCGTTTCTCCTGAAGTTGATGAGGCTGGGAGCTGCTGGAAATTGCCTGCTCCTGTTCACACGTCGCACGGGCGGCAATCGGATCGACACGCTCGCATCGATCCATTTGTAATTTTGTGTTTCTGAAATTGAAGGGTGGCGTTCAGGGCAGGTAGCCGCAGAAGCGCAGCACATGGCCGTCGGGTTCGCGGATCGCGAATTCGCGCAGGCCCCAGGGCTGGGACACCGGCGGCTCGATGACCGTCACGCCGCGCTTCACGTAGGCCGCGTGCAGGCCGTCGATGTCCTTGCCGACGTGGATCACGATCTCGCCGCGCCAGGGCACGGCGCCGCGGGTGTTGCACTGCCACAGCCGCAGGTAGACCGGGTCGCCGTAGCTGCGGTCGCCCTTCTTCACGCGGGCGTAGCTGGGCGGTTCGCCGGCGATGAAGTCGAGCTCGAAGCCCAGCACGTCGCGAAACCAGCGCGCGGCGCGCGACACGTCCGACACCGGGAGCACCGGCTGCACGCCGTGGAATTCGTGCAGGGTGCCCAGGTCGGGCGCCGGGCTCACACCGGCCTTGGTGTCCATTTCAATTGGCCATGCGGCGCAAGGCGGCGACGCGCTCGGCGATCGCATCGATGTCCAGGGCGTCTTCGGCCTTCGACAGGTAGGTTTCGAGGTCGCGCACGGCCTGCGTGGTGTTGCCCTGCTCGGCGTGCGCGATGCCGCGGTCGCGGTACTCGCCCCAGGCGCCGGGCAGCAGCGCGATCAGCCGGTCCTGCACCGCGATGACGCGCTGCCAGTCTTCCTGCGCGTGGTGCACTTCCTTCAGGTTGCGCAGCATGCGGGCGATGATCTCGCGCGAGCTGGCCGGCTGCAGGTACAGGCCCAGCGGCACGTCGAAGTCGCCCACCAGGCCGTTGCTGCGCTTGTAGGGCTCGAGCCGCTCGCCGAGCTCTTCGCGCGACAGCGACTTGCCGGTGAACGGATCGATCACCACCTGCCCCTTGGGCAGCGTCACCTTGAGCATGAAGTGGCCCGGAAAACCGATGCCCCTGGCCTGCAGGTCCAGGCCCTGCGCCAGCTCCATCCACAGCACCGCCAGCGAGATGGGAATGCCGCGGCGGGTGCGCAGCACGGCGTTCAGGTAACTGTTGTCGGGGTCGTAGTAGTCGTTGAGGTTGCCGCCGAAGTTCAGGTCGTTGAAGAAGAACTGGTTCAGCGCGCGCAGCCGGGCCAGCGGGGCGGCGTCGGCCGGCAGGCGGCGCTTGAGGCGGGCCAGCAGTTGGTCGACGTCGCCGAGCACCTGCTGCACGTCCAGGTCGGGGTATTCGTCCTGCGCCAGGCTGGCGGCGGCTTCGAGCAAGGGAAAGTGATCGTCGCTGCGGACCAGCGATTCGAAATATTCCAGTGCGGTAGGAACCTGAAAGCTGAACGTCATGTGTCTTTGTAGAGGAGCCCGCCAGGGGCGTCAAGGCGTGGCATCCGGGGATTGCCAACCGCTCCGGATGCGCGCGCTCAGCGGCGCAGGAAACTGCGCAGGCGAACGCCCACCGCAGCCAGCACGCCGAAGTAAAGCACCACGGAAGCGGCGATCAGCGCGGCCAGCAGGCCGATGCGCAGCAGCCGCTGCTCGCGCAGGCCGATCCAGTCGAAATGCGCCGAACCCCACACCAGCAGCGCCGCCAGCACCAGCGTGCCGGCCAGCACCTGCAGCGCGAACTTGCCCCAGCCGGGCTCGGGCTTGTAGCTGCCGCGGCGGATGAGGCCGACCAGCAGCCAGGTGGCGTTGACGAGCGCGCCGATGGCGATGGTCAGGGTGAGCGCCGCGTGCTGCAGCACCGGCACCAGGAAGAAATTGAGCACCTGGGTGAATACCAGCACGCCCACGGCGATCAGCATCGGCGTGCGCGTGTCCTGCTTGGCGTAGTAGCCGGGCGCCAGCACCTTGACGGCCACGATGCCGATCAGCCCCACGCCGTAGCCGGTGAGCGCGAGCGCCGTGCGCCGCACGTCGTCGCCGGCATAGGCGCCGTTGTGGAAGAGCACGGCCACCAGCGGCTGCGCGAAGAGCAGCAGCGCCACGGCACAGGGCGCGGAAAGCAGCACCACCAGGCGCAGGCCCCAGTCGAGCAGCGACGAATAGCGCGCGTCGTCCTTGGCGGCGCGGGCGCCGGCCAGCTGCGGCATCAGCACCACGCCGAGGGCGACGCCGAGCATCGCGGTCGGGAACTCCATCAGGCGGTCGGCATTGACCACCCAGGTCACGCTGCCCGCCGCCAGGTGCGAGGCGATCTGCGTGTTGATGAGCAGCGAGATCTGCGCCACGCTCACGCCCAGCAGCGCGGGCAGCATGAGCTTCATCACCTTGCGGGTGGTGGGGTCGGTCCAGGCGGCGCGAAGCGCCCTGAAGCTGGCGCCGACGCGGGGCATGAGCCCGAGCGAGCGCAGGGCGGGAATCTGCAGGGCCAGCTGCAGCATGCCGCCGACCAGCACGCCCACGCATTGCGCATAGATCGGCTCGATGCCGTAGCGGCGAAAGAGCGGCGCGCCCACGGAAATCGACAGGATCAGCGCGATGTTGAGCAGCACCGGCGACGCCGCCGGCACCGCGAACTTGCGCCAGGTATTGAGAATGCCGCCCGCCAGCGCCACCAAGGACATGAAGCCGATGTACGGGAACATCCAGCGCGTCATGACCACGGCCGAATCGAAGCCCGCCAGACCGCTCGCCATCGCCCACACCATCAAAGGCGCGGCCACCACGCCGATCACGCACACCACCACCAGCGTCCAGGTCAGCAGCGTGGCGACATGGTCGATGAGCTGGCGGGCGCCCTCCTCGCCGGCCTCGGTCTTGCGCCCGGCCAGCACCGGCACGAAGGCCTGGCTGAAGGCGCCCTCGCCGAACACACGGCGAAACAGGTTGGGAATGCGGAAGGCGACGTTGAAGGCGTCGGTCAGCGCGCTGACGCCGAAAACCGAGGCAAAAAGAACGTCGCGCACGAGGCCCGTGATCCGCGAAGCGAGAGTCAGCAGGGAGACGGTGGAGGCGGATTTGAGCAGGGACACGGGGGCCGAGTGTAGGCCCCGCCGGGCGCCGGAACGGGCCGATTCGGGCGCGAATTCGGCGAAAGGGCCAACCCGGCCTATAATGGAGGGCTTTGCTGCATCATCCTCAGACATCTAAGGAACTAAATCATGGCATCCGCCAAGCCCAAGAAAAAGAACCCGCGCCTCGCCTCCGGCCGTAAGCGCGTCCGCCAGGACACCAAGCTCAACGCTGCGAACACCTCGCTGCGCTCCAAATACCGTACCGCTGTCAAGAACGTCGAAAAGGCTGTTCTGGCTGGCGACAAGACCAAGGCAAGCGAACTGTTCGCGAAGGCCCAGAGCATCGTCGACACCGTCGCCGACAAGGGCATCTTCCACAAGAACAAGGCAGCCCGCGACAAGAGCCGCCTGTCGGCCAAGGTCAAGGCCCTCGCCCTGGCGCCTGAAAAGGCCGCCGCCTGACACCTGTCAGGCAAGCCCGGACCGGAATCCTCCGGTCCGCCGTTTGATCGGGGTGCGCTGCAGCAAAGTGTAAAAAACCGCCTTCGGGCGGTTTTTTCATGGGCGATCGGTCTTGGGGGGCTCGACGGGAATCACGGGCGCGGCCGGGTCCGAACGCACGGTGGCGGCCACCGGGGTCTGCGCGGCCTTGGGCACGGCCGGCGCGGGTGGCGCCGGCGAGACCTCGGAAACCTGCAGGTCGTTGTCCTTGGCGAAATTCACGCAGAAGTCCCAGGCCATGGGCTCGGCGTCGCGCAGGTCGCGGTTCACGATCACGCACTTCACGCCGTTGATGGACGTCGGCACGCACCAGGGGGAATAGCTGAGGTAGCTGCCCGGAAAGGCGCCGCCGGGGCGAAAAGAGCTCATGACACCGGCCAGACGCTCGGCCCAGTCGCTGGGTCGGAAAGTGCGTCCATCGCGGGTGATGCCCTGGATGAAGATTTCTTTGGCTGTGGGGGAAATCATCGTTGAATGAGGCGACCGCGGCAGGTGCTGCGGTGCAACAAGCGATTCTATCCGCGCCACTTTTTGCATCCTGAACATGGGGCATCGCTGTAATGCGGAATCCTCAACGAAGCCGTCAAACCGCACGCCTAGAATCCGCGTTCCCTATCTGGAGAACCCGAATGAGCGCTACCGCCCAGCCCACCTCGCCCCACGTCATGAACACCTACGGTCGCCTGCCGATCGCACTGTCGCACGGCCAGGGCTGCCGAGTCTGGGACACCACGGGCAAGGCCTACATCGACGGCCTCGGCGGCATTGCCGTCAACACCCTGGGCCACAACCACCCCGAACTGGTGCCCGCCCTGCAGGACCAGCTGACCAAGCTGATCCACAGCTCCAACTACTACCACGTGACCGGCCAGGAACAGCTCGCCACCAAGCTGACCGAGATTTCCGGCCTCACCAACGCCTTCTTCTGCTGTACCGGCCTCGAAGCCAACGAAGCCGCCCTGAAGCTGGCCCGCAAGTTCGGCCACGACAAGGGCATCGAGCGCCCCGAAATCGTGGTCTATGAAGCCGCCTTCCACGGCCGCAGCATCGCCACCCTCTCGGCCACCGGCAATCCCAAGGTGCAGGCCGGCTTCGGCCCGCTGGTCGAGGGCTTCATCCGCGTGCCGCTGAACGACATCGAAGCATTGAAGAAGGCCACCGAAGGCAACCCGAACGTGGTCGCCGTGTTCTTCGAGACCATCCAGGGCGAAGGCGGCATCCACCCGATGCGCGTCGAATACCTCAAGCAGGTGCGCGCGCTGTGCGACGAGCGCGACTGGCTCATGATGATCGACGAAGTGCAGTGCGGCATGGGCCGCACCGGCAAGTGGTTCGCGCATCAGTGGGCCGGCATCAAGCCCGACGTCATGCCGCTGGCCAAGGGCCTGGGCTCCGGCGTGCCGATCGGCGCCGTGGTGGCCGGCCCCAAGGCCGCCAACATCTTCGGCCCGGGCAACCACGGCACCACCTTCGGCGGCAACCCGCTGGCCATGCGCGCCGGTGTCGAGACCATCCGCATCATGGAAGAGCACAAGCTGCTCGAGAACGCCGCCACCGTCGGCGCCCACCTGAAGGCCGCGCTGGAACGCGAAATCGGCGGCCTGCCCGGCGTGAAGGAAATCCGCGGCCAGGGCCTGATGATCGGCATCGAGCTCGACCGTCCCTGCGGCGTGATCCTGAACCGCGCCTGCGACGCCGGCCTGCTGCTGAGCGTCACGGCCGACAAGGTGATCCGCCTCGTGCCCCCGCTCATCCTGACCATCGCCGAGGCCGACGAGATCGTCGCCATCCTCGCGCCCATCGTCAAAGCCTTCCTGTCGGAGCCCGCACCCCAATGACGACCGCCACCGCGAACACCATCCGGCACTACCTGCAGTTCGCCGACTTCACGGCCGACGAATACGCCTACCTCTTCGACCGCATGGCGGTCATCAAGAAGAAGTTCAAGACCTACGAAAAGCACCAGCCGCTGGTCGACCGCACGCTGGCCATGATCTTCGAGAAGGCCAGCACGCGCACCCGCGTGAGCTTCGAGGCCGGCATGTACCAGCTCGGCGGCAGCGTGGTGCACCTGACCACCGGCGACAGCCAGCTGGGCCGCGCCGAGCCCATCGAGGACAGCGCCAAGGTCATCAGCCGCATGGTCGACCTGGTGATGATCCGCACCTACGAGCAGACCAAGATCGACGCCTTCGCCGCGCACTCGCGCGTGCCGGTCATCAACGGCCTGACCAACGAGTTCCACCCCTGCCAGATCCTGGCGGACATCTTCACGTACATCGAGCACCGCGGTTCACGCGACGCCGGAGGCGACGCACTTTCTTGCCTTAAGGGCAAGACCGTGGCCTGGGTGGGCGACGGCAACAACATGGCCAACACCTGGCTGCAGGCGGCCGAGATCCTGGGCTTCACGGTGCACGTGAGCACGCCCAGCGGCTACGAGGTCGACCAGTCGATCGCCGGCATCCGCTCGGGCGACAGCTACAAGGTCTTCAAGGACCCGATGGAAGCCTGCCGCGGCGCCGACCTCGTCACCACCGACGTCTGGACCAGCATGGGCTACGAAGCCGAGAACGAGGCCCGCCGCAAGGCCTTCGCCGACTGGTGCGTCGACGAGGACATGATGCGCGCCGCCCAGCCCGACGCCCTCTTCATGCACTGCCTGCCCGCCCACCGCGGCGAGGAAGTGCAGGCCGAAGTCATCGACGGCCCACAGTCGGTGGTGTGGGACGAGGCCGAGAACCGCCTGCACGCCCAGAAGGCGCTGATGGAGTTCCTGCTGCTCGGCAGGCTCTGAGAGCCGTTCGATCCGCGAGGCGCCGCGCATGGAGCTGATGACCCGCTACCTGCCGCGCTACCAGTTCGCGGAAGAACACAGCCTCCATGTGCCGGCCTCGCCGGTTCGCGTGCTCGACATGGCGGCCCGGCCCGATGTGGTCGACGACCCGGTCGCCCGCCGCCTGATCGCGCTGCGCGAGCTGCCGAACCGGCTGGCCGGGCGCCTGGGCTTCGCGTCGGCCCTGCGGGACCGGCCGGCCTTCAGCCTCGACGAATTCACCTTGCTCGGCCGCGACGGCGAACGCGAACTGGCCTTCGGCCTCGCGGGCCGTTTCTGGCAGTCGGACTACGGGCTGGTCCCGCTGGCCGATGCAGGCGCCTTCGCTGCGCTCGACGCCACGGGCCTTGCCAAGCTGGTGCTCAACTTCACCGCCCAGCCCGAGGGCCGGGGCACGCGCCTGACCACCCGCACCCGCGTGTGGTGCGGCGACGACGCGGCGCGCCGCCGCTTCACCCCTTACTGGCTGCTGATCCGCCCCGCGAGCGGGCTGATCCGCCGCCGCCTGCTGCGGCGCGTGCACGACGCCGCCCTTCTTGCCCCATGAACCCCTGCCAGCAATGCGGCGCCTGCTGCGCCGCCTACCGCGTCGACTTCAGCGTGCACGAGCTCGACGAGAACGGCGGCAAGGTGCCCTCCGGCCTCGCCGTCGAGGTGAACGAGAGCCTCTGCCGCATGCGCGGCACCGATCACACGCCCATGCGCTGCGCCGCCCTCACCGGCAAGATCGGCCAGTCCGTGAGTTGCGGCATCTACGAATGGCGGCCCAATCCCTGCCACGAGCTGCAGTCGGGCAGCGACGCCTGCGAACGCGCGCGGGCCCGGCACGGCCTGCCGGCGCTGTCGTCGCTTCACTGAACCTCGCTTCAACTCGTCACGCAGGGTGTTGGAAATAACCGACACCACGACCCCTCGCCCGGCGCTAACTTCGCGCCATGGCTTCATCACATCAGCAACGCATCTGGGACATTTCACCGCCCGTGCATGAAGGCGCGCCGGTCTTCCCCGGCGACACGCCCTACCAGCAGCGCTGGGCCGCGACCATCTCGCCCGGCTGCCCGGTGAACGTCAGCGAGATCAAGCTCTCGCCCCACGTCGGCGCGCATGCCGATGCCCCGCTGCACTACGACCCCGATGGCCAGACCATCGGCAACGTCGACCTCGCGCCCTTCCTGGGCCCCTGCCGCGTGATCCACGCCATCGCCCAGGGCCCGCTGATCGAGTGGGAGCACATCGCCCACGCCATCGACAGCCACCTGCCCCAGCGCGTGCTGGTGCGTACCTACGACAGCATGCCCGTCGGCCACTGGGACCCGCAACTGGCGGCCTACGCGCCCGCCACCGTGGAGCGCCTGGCGGCCATGGGCGTGAAGCTCATCGGCATCGACACCGCCAGCATCGACCCGGCCGACAGCAAGACGCTGGAAAGCCACCAACGCATCCGCCGCCTCGACCTGCGCGTGCTCGAGAACCTCGTGCTCGACGACGTGCCCGAGGGCGACTACGAACTCATCGCGCTGCCGCTGAAGCTGGTCAGCGCCGATGCCTCCCCCGTCCGCGCAGTACTGCGCGAACTCCCCCGCTGAAACCTCCACCATGACGACTCTTGCAGACTGCCGCGCGCTCGACGCGCAAGACCCGCTGCGCGCCTTGCGCGACCAATTCATCGTGCCCGAGGGCGTGCTCTATCTCGACGGCAACTCGCTCGGCGTGATGCCCAAGGCCGCGCCCGCGCGCATCGCCGAAGTCGTGACCAAGGAATGGGGCGAAGGCCTGATCCGCTCCTGGAACACCGCGAGCTGGTTCGACCTGCCGCAGCGCCTGGGCGACAAGGTGGCCCGCCTGATCGGCGCCGCGCCCGGCGAAGTAGTGTGCACCGACAGCACCTCGGTCAATCTCTACAAGGTGCTGTTCGCTGCGCTCTCGCAGCAGAAGGAAAGCGGCCGCAAGCTGGTGGTGAGCGAGCGCAGCAACTTTCCGACCGACCTCTACATTGCCGAGTCGCTGTGCCGCGAGCGTGGCTTCACGCTCAAGCTGATCGACGCGAGCGAATTGCCCGGCGTGCTGACCGACGAAGTGGCCGTGCTGATGCTCACGCACGTCAACTACCGCACCGGCGCCATGCACGACATGAAGGCAATCACCGCCGCCGCGCACGCCGTGGGCGCGCTCACGGTGTGGGACCTCGCGCACAGCGCGGGTGCCGTGCCCGTTGCGCTGAACGACAGCGACGCCGACTACGCGATCGGCTGCGGCTACAAGTACCTTAACGGCGGTCCTGGCGCGCCGGCCTTCGCGTGGGTCAACACGCGGCACGCCGGCCAGTTCGAGCAGCCGCTGTCGGGCTGGTGGGGCCACGCGGCGCCCTTCGAGTTCACGCCGCACTACCGCCCCGCGCCGGGCGTGGGCCGCTACCTCTGCGGCACGCAGCCAATCATCGCGCTGGCCGGGCTCGAATGCGGAATCGACACCGTGCTCGCGGCCGAAGCCTTCAATGGCGCCGGCGGCGCGATGTCCGCGCTGCGCGCCAAGTCGCTCGCGCTCACGGACCTCTTCATCGCGCTGGTCGAAGAGCGCTGCGCCGGCCACGGCCTCTCGCTGGTCACGCCGCGCGACCATGCGCTGCGCGGCTCGCAGGTATGCCTGAGCCGCAATGAAGGCGCCTACGCCATCGTGCAGGCGCTGATCGCGCGCGGCGTGATCGGCGACTACCGCGCCGGCGATTCGCAAATGCCCGACATCCTGCGCTTCGGCTTCACGCCGCTGTACATCGGCTTCGAGGACGTGTGGAACTCGGTAGAGCACCTGGTGCAGGTGCTCGAGACCGGCGATTGGCGACGCCCTGAATTCAACCGCAAGAACGCAGTGACATGAGCCCCGACAAGAGCCCCGCGACAAGCCCCGAGAACATCGTTCACGAAGAAAAGGCGCAGCTGGATTTCAGCGTGTCGATGAGCTACGGCGACTACCTGCACCTCGACGAGATCCTCAACGCGCAGCATCCGCTTTCGCCCGCGCACGACGAGATGCTGTTCATCGTGCAGCACCAGACCAGCGAACTCTGGATGAAGCTCATGCTGCACGAGCTGCGCGCCGCCACCGCCTGCATCGCCGAAGAGAAACTGGCCGACGCCTTCAAGATGCTGGCCCGCGTGAGCCGCATCATGGAACAGCTGGTGAGCGCATGGACCGTGCTCTCCACCATGACGCCGCCCGAGTACACGGCGATGCGCCCCTATCTCGCCAACTCCAGCGGCTTCCAGAGCGCGCAGTACCGCTGCATCGAATTCGCGCTCGGCAACAAGAACGCCGCCATGCTCAAGCCGCACGCGCACCGCGCCGACCTGCTCGCGCAGGTTGAAGCGGCCTACCGCGCGCCCTCGCTCTACGACGAATCGCTTCGCCTGCTCGCGCGCCACGGCCTGCCCGTGCCCGCCGACCGGCTGGAGCGCGACTGGACGCAGCCCTACGAGCCGAGCGACGGCGTCGAGGCCGCATGGCTCGCCGTATACCGCGACCCGCATGCGCACTGGGACCTGTACCAGCTCGGCGAAAAGCTCACCGACCTCGAAGACGCCTTCCGCCTTTGGCGCTTTCGCCATGTGACCACGGTCGAGCGCGTGATCGGCTTCAAGCGCGGCACCGGCGGCACCGGCGGCGTGAGCTACCTGCGCAAGATGCTCGAAGTGGTGCTGTTCCCCGAGATCTGGAAGCTGCGCACCGACCTCTAGGCGCGCCCCACCTGGCAAACGCCCTCATGAAGCTGGGGTGGTCCGGATTGCCCCGTTGGCTCAAAGCGCTACAGTTTTGGAAACAACGGAGGCCACCGCCATGCACGACATCCGGTTCACACCCGACGAGCTCTCCACCCTGCGCGAACACGGCGTCGTGCTGTTCGCCAACCGCGTGATCTTCGATGCGCAGCCGCCGATGCCCCAGGCGCAGATCGCCGCGGTGCAGGCGCTGTGCGCGGGGCCGATTCCCGGTGGGCTTCTCGCGCTGTGGGAAGTCACCGCGGGCGGCCAGCTGGACTACGACCTGTCGCTCGAGATGAACGGCAACCTCGAAGGCATCAGCTGGACCGAGCTCTTCTGGAACGGCAGCGACAGCTATCACGACCTGCAGGGCTGGATCGACCACGAACAGGAACTGGCGCAGGAAGCCGCCGAAGAAAGCGGCGAGCCGTGGAGCGGCAAGCTCACGCACCTGCCCTTCGGCGGCTTCGAGTACACCGACCGCATCTACGCGGTGGTCGAGCCCGGCGCCGAGCACGGGCAGATCGTCGCCTGGAAGAAGGGCCTGCCGCCGGCCTGGACGCACGCGCTGCACGAGGACAGCGTGAACACCATCGCCTCCGACCTGATGAGCGCCTTCGCGGCGCTGCACCTGGACGAAGACCCGCTCGCTCCCACGAGCGACTATTTCGCGGGCCAGACGCTGCTCGAGTACCTGGACGACCGGCACGAGGAACACGGGCTCGACCTCGACCTGATGGACAAGCTGGTCGCCTTCTATTCGCGCGCCGTGGTCGACTGGCGTACGCCGCTGGCCGAAGGCACGCTGCGCCACAAGCCTGCGCTCGCGCGCGTGGCCCTGCGCCATGCCATCGCGACGGACGACGCCGGCCTGATCGCGCAGCTCGCCGCCGCGGGCGTGGGCTTCGACGGGCCGCTGCAGGGCAGCGCGCTGGCAGTCGATGTGGCGGTGGGGCATGGCGCCTTCGCCGCCGCGGCGGCACTGGTGCGCGCCGGCGCGCCGGTGGCGGCCGATGCGCTTCGCAACATCGACGGGCAGATCGCACCCGAACTCACGGCCGCGCTGCTGGCCAACGGCGCGGAGCCCAACGTGGCGGCCATCGTCAAGTGCGCGGCCTGCGGTGCGCCCGCGAGCGCGCACCTGATCGCGGAGGCCTGCGAGCGGGCCGGCATCGACGTGGCGCCGGCTTTCGTCGCGGACCGCGATGCCATGCTGCAGGAACTGGAAACCACGCTCGCGAAGATGCAGGACGGCAAGCTGGGCCACTACCTCGGACAGGAAGGCATCGCCGAGCGCATCGAGCACCTGCAGGCGTTCAGGCTCTGAGCCTTCTGGCCTACCCGCCGTAAAGCCAGGGCTGGTCGAGCAGCTTCGCGCCCAGCAGGCGCATCGCGATGTCGCGGCCCAGCCGCACCGGGCCGGTCGCGTGGAAGATTTCTCCGTTGCGGCGCGCCCTGGCCTGCACCTGTGCGTTGCGCGCCCAGCGTGCCTCGGCATAGCGCGCGAAGGCGGCGGGCACCTCGGCCGCGCTGCCCTCGCCCAGCGCATCGGCCAGCGCCAGCGCATCTTCGATGGCCATGCCCGCGCCCTGCGCGAGGTAGGGAACCATCGGGTGCGCGGCGTCGCCCACCAGCGCGACGCGCTCGTGCGCCATCTCGGCCGCGCCGGTCATGGGCGCCCGGTCGCCGAGCGACCATGCGCGCCAGCCGGGCATGGCGTCGAGCAATGATTGCAGGCCGGCGCAACTGCGCCCCATCGCCTGCCTGAGTGCGGCGATGCTGCTGGCCTGGTCCCAGTCGCGCGCATCGCCGGCGGGCGCGGATTCGGCGATCACCACCACGTTGAGCCAGTCGCCGCCGCGCACCGGATAGGCAACCGCATGCAGGCGCGGGCCCAGCCAAACGTCGACCTGCCGGCGGCGCATGGCAGCCGGCAGCTTCGCCTGCTCGATCAGCGAGCGCCAGGCCGTGTGGCCGGTGACGCGGGGCGACTGCGCGGCCGACGGGGTGTCGAGCTGGCGCCGCACCAGGCTCCAGAGGCCGTCGGCGCCGACGATCGCCTCGCCTTCCCAGGCGCGCGCGTCGTTGCTCGACATGCAGACGAGGTCGTCGCTGGTCTCCACCTGCGCGATGCGCGCGGCGGTGACGAGCGCACCGGTGCCGCGCGCGCGCACGGCTTCGAGCAGCAGGCCGTGCAGGTCGGCACGGTGCACGCAGAAATAGGGGGCGCCGTAGCGCTGCTGCATGGTGTCGCCGAGCGGCATGCGGGCCAGCTCGGAGCCGCTGTCGGCGCTGTGCACCACCAGCGCATCGGGCCGCGCCGCGATGGCCGCGAGGCCCTGTCCCAGATCAAGCTGCTGGAGGCGCCGCGTGGCGTTGGGGCCGAGCTGCACGCCGGCGCCGATTTCGCCGAAGACGGCGGCCTGCTCGAAAACGTCGGCCCGGTGCCGGTGCCGGGAAAGCGCCAGCGCGGTGGCCAGCCCCCCGATGCCGCCCCCGGCGACGAGGATGTGCGCGGGCATCGGCTCAGCGGCTGTGCGTGGACGACAGCGCGCTGGACGTGGGGCTCGCGGCCTTGTCGGCTTCGGTGGGTTTGAGGGGTGTCTTGGGAGCGCAGCTTCCGCAGCTGTCGCACGAGCCGCAGCCCGATGTCTTGGCCAGCGAGGCGGCCAGCTCCCTGGCGCGCTCTTCGTCGACCCAGCCCGCGCGGTGCGTGCCGGCCGCGAGCTTCTGCGCGGCACCGCGCCGCCAGCCTGCGGGCATCCAGCGCCAGACCGCATAGAACGCGGCGGCGGCGACGATGAATCCGACGATCAGTTGCTGTGCCATTTCTTCCTCTAACCTTTCAACGGGAGGTTTTAACCTGCTCCGAGTGCCACCGCAACGCGGTAGGTGATGAAGCAGGCCATATACGCAAGTGCGAACAGGTAGCCGGCCATGATCCACACGTACCGCCACGAACCGGTCTCGCGCTTCACCGCCGCCAGCGTCGATATGCACTGCGGCGCGAACACATACCAGACCAGCAGCGACAGCGCCGTGGCCAGCGACCAGCTGCCGGCGATCAGCGGCTCCAGCTGGCCCGCCACGTCGTCGCCCGTGGCCGACAGCGCATACACCGTGCCCAGCGCGCCCACGGCCACTTCGCGCGCCGCCATGCCCGGCACCAGCGCGATCGAGATCTGCCAGTTGAAGCCGATGGGCGCGAAGATGTGCTCCAGGCCGCGCCCGATCATGCCTGCCAGGCTGTACTGGATGGCAGGGCCGGTCGCGCCTTCGGGAGGCGACGGGAAGGTCGAGAGGAACCACAGCAGGATCGTGAGCGTGAGGATGATCGTGCCCACGCGCTGCAGGAAGATCCATGCGCGCTCGTACAGGCCCAGCGCCAGGTTGCGCGGATTGGGCCAGCGGTAGGCGGGCAGCTCCATCATCAGCGGCGAATGCGCGGTGTTGTCGCGAAAGCGCTTCATCACCCATGCCACGGCCATGGCCGAGACGATGCCGAACACGTACAGCGCGAACAGCACCACGCCCTGCAGGTTGAACACGCCGCCCACGGTGCGCGCCGGAATGAAGGCCGCGATGAGCAGCGCATACACCGGCAGCCGCGCCGAACAGGTCATGAGCGGCGCGATCATGATGGTGGTGATGCGGTCGCGCCAGTTGCTGATGGTGCGCGTGGCCATCACGCCCGGAATCGCGCAGGCGAAGCTTGACAGCAGCGGAATGAACGAGCGGCCCGACAAACCCACCGTGCCCATCACGCGGTCGAGCAGGAAGGCCGCGCGCGGCAGGTAGCCGGAGTCTTCCAGCGCGAGGATGAACAGGAAAAGAATCAGGATCTGCGGCAGGAAGACGATGACGCCGCCCACGCCCGCGATCACGCCGTCGACCAGCAGGCTCTGCAGCATGCCCTCGCCCATGTGCGTCTTGATGAGCCCGCCCAGCGCCTCGGTGCCGGCCTTGATGGCGTCCATCGGCACGTTGGCCCAGCTGAACACCGCCTGGAACATCAGGAACATGGTGACGGCCAGCACCAGCATGCCCCACACGGGGTGCAGCACCACGCGGTCGATGCGGTCGCTGGTGGCCAGGCTGCCCACCGGCTCCTTCACGGCCAAGCCGAGAATGCGGCGAACCTCGCGCTGCGTGGCGAGCACGTCGTCCAGCCCCGGCGCCTGCCAGGGCTGCGGCGCGGCGGTGGCCACGGGCAGGTCGAGCGCCTCCAGCAGGCCCTGCGCGCCGCCGGTGTGCACGCCCACGGTCTCGATGACCGGGATGCCCAGCTCGCGCGAGAGCACGGCGGTGTCGACCGCGATGCCCTGCTTCTTCGCCATGTCGGTCATGTTGAGCGCCATCACCATCGGAAGGCCGAGCCGCCGGGCTTCGAGCACCAGCCGCAGGTTCAGCCGCAGGTTGGTGGCGTCGGTGACGCACACCAGCAGCTCGGGCAAGGCTTCCTTACTCTGGCCGGTGACGATGTCGCGGGTCACGGCCTCGTCGGCGCTCAGCGCATTCAGGCTGTAGGCGCCCGGCAGATCGAGCACGAACACGCGGCGGCCCGAGGGCGTGCGAAGCGTGCCTTCCTTGCGCTCGACGGTCACGCCGGCGTAGTTGGCCACCTTCTGGCGGCTGCCGGTGAGCAGGTTGAACAGCGCGGTCTTGCCGCAGTTGGGGTTGCCCAGCAGCGCGATGCGCCCCGGCTGCGCAGTGGCGGCGAAGCCACCGGGCCCCTGGATGACGGCCTCAACCATGGTGGGCAGCCCCCGGCGTCACGTGGATGAGCGCGGCCTCGTGGCGGCGCAGCGCGAAGGTGGTGTGACCCAGGCGAACCGCCAGCGGCTCGCGGCCCGGAAGGCCGCTGGCCACGATGCGCACGGCCTCGCCGGGCACGAAGCCGATTTCGGTCAGGCGCAGCACGAGTTCGCGGTCGTCGGCGCTCTCGGGGCGCGCCACGTCGAGCACGGTCGCCCACTGGTTGTTCGGAAGCTGGTCGAGGTGCAGGACGGCGGGTGCCGGCGCTGCGCCGTTGTCTTTGGTGTGCACGGTGAGGGGGCGCCCTGAATATCGGCGCGCCAAGTAAGCAATACCCCGAATGCTAGCAATTCTCACTCACGCAAACCTGACCACCCCTCAAAAATGGGGGTTGCGGAGCCGGAAACACCGCGTGCCCGGCTCCGCCGAGGCGCGAGCCTAGTTCAGCCCGAGCATGCCGCGCAGCTTGGAAAGATCTTCCGCCAGCGTGTTCACGCGGCCTGCCAGCAGCTTGCGGTCGCGCTCGGTGAGCTTCGAATAGGTCTCGAAGCCGCCGTCGGCCGTCTTGTACTTGGCCAGCGTGTCGAACACCACCTTGAAGTTGGCGTCGGTCTTGTCCGAGAAGGCCTTGTTTTCCTTCACGACCAGCGGACGCAGCAGTTCGACGATCTTGTAGGCGCCCTCGAAGTTCGACTGGAAATCCCACAGGTCGGTGTGGCTGTAGCGGTTTTCCTCGCCGGAGATCTTGGTCGCGGCCACTTCTTCCATCAGCACCGCGGCGCCGCCCACCACCTTCTCGGGCGGGAAGGTCAGCGCGACCAGGCGCTTCTGCAGTTCGAGCACGTCGGCCAGCAGCTTGTCGGCCACGGGGTTGAGTTCCTTGGTGCTCTTTTGCACCCACAGGCCGTACTCGATGCGGTGGAAGCCGCCGAAGGCCGGGTCTTTCTCGGCCTTTTCATGGTCGTCGGCGCGCGAATCGATCGACTTGTCGAGGTCGTTGAACAGTTCGGCCACCGGCTCGATGCGCTCGTAGCTCGTGCGCGTCGGCGCATACAGCTTCTTCGCCTTCTCGATGTCGCCGGCCTTCACTGCGGCGGTGAAGGCGCGCGTGTCCGTGGCCAGCTTGCGCACGTTCTCGGCGACGTAGATCTTGTAATCGGAGATCGGTCCGACCAGCTCGAGCGGCGACACGGCGGCCTGTGCGCCAAGGGCATAGAGCCCGGCGAAGCCAGCGACGAAAGTGGCGAGGAAGTGGCGGCGGAACTGCACGGTCATGGATCTCCTAGTTCTGGGCAGTGGTGAAAAAACTTGTGCTCCCGAAGCCGCCTCAGGCGGCCATCAGGCTGCGCCCGAGCCAGTCGCGCTCGTCCCGCACGCCGGGCAGCGTGAAGAAGAAGCCGCCACCGATGGGCTTGATGTATTCCTCGAGCGGCTCGCCGTCCAGACGCGTCTGCACCGCGATGAAGCCGTTCTCCAGGTTGGCCTGGTAGCAGATGAACAGCAGCCCCATCTCGAGCTGGCCCGACTTGGTCACGCCGTTCGAATAGTTGAAGGGGCGGCGCAGCATCAGGTTCTTGTCCGAGGCCTTGGTGCGCGGGTTCGCCAGGCGGATGTGCGCATCCATCGGCGTCGCCTTGCCTTCGGGGTCCTTGGCGTAGTCGGGCACGTCGTGCTCCGTCTTGCCGCCGTCCATGGGCGCGCCGGTGGGCTTCAGGCGACCCATGATCGCCTCCTGCTCCTGCAGCGGCGTGCGGTCCCAGCGCTCCACGAAGTTGCGGATGATGCGCACCGCCTGGTAGCTGCCGCCCACGGCCCAGGCCGGCTCGTCGCTGCCGGGCTGCACCCACACGATGCCGTCCATGAGCTTGTCGTCGGCCGAGTCGGGGTTGGCGGAACCGTCCCGAAAGCCCAGGAAGTTGCGCGCGCTCTCGGCCGGCTTGCCGGGCACCGCCGGAATCGGCGGCACGCTGCCTTCCTGTTTCCAGTGCAGCACCAGCAGGTCGGGCGTGTTCTTGATGATGTCGCGCAGCGCGTGGATGTTGGTGTCGGGCGTGTTGGCGCAGAACTGGATCGACAGGTCGCCGTGGCACAGCGCGGCGTCGAGCGCATCGTTCGGATGACGCTGCATCTGGTTGAGCCGCACCGGCTTCTTCTTCGCGAGGCCGAAGCGCTCGTCGAACAGCGAAGTGCCGACCGACACCGTCACCGTGAGCCCGTCGGGCTGCACCACCGGCCCGAGGATGCCGGAGCCCGCGGGCGGCAGCTTGGGGTCGGGGTCGGTCTGCGGGCCGCCCTGCGTGAGAAAGGCGATGCGCTCGGTGAGCGTGCGGAACAGCCGCTCCAGGTCGGCGCGGTTCTCGGCCAGCACGTAGAAGGACGCGATCATGCCGGCCGTCGGGCGCGGCGTGACGATGCCAGCCTGGTGCTTGCCGCGGAAGGGCACACGGTCTTGCGTGTGGGTGCTTTGCGGCGCATCGGTCACTTGCGCGCCGCTGTCCGGCGAATTGGGCGGCCCCGAAGGCGCGGCGCCGGCGCGGGCCGAGGCGGCCAGCCCGGCGAAGGCGACGCCGGCCGCGCCGAGCATGCGGCGGCGGTGCGGGGATTCGGGGCGTCCCTCAGCGGGGACGGCTTCGTTGTTCTTCGACTGTTCCATGGGGATGCTTGCTCTTATGTCATTCCAGGCCGAGCGCGGCGTTCACCTTGCCGAGTTCCTCGGCCAGTGCGCGCACAGGTTCGGCCAGTGCCTTTCTCTGCGCCTCGTCGAGCGGCGCGGACTTGAAGCCATCGCCTTCGCGGTACGGCGCCAGCGCGGCGTCGAAGGCCGCGAAGCGTTCGTCCACGCTCTTTTGCAGCGCGGGCGCAGCCTTCACCAGCAGCGGCTGCAGCAGCTCCGAAATCTTCTTCGTGCCTTCGTAGGTGCCTTGCAGGTTCGCGACTTCGGCGTGGCCGTAGTGGTCTTCGCCGCCGGCCGGCAGGTTGTCGGCCACGCGGCGCAGCAGCTTCGAGGCCGAGCCCGCGAGCCGCTCCGGCGGCATGTTGAGGCCGCGCAGGCGCTCCTTGAGCGCGCCGATGTCGCCCGCCAGCTTGTCGACGACGGGCGCGAGGCCCTTCACGTCGTTCTGGCTGTAGAGCGCGTACTCGATGCGGTGGAAGCCGGTGAAGCCTGCGTCGGCCTCGCGCTTCTCGAAGTAATCGGCGCGCGCGTTGATGCGGGTGTCGAGATCGGCGAACAGCTCGGCCATCGGCTCGATGCGCTTGTAGGCCTGGTGCGCCGGTGTGTAGAGCGCCCTCGCCTGCTGCAGGTCGCCGGCCTTGATCGCTTCGGACAGCGCGCTCACGGCGTCTTCGAGCGAGCCGGCCTCCAGCCGCAGGAAGGTCTGGTACTCGGCCAGCGCGCCCACGTAGTTGACCAGCGACGGCCGCGCCGCTTCGGCATCGGACGCGGCCGAGGGCGTGACAACCAGCTTGCCGCGCGGGTTGCTCAGCAGGCCGCAGGTGATGGCGAACTCGCCGGGCTGCAGCTTGACCGTCATGGTCTGCGAGAAGCCGGGCGCGATGTTCTCGCGCTCTTCCACCACCATCACGCCGTCGAGAATTTCCCACTCGAGCGCGCGGTTCGACTTGTTGACGATGGTGAAGGTGGTGCGCCCCGCGGGCACGGTGATCTCGTTGGGGTCGCAGGCGTTGCCCTGGATCGTGACGGTGACGGCGTTGTCGGCCGTCTTGGGCGGCGCCTTGCGGGCCTCGTTGGAGGCATACCAGAAGGCCGCGAGGCCGGCGACCACCAGCAGGGCCGAGCCGGCCACCGCCGCGCGCATCAGGTTCGAGGTGGAGGGCTTGTTGTCGGGTGAAGAAGAAGACATTGCAGGTTTCAGCGGGCAGCGGCCGCGCGTGGCGCCGGCGCGGGGGCCGAACGCAAAAAGAAGAACAGGGCCACGGCCAGGAAGGCCAGGTAGACGATGACCTCGCCCACCACGGGCGCGGCCTGGTAGCCCAGCAGGCCGGAGAGCACGGCGCCCACGGGGCTGTCCATCGGCAGCGTGTCGCTCATGTCGAACACCACCGTCTGCAGGTGGTTCCACACGCCGCCTTCATGCAGCTTGCGCAACACGCCGGCCAGCAGGCCCGCGGCCACCAGCAGGATGAACAGGCCGGTGAAACGGAAGAAGCGGCGCAGATCGAGCCGCACGCCGCCCGAATAAAGACCCCAGCCGATCACCACCGACACCGCGATGCCGGCCAGCGCGCCGACCGGCGCTTCCCAGCCGCTGCTCTGCTGGAACACAGCCAGCAGGAAGAACACCGACTCCAACCCTTCGCGCGCCACCGCGAGAAACACCATGCCGATCAGCGCCCAGCCCTGGCCGTCGGCGCCCTTGGCGAGCGCGCTGTCGATGGAGGCCTGCAGCTCGCCCTTGATCGAGCGCGCCGCCTTGCGCATCCAGAACACCATCGACGTCAGCATGACGACCGCGATGAGCCCGACCACGCCTTCGAACAGCTCCTGCTGCTTCTGCGGAAATTCGGCCGCGAGCAGTTGCAGGCCCGCGCCCGCGAACAGCGAGAGCGCGGCGGCCAGCAGCACGCCGACCCACACCGCGGGCATCAGCGCGCCGCGCCCGCTTTGCTTGAGGTAGCTGGCAACGATGCCGACGATCAGCGCGGCTTCGATGCCTTCGCGCAGCATGATGAGAAAAGGAATGAGCATCGGCTTCTGGATTCAGGGCGTAGAAAGCCCCCGGAGCCGGCAGATCAGCAACGTGCGACGTTGGCTCCACGGAGGAGCCAACGAGCATAACCCATCAAATAAGAGCCATTCTCATTTGAGGGCTTTTGATTACCAAATGGTAATTAAAGCTCTGTGTCAGACGCTGATTTCGTGGACGCGGGCGGTGACCTCGCCGCCTTCGATGCGCAACTCGGCCACGGCAATGGGCAGCTTGAAGCGGCGCGGGCCCGCGCTGCCCGGGTTGACGTACAGCACACCACCCCGCTCCTCGACCTTCGGCTTGTGCGAGTGGCCCGAGACGACCACGCGCACACCGGCCGCCGCCGGATCGATGCCGAGCTGCGAAAGATCGTGGATCGCATAAAGCCGCACGCCGCCGAACTCGACGACTTCGGTTTCCGCGATGCCGTCGGCCCAGGCTTCGCTGTCGTTGTTGCCGCGCACCACCGTCAGCGGCGCCAGCTCGCGCAGCGCATCGAGGACGCCCGGATTGCCGATGTCGCCGCCATGCACGATGGCATCGCTGCCCTTCAGGAACGCGAGCGCTTCCGGCCTCAACAGGCCGTGCGTGTCGGAGACGAGACCGATGCGGATCATGGGAAGAAGAAAGTTATCGAGGCTAACCCGGGTGGGCCGGAAGGCCCGCGAAAAGCACGGAACGCAAAGGCATGATCGGCGCCATGCCCGAAGACATCATCGCACCGCCGACGCCTCTCGAGAGCGCCGAAGAGCTACCCGCTTCCACGCCGCCGCAGCCGCGCGCGGGCCTGCTGCGCTGGATTGCCGGCGGCCTGCGCGCTTCCGCGCTGCTCGATCCGCGCGTCGACGCGCGGCCCGCGCCCTGGCAGTTGCTGCTGCTCGTGCTGCTGCCCGAACTCGCATGGACCGGCCTGGCGCGCCTGGAGATCGACGGCCCGGCGCGGCTCTACGCCACCGTCAACCTGAACACTCTCTGGTCGCTGGGCGTGCTTGCCTGGCTGGGCTGGTTCGCGCTGTCCGGCCGGGCCGGCAACAACGGGCTGGCGCGCTGGTTCGTGCTGGCCACCTGGGCGATGCTTCCGGCCAATCTGGCGCTCAGCCTGCTGGCCCTGGGCTATACGCGCGGCTGGCTGCCGGCAACGCTCGCCGGCTCGCCCGGCTACTGGATCGCCTTCGGACTGGGCTGCGCGTGGATCGTGCTGGCGCTCGCGCGCTTCACCGCGCGCGAAGCCGGTGCGCGCTGGCGGCTCGCGATCTTCGTACCGGCGTTCACGGCCATGCTTGCGCTGACTTTCTGGCAGTCGCTCTACACACAAGAGCGCGTCTGGCAGGCCGATGCCAGCGCGTCCTCCGAACCCGAGCGTCCGCGCATGCGCCTGACGCAGGAGCTTTTCGAGGAACAGCAGGCGCTGTGGGACCACACGGTCGAGACCCTTGCCGCCGGCACGCCCGGACAGGCCAATGTCTACGGTCTGGTGTTCGCGCCCTACGCGTCGGAAGACGTGTTCCTGCGTGAAAGCCGCATGGTCGCCGCGCTGCTGGAAGAGCGCTTCGACGCCAAGGGCCGCGTGATCCACCTCATGAACCACGCGACCACCGCCGAGACGCTGCCCTGGGCCACACCGCTCAACCTGGAGCGCGCCATCGCCGCGCTGGCCGAGCGCATGGACCGCGAGAACGACGTGCTGGTGGTCTATCTCACCTCGCACGGCGCGCGCGACCACAAGCTGGCCGCCGCGCACTGGCCGCTCAGCGTGCCCTGGCTCACGCCGGAAGAACTGCGCGAGGCGCTCGACAAGGCCGGCATCCGCCACCGGGTGGTCGCGGTCTCGGCCTGCTATTCGGGGGGATGGATCGAGCCGCTGGCCAACGACGACACGCTGGTGATGACCGCCGCCGACGCCACGCACACCTCGTACGGATGCGGCCGCCTGTCCGAGCTGACCTTCTTCGGCCGCGCGATGTTCAACGAGGAACTGCGCAAGACCCGTTCCTTCGAGGCCGCCTTCGCGGCTGCCGTGCCGTTGATCAGGCAGCGCGAAATCGACGCCGGCAAGGACGACGGCTTCTCGAACCCGCAGATCAGCATGGGCGAGAAGATCCGCCCCGTGCTCGACCAGCTTGCGCGGCGGCTCGACGCCGCCGGCAAGTAGGCCGGCGCAGCCAACGATCAGGCCGCCAGCAGCTGGCGCAGCACGAACGGCAGGATGCCGCCGTGCTTGTAGTAGTCGACCTCGATCGGCGTGTCGATGCGCAGGCGCACCGTCACCTCCTGATGCGTGCCGTCGGGGCGGTGCACCACCAGCTTCACGTCCATCTGCGGCTTCAGCTCGCTGCCGATCACCACGTCGATCTTCTCGTCGCCCGTGAGGCCCAGCGTCTGCCACGAATCGGCGCCGCGGAACTGCAGCGGCAGCACGCCCATGCCGACCAGGTTGGCGCGGTGGATACGCTCGAAGCTGCGCGCCACCACGGCCTTGATGCCCAGCAGCTGCGTGCCCTTGGCGGCCCAGTCGCGGGAAGAACCGGTGCCGTACTCTTCGCCGCCGAACACCACCGTCGGCACGCCCGCTTCCATGTACTTCATGGCGGCGTCGTAGATGAACATCTTCTCGTTGCCGGGCTGGAACAGCGTGACGCCGCCCTCTTCCTGCGTGCCGTTGGCGTCCGGCGGAATCATGAGGTTCTTGATGCGCACGTTGGCGAAGGTGCCGCGCATCATCACGTCATGGTTGCCGCGGCGCGAGCCGTAGCTGTTGAAGTCGGCCTTGGCCACGCCGTTCGCCTTGAGCCAGATGCCCGCGGGCGAGCTTTCCTTGATGGAGCCGGCCGGCGAGATGTGGTCGGTGGTGATCGAGTCGCCGAACAGCGCCATGATGCGCGCGCCCTTGAAGCCCGCGTCCGACGCGTGCGGCTTCATCTTGAAGCCCTCGAAGAACGGCGGCTCGGCAATGTAGGTCGACTTGGGCCAGTCGTAGACCTGGCCGTTGGTGCCCTTGATGCTCGTCCAGAACTTGCCCGGATCGGTCTTGACCTTGTCGTAGTTCGCGCGGAACGACTTGGCGTTCATCGCGTAGCGCAGGTTGTCGTCGATTTCCTTCGGCGTCGGCCAGATGTCGCCCAGGTACACGTCCTTGCCGCCCTTGCCCTTGCCCACGGGCTCGGTCATCAGGTCGGTCATCACGTTGCCGGCAATGGCGAAGGCCACCACCAGCGGCGGCGAGGCCAGGAAGTTGGCCTTCAGGTTCGGGTGGATGCGCGCCTCGAAGTTGCGGTTGCCCGAGAGCACGGCCGCGCCGATCAGGTCGTTCTTGGTGATGGCTTCGTTGATCTCGGGCGTGAGGTCGCCGGCGTTGCCGATGCAAGTCGTGCAGCCGTAGCCCGCGAGGTAGAAGCCCAGCTTCTCCAGGTACGGCAGCAGCCCGGCCTTCTCGAGGTATTCGGTCACGATGCGCGAGCCGGGAGCCAGCGAGGTCTTGACGTGCGGCTTGACCGTGAGGCCGGCTTCCACCGCCTTCTTGGCCAGCAGGCCGGCAGCGAGCATCACGCTCGGGTTCGAGGTGTTGGTGCACGAGGTGATGGCAGCGATCAGCACGTCGCCGTTGCCGATGGTCACCTGGCCCTTGGGCGCCGACGGCGCGGTGGCGCTCACGTGCGCTGCCGCCTTGGTGGAGCGGTTGGCCACCATCTCGACCACGTCGAGCGGCGCGCCGGCGGGCGGCGGCGCGGCTTCGTCGTCGCCGCTCTTGCCGGCCGCGGCCAGCGGGTAGCGCAGCTTGAGCTTGTCGGCCGGCTGGTTGAAGCCGTTGGCATCGTTGGGCTTGCTGTACAGCTCCGAGAACTTGGTGGCCAGGTGGCCCAGGTCGATGCGGTCCTGCGGGCGCTTCGGTCCGGCCAGGCTGGGCGACACGGTGCCGAGGTCCAGGCGCACGACCTTGGTGTAGTCGATGTCGCCAGGCGCGGGCATGCCGAACAGGCCCTGCGCCTTGTAGTAGGCCTCGAAGCGCTCGACCTCTTCCTTGGTGCGGCCGGTGCCTTCGAAATAGGCCACGGTCATTTCGTCGACCGGGAAGAAGCCCATGGTCGCGCCGTACTCGGGCGCCATGTTGCCGATGGTCGCGCGGTCGGGCACGGCGATGGATGCGGCGCCGGGACCGAAGAATTCGACGAACTTGCCCACCACCTTCTCGGCGCGCAGGATGGCCGTGACGTACAGCACCAGGTCGGTGGCCGTGACGCCTTCGCGCAGCTTGCCGGTGAGTTCGAAGCCCACCACGTCGGGCGTGAGCATGTAGACCGGCTGGCCCAGCATGGCGGCCTCGGCCTCGATGCCGCCCACGCCCCAGCCGACCACGCCGATGCCGTTGATCATGGTGGTGTGGCTGTCGGTGCCGACCAGCGAGTCGGGGTAGTAAGTGGGCTTGTCGCCCTTGTCGTACGGGCTCTGGTAGACGCCGCGCGCGAAGTACTCGAGATTCACTTGGTGCACGATGCCGAAGCCCGGCGGCACCACGCGGAAGGTATCGAAGGCCTGCATGCCCCACTTCATGAACTGGTAGCGCTCGTTGTTGCGCTGGAACTCCAGCTTCATGTTCAGGTCGAGCGCCTTGGGCGTGCCGTAGTAGTCGACCATCACCGAGTGATCGACCACCAGGTCGACGGGCACCAGCGGCTCGATGGTCTTGGGCGACTTGCCCAGCTTGGCGGCCACGCTGCGCATGGCGGCCAGGTCGGCCAGCAGCGGCACGCCGGTGAAGTCCTGCAGCACCACGCGGGTGACGACGAACGGAATCTCGTCGGTGCGCTCCGCGTTGGGCGCCCAGTGCGCCAGCTCTTCGACGTGCTTGGCCGAAACCTTCTGCCCGTCGCAATTGCGCAGCACCGATTCGAGCACGATGCGAATGGAAACCGGCAGCCTGTCGACGGTCGGGTATTGCTTGGCCAGCTCCTTCAGGGACCAGTACTTGCCGGACTTGCCCGATGCTGTCTTGAAGGTCTTGAGGGTGGACGCAAAGGCATGCGCCGGTGCTTTGGCCATAGAGGGACTCCTGTTTGTTCGTGGAAGCCTCTCAAAGATAGCAGGGATCAATGTCAATCGCTGTAGTCGGGGGACTCGGCTCGCCCCCGTTTTTCCGAATGAGCAGCACGGTCTTTCAGGCCATGGCCATTCGCGCACTGCCACGCGTGCGGCGCAGGCCGGTCCATTGCAGCTCGGCCAGCACGACCACGCAAGCCGCCTGCGCCAGCGCCCATGCCATGCCCAGCGCAGTGACCGCGAACATGCCGCTCACCAGCAGCGCGATGCAGGCCGCGGCCCAGCCGAAATTGCCCACGACGACAAGGCCGATCAACCCGCGCGGCGGCGTGCGGCGGCCGGCCATGAAGGCGGCCATCGCCGCATACGCCAGCAGGAAGACGCCAGTGCCCAAGAGCAGCGGCGCCGGCAGGCCGGTCAGCCGCGCCAGCGCGTCGGTGAAGGCCACCTGCAGCGCGCCGGTCGCGGCGCACGAGGCGGCATCGGCCCACATCACGCGGGGCAGGAAACGAGGGGATGCGAAGACGGACATTCGGTTCTCCTTGGTGTAGTACCGGGGTGGTACGGCGCCAATGATTCCGGCGGCGCTGCATCGCGTCGATGACCTCCGAGGTCATGGCGCCGCGCCGCCGCCGCGCCAGAATGCGGCTCCATGAACACCCTCCGCTCCCATTCGTCCAAGGCCGACCGACCCGGCGCACGTGACCCGTTCGGTGTCCACCTGCGGCACTGGCGCACCCACCGCCGCCTGAGCCAGCTCGACCTGGCGCAGGAGGCCGAGGTCTCGACCCGCCACCTGAGCTATGTGGAAACCGGCCGCGCAGCCCCCAGCCGCGAGATGGTGCTGCGGCTGGCCGAACGGCTGGAAGTGCCGCTGCGCGAGCGCAATGCGCTGCTGGTGGCGGCGGGCTTCGCGCCGATGTACCGGCAGCGCTCGCTCGACGACCCGGCCATGGCCTCCGCGCGCCGCGCCATCGACCTGGTGCTGAAGGGGCACGAGCCCTTTCCGGCGCTGGCCGTGGACCGTCACTGGAACCTGGTCGCGCACAACGCGCTGGTGCCGCTCCTGATGGAAGGCGCCGCGCCCGAACTGCTGAAGCCGCCCATCAACGTGCTGCGCCTGAGCCTGCACCCCGACGGCGTGGCCCCGCGCATCGCGAACCTGGCGCAGTGGCGCACCCATCTGCTCGAACGACTGCAGCAGCAGATCGCGGCCACCGGCGACGCGGTGCTGCAATCGCTGCACGACGAACTCGCGGCCTACCCCGCGCCTGCCGTGAGCCACGACGCGCCGGTGCTCGACACCGCGCTGTCGGCGGTGGCCGTGCCATTCCAGGTGGTCATGCCGAGCGGCGTGCTGAGCTTCATCAGCACCATCACGATCTTCGGCACGCCGGTCGACGTCACATTGCAGGAACTCGCGGTGGAATCGTTCTTTCCGGCGGACGAACAGACGGCGGCGGCGCTGGCTGCACTGGCGGCGCAACTGGCGCAGTCGACGCCGCAGCAGGCGGGTTGAGGTCGGCCTTGCCGTCCGCGCCGCGCGGCGGGCCCTTGAAGTCGTCCACCTGGATGACCTTGTCGGCCGCCTTCAGGTAAGCCAGCGCAAGCTCGGGGTCGAGCGCCGAGCTGGCCGCCTCCTCCAGCGAATTCGTGCGGCGCAGCACCTTGTTGAGCGCGGCCGTGGTGTCGCCGAGCTGCGCCGAAAGCTCCATCGCATGCATCAGGTCGCGCAGGCCGCCGGCCGCAGGCTCGCTGAGGTCGGGCGCGAGGCGCTCGACGATGCGCGGGTTCTTGCGCAGCAACTCCGCCAACTCGATCAGCTGCACATCGCGCAGCGGCGCCAGATGCGCGGTGCGGCGCAGCACCAGCGCCCCGATCACGCGCCGGCCAGCCGTCGGCAGGTTGGCGTACAGGTCGCGCAGGATCTTGCCGGCCTCGTCGAGTTGCAGCCGGATCGCGGCCTGCGCGAACGGCAGCAGCTCGGGCGCGCCGTCGACGCGGTAGCGCCAGATGCTCGCGCTGGCCAGATACAGGTGGGCGAGCACATCGCCGAGCCGCGCCGACAGCAGTTCCATGCGCTTGAGCTTGCCGCCGAGCATGCCCATCGCGAGATCGGCCGTGAGCGCGTACTTGGCGCTCATGCGCGCCACCAGCCGCGCCTCCGGCAGTAGGTCTTCGGGCGGCTCGCCCAGCACCGGCGCGCCGAACAGGCTGTGCCACAGGTTGGTGGCCACGTGCCTGCCGTGCGCCATCAGCGCCTTGCCGAGCGCGGTTTCGTCGCCCGCTTGCACGGCCGCCATTTCGTCGAGCACATGCGGATGGCAACGCACCGCGCCCTGCCCGAACACGATGAGCGCGCGCGTGAGGATGTTCGCGCCTTCCACCGTGATCGCGATCGGCGCCTGCCGGTAGGCCACGCCGAGCAGGTTCGAGGGGCCGTAGATGATGCCCTTGCCGCCCAGGATGTCCATGCCGTGGTTCACGGCACGTCGCCCCGCCTCGGTCAGCTGCACCTTGAGAATGGCGCTGGCCACGCTGGGCCGCTCGCCCTTGTCGAGCGCAGCGGCGGTGAAGCGCCGCGCCGCGTCGGTCGCATACAGCTCGGCCGACATCTGCGCCACCAGCCCCGCCACCGCGTGGAACTTGCCGACCGGCATGCCGAACTGCTCGCGGATCTGGCCGTAGCCGTTGCTCACGTATAGCGCTGTCTGCTGCATGGCCGAGCCCAGTGCGGGCAGCGAGATGGCGCGGCCCGCGGCCAGGCATTCCATCAGCATGCGCCAGCCCTGGCCGACCTGCTTGTCGCCGCCGATGATCCAGTCCATCGGCACGAACACTTGCCGCCCGTGGATGGGGCCGTTCATGAAGGCGCTGTCCATGGGGCGATGGCGCCGGCCGATCTCCATGCCTTCATGCGGCACGGGAATCAGCGCGCAGGTGATACCCAGCTCGCGCTGGCCCTCGGGCCGGCTCTCGTCCACGGCATGGAAGGCCAAGCCGACCACGGTGGCCACCGGCGCGAGGGTGATGTAGCGCTTGTCGAAATCGACCAGGAAGCCGCGCGTCATGCGGCCCTCGAACTCGCGCTCGACCACCACGCCGCGATCGGGAATCGATGCCGCGTCCGAGCCCGCATAAGGCGAGGTCAGGCCGAAGCACGGCAGCTCGCGGCCATCGGCCAGGCGCGGCAGGTAGTGGTCTTTCTGCGCGTCGGTGCCGTAGCGCAGCAGCAGTTCGGCCGGCCCCAGCGAGTTGGGCACCATGACCGTGACGGCCGTGGCGGTGTTGATGGTGGCGATGCGCGTCACCACGGTGGCGTGCGCGAAGTGGCTGAAGCCGAGGCCGCCGAACTCCTCGGGAATGATCATTCCGAAGAAGCGCTTTTCACGCAGAAAGCGCCACACCTCAGGCGGCAGGTCGCGCGCCTGGTCGATCGCGTGGTCGTCCAGCATGTGGCACAGGGCGCGCACTTCGTTGTCGAGAAAGGCCTGCTCGCGCTCGGTGAGCTGGTTCGGCCCCATGGCCGCGAGCACGTCGAAATCGGGACGCCCCGCGAACAGCCGGCCCTCGAAGCCGACGGTGCCGGCCTCGAGCGCGGCCCGCTCGGTATCCCCGAGCGGCGGCAGCGCCTTCGAGAATGGCTTCATGGCCCATCGGCCGATCAGTGTCGCCAGCGGCATGGTGCGTCTCCTTCCGCGACGGACGTGCGCGGATTGACACCATTCTTGAGGCTTGTAACCGGTCGCGCGGGCCGGCAAAGGGCGAAGCCGCGTGTCGGAGACGAGCGCGCAAGAAAAAGCCCCGACCAGCGGGGCTTTTCCTCATTGGCGCTCGGGCCTGGCCGAGAAGATCAGGCCGTGACCGAGTCCGCCACGCCCTTGTAGTCTTCGATCTTGTCGAAGTTCAGGTACTGGTAGATCTGCGTGCTGGAGGCTTCGAGCACGCCCGAAGCAGCCATGTATTCCTCGCGCGTCGGGATGCGGCCCAGGCGCGAGCAGATGGCGGCCAGTTCGGCCGAGCCGAGGTACACGTTGGTGTTCTTGCCCAGGCGGTTCGGGAAGTTGCGGGTGCTGGTCGACATGACCGTCGCGCCTTCGCGCACCTGTGCCTGGTTGCCCATGCACAGCGAGCAGCCCGGCATTTCGGTGCGGGCACCGGCATTGCCGAACACGCCGTAGTGGCCTTCTTCGGTGAGCTGCTGCGCGTCCATCTTGGTCGGCGGAGCGATCCACAGCTTGACCGGAATGTCGCGCTTGCCTTCGAGCAGCTTCGACGCGGCGCGGAAGTGGCCGATGTTGGTCATGCACGAACCGATGAACACTTCGTCGATCGCGGCGCCGGCCACGTCGCTCAGCGTCTTCACGTCGTCAGGGTCGTTCGGGCAGGCCACGATGGGCTCGTGGATCTCGGCCAGGTCGATCTCGATGACGGCGGCGTAGTCGGCATCGTCGTCGCCCTTGAGCAGCTGCGGGTTCGCGAGCCAGGCTTCCTGCGCGGCGATGCGGCGCTGCAGCGTGCGGGCGTCGGCGTAGCCTTCGGCAATCATCCACTTCATCAGCGTGATGTTGCTGTTGATGTACTCGATGATCGGTTCCTTGTTCAGGTGCACCGTGCAGCCGGCGGCCGAGCGTTCGGCCGAGGCGTCGCTCAGCTCGAAGGCTTGCTCCACCTTCAGTTCGGGCAGGCCTTCGATTTCGAGGATGCGGCCCGAGAAGATGTTCTTCTTGCCTTGCTTGGCCACCGTCAGCAGGCCCGACTTGATGGCGTACAGCGGAATCGCATTGACCAGGTCACGCAGCGTGACGCCGGGCTGCATCTTGCCCTTGAAGCGCACGAGCACCGACTCGGGCATGTCCAGCGGCATCACGCCGGTGGCGGCCGCGAAGGCCACGAGGCCGGAGCCGGCCGGAAAGCTGATGCCGATGGGGAAACGGGTGTGGCTGTCGCCGCCCGTGCCCACGGTGTCGGGCGTCAGCAGGCGGTTGAGCCAGCTGTGGATCACGCCGTCGCCCGGACGCAGCGAAACGCCGCCGCGGTTGGCCATGAACTCGGGGAGTTCGTGGTGCATCTTGACGTCGACCTTCTTGGGGTAGGCCGCCGTGTGGCAGAACGACTGCATGACGAGGTCGGCCGAGAAGCCCAGGCAGGCCAGGTCCTTCAGCTCGTCGCGCGTCATCGGGCCGGTGGTGTCCTGCGAGCCGACCGAGGTCATCTTGGGTTCGCAGTACGTGCCCGGGCGAACGCCCTGGCCTTCGGGCAGGCCGCAGGCGCGGCCGACCATCTTCTGCGCGAGCGAGAAACCCTTCTTGGTGTCGACAGGGCTCTGCGGCAGGCGGAACAGCGTCGACACGGGCAGGCCCAGCGCTTCGCGTGCCTTGGTGGTCAGGCCACGGCCGATGATCAGCGGAATGCGGCCGCCGGCGCGCACTTCGTCGAACAGCACGTCGCTCTTGACCTGAAATTCGGCGATGACCTTGCCGTCCTTCAGCGCCTTGCCTTCATAGGGACGCAGCTCGACCACGTCGCCCATGTTCATCTGCGTGACGTCGAGTTCGATCGGCAGCGCGCCCGAGTCTTCCATCGTGTTGTAGAAGATGGGAGCGATCTTGCCGCCGAGGCAGACGCCGCCGAAGCGCTTGTTGGGCACGAAGGGAATGTCTTCGCCCGTGAACCACAGCACCGAGTTGGTGGCGCTCTTGCGCGACGAACCCGTGCCGACCACGTCGCCGGCGTAGGCCACCAGGTGGCCGCGCGCGCGCAGGTCTTCGATGAACTTCACCGGGCCGCGCTTGCCGTCTTCTTCGGGAACGATGCCGGGGCGTGCGTTCTTGTGCATCGCCAGGGCGTGCATCGGGATGTCGGGACGCGTCGTCGCGTCGGGCGCGGGCGACAGGTCGTCGGTGTTGATTTCGCCGGCCACCTTGAAGATGCTGACGGTGATGCTCTCGGGCACTTCGGGGCGGCTGGTGAACCACTCGGCATCGGCCCAGCTCTGCAGCACGCCCTTGGCGTTGGCATTGCCCTTGTCGGCCTTTTCCTTGACGTCGTGGAACTGGTCGAACATCAGCAGGGTTTTCTTCAGGCCTTCCGCCGCCACGGCGCCGACTTCGGCGTCGTCCAGCAGGTCGATCATGGGGCTGATGTTGTAGCCGCCGAGCATGGTGCCGAGCAGTTCGGTCGCGCGGGCGCGCGAAATGAACTCGCTCTTCTCGGTGCCGTGGGCCACGGCCGCGAGGTAGCTCGCCTTGACCTTGGCCGCGTCGTCGACGCCGGCGGGCACGCGATAGGTGAGCAGGTCCAGCAGGAAGGCGCCGTCCTTGGCATTCGCGCTCTTGAGGAGCTCGATCGCTTCAGAGGTCTGCTTGGCGCTCAGGGGCAGCGGCGGAATACCGAGCGCGGCGCGTTCGGCAACATGATCAACGTAGGCTTGCAACATCTTCTTTTCTCCGGAAACTGGTCTTGCGGGAATGCGGAGCGGTCAAGCAAGAGCCGCACCGCACCCCGCGCTCGGTACGCTTACTTCTTTTCGCCGTCAGCGCCGTCGAACAGCGCCTTCGGTGGGTTCTTCTTCATTTCTGCTGCGAACGCGACCTGGGCTTCGGTCTGGCATTCGTCGGCAAGGCGCAGGCCGGCCTTTTGGTTCATCAGCATCGACTTGTTGCCGAGCTGGAGCCACATGGCGCCGGCACGCGGGTCTTCGAGGCGGATGGCGCCAGTGCGGCTTTCGACCGGGTGCATGCGGTACTTCGCGCCCTTGGTGCTGACGGTGAAGAAGCCGGGCTTCTTGTCGTCGGCGGTGACGGTCACGTCGGCGCCGAGTTCGCACTGGGCCTTGCCGACCGACACGCGCTGGGCCACGGCCAGGTCGGCTTCGGAGAGCGTCACGTCGGTGTCGGTGGCGACGGGCGTGACTTCCTCGACGGCCTTGGCGGCCTTGCGGGTGACCTGGTGCTTCTTGGCAGGGGCCTTTGCCGTGTTGGACGAAGCTGCCTTGGCGGCGGGCTTGGCTGCCGGCTTGGCAGCGTCCTGGGCCATCGCGGCCAGGGGCAGGGCCAGTGCGACAGCTGCAATCAGGGCGATTTTCTTCATGTGTGGGTTTCCTTGAGGCTGGGTACGGGTGGTTTCAGGAGGCCGCGAGCGCAAACCAGGCTTTCGCCTCGGGGGGCAACGCGCGCCCTGTTGCGTGGGCACGTGTCAGAACCTGCCAGAAATGGCGGTAGCTCGCGCGGTCGTGCAATGTGCCATCAATTTGTGTCGGGGCCCAATCCGCGGCCGCCGCCTTTACAAGGATTTTTGTGGCAATTTGAATCTGCGCCTCGTCCGGCGCAAAGGCCTCGAGGATGGGCCGGATCTGGTTCGGGTGGATGCTCCACATGCGCGTGTAGCCGAATTCCGTGGCCGCCTTGCGGGCCGCCGTGCGCATGGCATCGGTGTCGTTGAACTCGGTGACCACACAGTGCGATGGCACCTTGCCATAGGCATGCGCGGCCGATGCGATGGCCAGCTTGGCCCGCACCACCAGCGGATGGCTGAACTGCCCCGCCGCGCCCATGCCGTCGGCGGGAATGGCGCCGGCGTGGGCCGAGACGAAATCCATCAGGCCGAAGCTCAGCGACTGCACGCGCGGGTGCGCGGCGATTTCGAAGGCGTTGTGCACCGCCAGCGGCGATTCGATGAGCACGTGCAGCGGCAACTCGGCGGCATCGGCGGCCTCCAGCGCGGAAACAGCCTGCAACACATCGGCCACCGATTCGACCTTGGGCACCATCAGGTGGCTCAGGCGATGACCGGCGCGTCCGGCAATGGTGATCACGTCGCCGTCAAAGGCCGGATGGTCGACCGGGTGCACGCGCACGCCGACGCGCATGCCGGGCCTGGCGGCCAGCGCGAGTTCGGTGACGAGCGCGGCATGCTCCGCCTCGCCGCCCACGGGGGCGCCGTCTTCGCAATCGAGGGTGACGTCGAACACGCAGGCGCCGAACTCCTCGGCCATCTCGGCCTGGAGCGCGAGGCTCTTCTTCATGCGCGCCTCGACGCCGCTGTAGTGGTCGCACACGGGCAGCGTCACGGCGCCGGCCTGCGCGCCCAGCAGCACTTCGGCGGGATGGACGGCTTTGCCGGTCATGCGTTGCCGCCCTTCTGCGCGACGATGAACATGCGCGGGAACGCGAGCAGCCTCTTGCCGTCGGTGCGGGCCGGATAGGCCTCGTTCACCCGGCGTTCGTATTCGGCGAGATAGCTGGCCTGCAATGCGGGCTCCAGGCGATCGACAAAAGGCTTCAGCCCCGTGCCGCGCACCCATTCGACGATGGACGCAGCGTCGGCCATGCGGTGCTGGTAGATGGTGTGCCACACGTCGACATGCGCGGCGCGCGGTGCCAGCAGGTCGTAGTAGCCGGCCAGGTCGAGCAGCCGGGTGCGAAGCCTGTCGGCGTCGCCGATGGGCTCGGCCCACGGCGCTTCGGCGGCCACGGCGCGCATCAGCCGGTGCGTGGACTCCTGGCGGTTGTCGGGCATCTGGACGGCGAGCACGCCGCCCGGCGCCAGCGCGTCGAACAGGCGCGGGATCAGCTTTTCGTGATCGGGCACCCACTGCAGCGACGCATTGGCATAAATGAGGTCGGGCGCTTCTTCCGGAGAACGCGGCGCCCAGGTCGCGATGTCGCTCAACTCGAAGCGGGCCTGCGGCAGGCGCTCGCGCGCGCTGGCCAGCATGGCTTCGGAGTTGTCGGTCCCGGTGACTTGCGCCTTCGGGAACCGGCGAACCAGCAGCTCGGTGGAATTGCCCGGGCCGCAACCGAGGTCGACCACGCGGGCCGCCTCGGTCAGCGGCACCCGCGCCAGGAGTTCCTGCGCGGGCCGGGTGCGCTCGTCCTCGTAGCGACGATAGAGCGCGGGGTTCCAGTCGAGCATGCTGCGGGTGGCTTACAGCAGGTGGGCAACGCCGGCGCGTTCGCCTTCGAGCTCTTCCAGCGTCTTGTTGATGCGTTCCTGGCTGAATGCGTCGATCTCGAGGCCTTCGACCAGCTTGTACTCACCGTTTTCGCAGGTGACGGGGAAGCCGAACATCACGTCCTTCGGAATGCCGTACTGGCCGTCCGACGGGATGCCCATGGTGACCCACTTGCCGTTGGTGCCCAGGGCCCAGTCGCGCATGTGGTCGATGGCGGCGTTGGCGGCCGAGGCAGCCGACGACAGGCCGCGTGCTTCGATGATGGCGGCGCCGCGCTTGCCGACGGTCGGCAGGAAGGTGTTGGCGTTCCATTCCTGGTCGTTGATCATCTTGGCGACGCTTTCGCCGTTGATGGTGGCGAAACGGTAGTCGGCGTACATCGTGGGCGAGTGGTTGCCCCACACGGTGAGCTTTTCGATGTCGGCCACGGCCTTGCCGGTCTTGGCGGCGATCTGGCTGGCGGCGCGGTTGTGGTCCAGGCGCAGCATGGCGGTGAAGTTCTTGCGCGGCAGGTCAGGTGCGCTCTTCATCGCGATGTAGGCGTTGGTGTTGGCGGGGTTGCCGACCACCAGCACCTTGACGTTGCGGCTGGCGACGGCGTTCAGGGCCTTGCCCTGTGCCGTGAAGATGGCGCCGTTGACGGCCAGCAGTTCGGCACGTTCCATGCCGGGGCCGCGAGGACGCGAACCGACCAGCAGCGCGTAGTCGGCGTCCTTGAAGGCGGTCATCGGGTCGCCGTGGGCTTCCATGCCGGCCAGCAGCGGGAACGCGCAGTCGTCGAGTTCCATCATCACGCCCTTGAGTGCCTTCTGGGCCTTCTCGTCGGGGATTTCGAGCAGTTGCAGGATGACCGGCTGGTCTTTGCCGAGCATTTCGCCGGAAGCAATGCGGAACAACAGGGCGTAACCGATTTGGCCGGCGGCACCGGTGACGGCAACGCGGACGGGTTTTTTGCTCATGGGAAGACTCCAGAAGGTGATGAAAACGGTGTCGGCGCTCTCGTGGGGCGCCAGGGTTCTGCGGGGTGAAATACCCTCCCGCAGCGCGAGACCCGCAGCATTTTAAGCCGATTCAATAAGCCCCGTCTTATGTCTTATATAAGATATCCTCGGGGGCGCCGCCACGGCGCACCCCACCGCTGCCATGAACACGCCCACAACACTCGACGAGCCCCCCACGCCGTCCTTCAGTCCGCTCTACCAGCAGATCAAGACCCTGATCCTGCAGAGCCTGCAGGCGGGCGAGTGGAAGCCGGGCGAGCCCATCCCCAGCGAGATGGACCTGGCCGTGCGTTTTCGCGTGAGCCAGGGAACGGTGCGCAAGGCCATCGACGAGCTGTCTGCCGAAAACCTGGTGGTGCGCCGCCAGGGCAAGGGCACCTTCGTCGCCACGCATGCCGAGCAGCATGTGCAGTACCGCTTCCTCAAGCTCGTGCCCGATGCCGGCGACCCGAGCAGCGAAGGCCCCGCCGTGCGCACCATCGTCGACTGCAAGCGCCTGCGCGCGTCGGCCGACGTGGCGCGCGCCCTCGGCCTGCGCACCGGCGACGCCGTGCTGCAGGTGCGCCGCGTGCTGGCCTACGCCGGCGTGCCGACCATCCTTGAAGACCTCTGGCTGCCCGGCACGCCCTTCAAGGGCCTCACGGCCGAGCGGCTGCGCGCGTGGCCGGGGCCGATGTACGCGCTGTTCGAAACGGAATTCGGCGTGCGCATGGTGCGGGCCGAAGAAAAAATCCGCGCCGTGCTGCCCGATGCCGAACAGGCCGCGCTGCTCGACGTCACGCTGCAGATGCCCCTGCTGAGCGTGGAACGCGTGGCGCACACCTACCATGACATGCCCATGGAACTGCGCCGCGGGCTCTACCGCACCGACACGCACCACTACAGGAACCAGTTGGGCTGATCCCGATGCAGACGAAGGCCGAATCCCGGTGCGCCAGCGTGCGCACGAAACACGCACGACGTGCTACGAAGTCAATAGCATCCGACTGCAACGGTGCGCTGACTCGTGCGCGTCCGCTGCCCGATGGTGCATTGCAATAGAATTTTGCGTTGTTTGCACTTCCGCATAAGAAACAAAAGCGTTCGCTCTCAGAACAAGTCATCCAAGCCACGAAAGCCCTCCCCCCATGACAGAGCTTGCAAATCCTCCCCGGCCACCGCGCCGCGAATTCCGGAACATCAATGCATTCACCGATCTCACGACCTACCGGCTCCCGCCGGCGGGCATCGTGTCGATCCTGCACCGCGTGAGCGGCGTGATCATGTTCCTGCTGCTGCCGTTCATCATCTGGATGTTCGACACGTCGCTGTCATCTGACTATTCGTTCGCGAAATTCAAGAGCGCCTTCAACGTCGGCATCGGCTTCGCTCCGGGTTGGTTCTTCAAGCTCGTCGCGCTCGCGCTGATCTGGGCCTATCTGCACCACTTCATCGCCGGCCTGCGCCACCTCTGGATGGACGTGAGCCACTCCGCCGTGACCAAGGAATTCGGCCACACCTCCGCCCTCTTCACGCTGGGCGCGAGCATCATCCTCACGCTGGTGCTGGGCGCCAAGCTGTTCGGCCTGTACTGAGAAGGAGCCAACCATGTCTGTGAATTACGGCTCCAAGCGCATCGTCGTCGGCGCGCACTACGGTCTTCGCGACTGGCTCAGCCAGCGCATCACCGGCGGCCTGATGGCCCTCTTCACCATCGTGCTGCTCGCACAACTGATCTTCACCCGCGGCCCCATCGGCTACGACCTCTGGGCCGGCATCTTTGCCGCGCAGTGGATGAAGGTGCTGACGTTCTCCGTGATCGTCGCCCTGCTCTACCACGTGTGGGTCGGCATGCGCGACGTCTGGATGGACTACGTCCAGCCCGTCGCCATCCGTCTCGTGCTGCAAATTTTCACCATCGTCTGGCTTGTCGGTTGTGCGGGTTGGGCCATTCAAGTGCTTTGGAAGATCTGACCCCACCATGACCTACACAAAAGAAAAAATCACCAAGCGCAAGTTCGACGTCGTGATCGTCGGTGCCGGCGGCTCCGGCATGCGCGCCTCGCTGCAACTCGCACGTGCCGGCCTCAACGTGGCCGTGCTCTCCAAGGTGTTCCCGACCCGTTCGCACACCGTCGCCGCCCAGGGCGGCGTGGGTGCATCGCTCGGCAACATGAGCGAAGACAACTGGCACTACCACTTCTACGACACGATCAAGGGTTCCGACTGGCTCGGCGACCAGGACGCGATCGAGTTCATGTGCCGCGAAGCACCGAAGGTCGTGTACGAGCTCGAGCACTTCGGCATGCCGTTCGACCGCAACCCCGACGGCACCATCTACCAGCGTCCGTTCGGCGGCCACACGGCCAACTACGGCGAAAAGCCCGTGCAGCGCGCCTGCGCCGCGGCCGACCGTACCGGCCACGCGATGCTGCACACGCTCTACCAGAAGAACGTGGAAGCCCGCACCCAGTTCTTCGTCGAATGGATGGCGCTCGACCTCATCCGTGACGAAGAAGGCGACGTGGTCGGCGTGACCGCCCTCGAAATGGAAACCGGCGACCTGCACATCCTGCAGGCCAAGACCGTGCTGCTGGCCACCGGCGGCGCGGGCCGCATCTTCCAGGCCTCGACCAACGCATTCATCAACACCGGCGACGGCCTCGGCATGGCCGCTCGCTCGGGCATTCCGCTGCAGGACATGGAGTTCTGGCAGTTCCACCCGACCGGCGTGGCCGGCGCGGGCGTGCTGCTGACCGAAGGCTGCCGCGGCGAAGGCGCGATCCTGCTGAACAGCAACGGCGAACGCTTCATGGAGCGCTATGCGCCCACGCTGAAGGACCTGGCGCCGCGCGACTTCGTCTCGCGCTCCATGGACCAGGAAATCAAGGAAGGCCGAGGCTGCGGTCCCAACAAGGACTACGTGCTGCTCAAGCTCGACCACCTGGGCGCCGACACCATCCACAAGCGCCTGCCCTCGGTGTACGAAATCGGCGTCAACTTCGCCAACGTCGACATCACCAAGGAACCGATTCCCGTCGTGCCGACCATCCACTACCAGATGGGCGGCATCCCCACCAACATCCACGGCCAGGTCGTGGTGCAGAAGGGCGAGGACAACAGCGCCGTCGTGAACGGCCTCTACGCGGTGGGCGAATGCTCCTGCGTGAGCGTGCACGGCGCCAACCGCCTGGGCACGAACTCGCTGCTCGACCTGCTGGTGTTCGGCCGCGCGGCCGGCAACCACATCGTCGAGTTCGCCGACAAGCTCAAGGAACACAAGCCCCTGCCCAACGATGCGGCCGACCGCACGCTGGAGCGCCTGAACCGCCTCGAAGCCACCACCGGCGGCGAGTACGCGCAGGACGTGGCCGGCGAGATCCGCGCCGTCATGCAGCAGCATGCCGCCGTGTTCCGCAAGCAGGCCTCGATGGACGAAGGCGTGGTCAAGATCGCCGCCGTGCGCGAGCGCGTCAAGGCCATCGGCCTGAAGGACAAGTCGAAGGTGTTCAACACCGCCCGCATCGAAGCGCTGGAAGTCGACAACCTGATCGAAGTGGCGCAGGCCACCATGGTCTCGGCCGCTGCCCGCAAGGAATGCCGCGGCGCCCACACGGTCGAAGACTACGAACGCCCGGCCGACGATCCGGTCGCGCCGCTCGGCCGCGACGACGCCAACTGGATGAAGCACACGCTCTGGTACAGCGACGACAACCGCCTCTCGTACAAGCCGGTCAAGCTGCAGCCCCTGACGGTCGCCTCGGTGCCTCCGAAGGTCCGGACATTCTAAAAATTAGGAACATACGATGAAGCGCACATTCCAGATCTATCGCTACGACCCGGACAAGGACGCCAAGCCCTACATGCAGACCGTCGAGATCGAACTCGACGGCCATGAGCGCATGCTGCTCGACGCCCTGATGAAGCTCAAGGCGCAGGACCCCACGCTGTCGTTCCGCCGTTCGTGCCGCGAAGGCGTCTGCGGCTCCGACGCGATGAACATCAACGGCAAGAACGGTCTGGCCTGCCTGACCAACATGAACACGCTCAAGGGCACCGTCGTGCTCAAGCCGCTGCCGGGCCTGCCCGTCATCCGCGACCTGATCGTGGACATGACGCAGTTCTTCAAGCAGTACAACTCGATCAAGCCGTACCTGCAGAACGACAACGTGCCGCCCGAGAAGGAACGCCTGCAGTCGCCCGAAGAGCGCGAAGAGCTCAACGGCCTGTACGAGTGCATTCTTTGCGCGAGCTGCTCCACGAGCTGCCCGAGCTTCTGGTGGAACCCCGACAAGTTCGTCGGCCCGGCCGGCCTGCTGCAGGCCTACCGCTTCATCGCCGACAGCCGCGACGAAGCCACCGCCGAGCGCCTGGACAACCTGGAAGACCCGTACCGCCTGTTCCGCTGCCACACGATCATGAACTGCGTGGACGTGTGCCCGAAGAGCCTGAACCCGACCAAGGCCATCGGCAAGATCAAGGAATTGATGGTGCGCCGCGCCATCTAATCCCTGATCCATTGCCTAGAGACGCCACCATGCAACCCGCCGCCGACCTCGACCAGCCGATCAGCGAACGTGCGCTGAGCAAGCTGAAATGGCGCTGCCGGCGCGGACTGCTCGAGAACGACCTGTTCATCGCCCGCTTCTTCGAGCGACACGAATCCCGCATGACCGTGGGTCAAGCGGGAGCGATGGAGACACTGATGGACCTGTCGGACAACGATCTCCTCGACCTCCTTCTTTGCAGAAAGGAGCCCGAGCCCGAATGGGCCGGGGCCGAGGTGGTCGCATTGCTGCAGCTGATGCGCACCGACGGTGCGCAGCGGCCCGCAATTTCTCCTTCGTCCTGAATCCACCTCTGAAAGTAAACCGAAATGAAAGCATCCGATACCAAGGCCACGCTGTCGTTCAGCAACGGCGGCGACAGCGTCGACCTGCCGATCTACAAGGGCACCGTGGGCCCCGACGTGATCGACATCCGCAAGCTGTACGCACAGACCGGCATGTTCACGTACGACCCGGGCTTCATGTCGACCGCCGCTTGCCAGTCGGCCATCACGTACATCGATGGCGACAAGGGCGAACTGCTGTATCGCGGCTACCCCATCGAGCAACTCGCCACCAACTGCGACTTCCTCGAGACCTGCCACCTGCTGCTGTACGGTGAACTGCCGGACCAGGCCAAGAAGGAAAACTTCACCAAGGTCGTGACGAACCACACCATGGTGAACGAGCAGATGCAGTTCTTCCTGCGCGGCTTCCGCCGTGATGCCCACCCGATGGCCATCATGACCGGCCTCGTGGGCGCCCTGTCGGCCTTCTATCACGACAGCACGGACATCAACAATCCCGAGCACCGCGAGATCGCCGCGATCCGCCTGATCGCGAAGATGCCCACGCTCGTGGCCATGGCGTACAAGTACACGATCGGCCAGCCGTACATGTACCCGAAGAACGACCTGAGCTACGCCGGCAACTTCCTGCACATGATGTTCGCCACGCCGTGCGAAGAGTACAAGGTGAACCCGGTGCTCGAGCGCGCGCTCGACCGCATCTTCATCCTGCACGCGGACCACGAGCAGAACGCCTCGACCTCGACGGTGCGCCTGTGCGGCTCGTCGGGCACGAACCCCTTCGCGGCCATCGCGGCCGGCGTGGCCTGCCTCTGGGGCCCTGCCCACGGCGGCGCCAACGAAGCAGCACTGAACATGCTGTACGACATCCAGAAGGAAGGCGGCGTCGAGAAGATCGGCGAGTTCATCAAGAAGGTCAAGGACAAGAACTCGAACGTCAAGCTCATGGGCTTCGGCCACCGCGTGTACAAGAACTACGACCCGCGCGCCAAGCTGATGCAGGAAACCTGCAACGAAGTGCTGACCGAGCTGGGCCTGGAAAACGACCCGCTGTTCAAGCTGGCCAAGGAACTGGAAAAGATCGCCCTGGAAGACGAGTACTTCGTGTCGCGCAAGCTCTACCCGAACGTCGACTTCTACTCGGGCATCGTGCAGCGCGCCATCGGCATCCCGGTGCCACTGTTCACCGCGATCTTCGCGCTGGCCCGCACGGTCGGCTGGATCGCCCAGCTGAACGAAATGATCGGCGACCCCGAGTACAAGATCGGCCGCCCGCGTCAGCTGTTCGAAGGCTCGCCCAAGCGTGACGTGAAGCCGATCACGGCTCGCTGATCGACGAGGCAACTGCTTCGCCCAATAAAAAAGCTGCCCTCGGGCAGCTTTTTTTCGTTCCGGCGTCAGGCCGGCGGCATCACCACTTCACGCGCACGCCCAGCGAGCCGCTGATGCCGCTCTTTACCTTGGC